>Ga0181538_10000396_pt1 | contig 50864 bp, 44 predicted proteins | sample PEATcosm2014_Bin_40_FD_119773 | JGI IMG/M metagenome (GOLD analysis project Ga0181538, IMG submission 119773) | Peatland microbial communities from MTU Mesocosm Facility, Houghton, MI, USA - PEATcosm2014_Bin23_30_metaG | ecosystem: Environmental > Terrestrial > Soil > Wetlands > Peat | place...
ATCCAAACGATCAAGAAGATGGCCTACGGATTCCGCAACCGTGAGCACTTCAAGACGGCCATCTTCTTCCACTGCGGAGGGCTGCAGCTTTACCCAGCTACCCACGGGGAAGCCAGATGACCCGCAAAAGGAAGGCGGCGCGCAGCCCGACCGCGACGTCCAGTTCGACTACCTCTACAAGTGATGTTGCTTGGTAAGCGTTACTTTGGCTTGCCTCTACGAGGGCGGAGCCTATGTAGTCCAGCGTGTATCGCATCGCCCCCAAGGACGCCGAGCCGTCGTTTATTGAGTGAGCATGCGCTGAGGAACATCCAGCAGCACCTCAGGAGTGCCGTCCGGTTCGATGAGGTTGGCGGGGGGTGCCTTCGGTCCAGCCCAACTCACCTCAGCGACCGGAGTGACAAATGTGGGCGCTTCCGCCCTTCTGGCCGACATCAAAGCCACGGACGCCGCCTGGTCGCGGCGTGGTTCACCGGCAACAATCAGCTCTACTTCGGGAGCTGTGCCACGTTCCAGACGAACGCATGGATGATAAACCGGGAGCAGATGCCCGTGATGCCGTGACTCTCCCCGGCAACTTTGCCAGTGACGGGCATACATGGGGCGCTGTCGGCGCAAACATGGGTGGGTTCGCATCTTGGAATTTCGCAGCGGGGCCGGGACGCTAACGGCGAGCGATCCAGTTGAACCGTCCGCGATTGTCCTCGAACTCGGCGAGCGAGAGCGGACCGTGGCCGTCCATGTCGAAGATGCGCAATCCGACTTCGCTCAGCAGAGCATGGATGTCGGCGGGCGTAGTCCCGTAGCGATCCGCTGCCCCTGGCCCGTGTTCGAACGCGACTACCGGCCGAACTCGGTCCAACGTCTCCACCGCACCACGCAGCACGCCCAGCTCCCCGCCCTCCACGTCGATCTTGACGAACGCCGGCAGCCAGCCATCGGGCAGATGGTCATCGAGTCGTTCGGTCCGCACGGTGATCGTTTCGGTCGCGACATCCCTCGGGTAGCTACGCTCGCGAAGCCCCGAGTATTCGGGAAGGTCGACGACGTGAACGAAGGTGCTCTCGCCGTCTTCGTCCGACAGGGCCGCCGCCCGCACATCAACGTCCGGGAATCGTTCGGACAGAGCGCCAGCGAGTGCCGGCAACGGCTCGTAGGCAATGTGAATTCCTCGTGGCGCGAGCCGTTGGAACTCCGCGAGAAATGTCCCCGAGTGCGCCCCGACGTCGAGACAGTTGGAGTCTGGGCGAAGTGTGCGCTTCATCACCCGGCGCAACCGAGCGTCGTCCCGCTCGTTCCGTTGGGTGGCCGTCATTGGCCGGCGAACCGCCAGTCGCACGTGGCAACTCTAACGGAGGTCTCCTCCCCATGCTGACGGCGATCCCCGGCATCGCGATCCCCGGCATCGCAATCCCTGGGGCTGCGGAGGCTCCAGGCATCACCTTTTTGGGCTCAGGCAGATGCGCGTCGACGTCATTGGCAACAGGGGCGCTCAGCACACAGAACCTGATGGTTCACTCCGCCAACTTCTTCATTGCTTCATCGCGATCCGGCCATCTGTGTGTCCGAACCCTCAGCTCACGTCGAGCCGAGGCAGCACTCCATATCCCTATGAGCCTGGGCCGGTTTTCGAGGTACGAGAAAGTTGCTGGCGTTGCCCAGGATTCTGCCGCGCGAGCTCGCCAATCTCCTCAGTTATCAGCAGCATGACGTCTTGTGCCGATTTGTGCTCATATGCCCGTCCGCGGGCAATTGCCGAGTAGTACTCCTGAAGCGGGAGAAGTGATGCTCCAGGATTGCCCTGTTCGCCGGTGCTCGTCTCGGCGATGACCTGGTCCAACGGGGAGATGGTCACGAGCGAGCGCAGCGCAATGTCGCTGGGCATCTCCTCGGCGTAGACGGGCACCCTGGCGGCGCTCGCAAAGCCAATCTCCAAGGCACCGTTGAGGCCAACGTAACCGTCTGGCGCGTGGAGCCAGACCAGATCCGCAGCCCTGATGCAGTTGAGAGGAAGCATTTCAACAGCTTCAGGCGGGATCTCAACCTCATCCTGTTTCAGGACGAATCCGTCGATCTGGGCAACGAAATCAAGCCCTGAGGGCGAAAGCACCCTCATGCCTGCGGCAGACAGCTTTTCGTACGCCCGTACGAGCGAGGGAATGCCCCTCTGGTAGGAGCCACAAAGCACTGCTAGCGGTTTGCGAGAAAACAGCTCGAAAGACTCGCCCGCTGCGTTTTTCAGCTGGATATCTAGTCGATCAGGTGGCCCGGGAGTGCCTTCGCCACCGGATCCGATCTCCTTTACCGCGGTTTTTACCGCGGTTTGGTTGAAATCCATGCATGTAGTTTGACACAATATAGGGGTGCTGTCCACGCTCTATGAGGAACAATAGTGGATCACGAGCGCCCACACCTTACCGCGGTTTCTACCGCGGCTTCGTATCCCGACTGGCTGTTGCGGCTTCGTTCGGTAACCGTCGACGCCGGCATGTCGGTGTACAGATTGGGATCCCTTGCCGGTCTGTCACAGAGCCACCTGAAGAAGCTCCTCACTGGCGGGGTCGAAAACCCCCGGACTGAGACCTTGGAGCAGCTCGCTGCTGTCGCTGAAAAGCCCCTGGAATGGATCCTGCACGGCGACGAGGTCGTTGAAGAGGTCGGGGTCGGGTTGACGGAACCTCAGCTCGACACACTGAATGCGTGTGCCTTCTTGGATGACACCGACCTCAGGAGCCTTGTCCGCGAGGCTGTAATTCAGTTCGTGAATGCGCGCCGCACGGACCCGGATGTCAGTGAGATGTTGGCGAGGTTGCAACGCAGGCGGGTGGCCAGAACAGCAGGGCTCTCTGCGAACCATTCCGGGGTGTCGTGACCGGCTCAACCTCTCCATGCTCGATATAGATCTGCGATTGTCCAAGAGACCACGTGGTTCGAGAGCTGTCCGCTCAGGTCGACTGAGCTACAGAGCCTTCCAACCCTCGCACCGTCTGGCTCGGATCGTTTCCGGATTCGTTCCCACCACCTAGAGACAGCCCTGCCCTTTGTCGCCCCCCACGCTGACGGGACGACCCTTCGCTCGAAGGCGATGCTCATTCGTCGGCGACTTCAGTTGTTAGTGGCGTGACTGTCTGAGGACGCGGGTGCGGGTTTCGGCCGACATGACGATGGTCTCGACTCGATCGAGACCATCGGTGCCGCCCTTGGGTCCGTCGAGTCCGGCAAGGGACGGGGTTCGCCCGGTGGCCGAGCGCCTCGGGTCCCCCACGCCACGGTGCGCGGCTGGCTGCGCAGTTTCGGACGACGGGCCGCTTCGCTGGCGGTGTCCTTCGCCGCCCTGGCGGTCGAGTTGGGCGGCGCGGCACTGACGCCGTTGGGGGACCCGAGACGTCACGCGCTCGCCGCCATGGCCGCCGCTTGGAGGGCTGCCTCGGCACTGCCGGGATGGCTGGCGGCCGGTCCGTGGCGCTTCTGCTGGTCGGTGTGCGGCGGAACGCTCGTGGCCACCAACACGAACTCCCCCTATCTGCTCGCTCGGCAGACCTCGTTTCATGCCTCCTGTCAGATGACGACCACGAGACAGGAGATGACGACATGGACGAAGCCCACGCTGAAGCGGTGGCACTGCACCGCTGGGCGGTGATCGCAGAAGCCACGAGCGATCGGCTCGAACCGGCCGAACGTGGTGCGTTGGTGCGCGCCATGGCGGCACGCTCGCACACGCACCCTGACGGCAGCATGCGTCACTACAGCCGGGCCACCCTCGATCGCCGCATCCGCTCCTGGCGACGCGGTGGCCTCGAGGGACTTCGCCCCGAGACACGCTCTGAAACCGGGGCGGTGCGTGCGCACCCCGAGTTCGCTGACGAGGCCGCCGCGCTTCGCCTCGAGCTGCCCAGCCGCTCGGGCGCCCAGATCGCCCGGATCCTGGTCGCCCGTCACGGCATCCGCGTCGCCGAGCGCACGGTGCGCCAGCAGCTGGCCCGTCGTGGGCTGAGCCGCGAGGTGCTGGCCGCAGAGCCCAAGGCCTTCGGTCGCTACGAGGCGGCGGCGGGCCAATGACCGCTGGATCACCCACGTGCTCGTCGGACCGTGGGTCCCGCACCCGAGGGTCACCTCCTCAGTGCGCGCCACTGAGCTAAGCCGACGCGGTGTGCGTACGTGGCGGAGGGTCCGGACACCTGGCGAACAGATCTACTGGGTCGATGCTTGCGGGCCACGCGGACAATGTGACGCACCGGAGCCGCATTCCCTGAGCCCGCCGGGAAGGGCTTGACACAGAACCCGCAGAGGCGCACGACGCGTCCTCACGGCGCGGGCAGCCAGTAGAAGCCGGTGGCGGTGTGGGTGCACACGTCGCTCGCGAACTGCAGCGTGCCAGTCTTCCCAACATCTCCCGGGGGGCAGCGGTGCGGGCCTGGGGGCTTGGGTGGCCGTTTGGGAAGAGGAACCCTTCGAACGGTGGTCCCCGGGACAACAGTCGTGGTGGGCGGTACGAACGTGGTGGTGGTCGTAGGTGGATTGCTTCGTGTAGTGATCGAAGGAGCGGATGTGGGAGCCACAGTTGAGGGAACCGCGGTTGTCGACGTAGGCGCCGAGGTTGGTGGTGCGGACGCAGTCGAATTCTTCGCAGTCGCCTTGAGCTCACCCTTGGCTGCGCCTGAGCAGGCAGCAGTTCCCAGGCCCAATACATCAAGCGCGGAAACGGTAATCAACCTGATCTTTCGCATTTGATGACTCCTTCGGCTCCGGGCAACGAAGCATAAATCCTGCTAATGGCGGGTGCCGGATGGTCGTTCGAGAAGATGACGTTTCGCGATGTGCACACGTCAAAGGGTCGGTATCGGCAGATCGCAGAGCTGATGGCGAACCTCGTTCCAGTGCCGAAGTCAGAGCCCGACGAGGCATCACATCCAATCTCGTCCAGTCGGGGAAACCGGAAGGGCAAGTGCCGGAAACCGCCTTCCACCAGCCCTACAGTGCCCACGTCTTCGCGTACGCGGACGGCATCCATTTCAACGTTCGCCTCTCTTGGGCTGCTATCCGGCACAGCTCGTCGAGGCCCATCGTCTTCACCCACCGCACTCGCAGTGGCGTCGTGGACTCGATTCAACAGAGGCGTATCCCTCCCCGCCGGTCTCACCCGGCGGAAACGTCGTTTGGTCGACTTGGAGGGTGCGTCACACCATTCAGGAGATCGCATCCCACGACTTCTGGCCATAGCTCCACGATGCGCCCGGTGAGTGCTCGCACGGTGTCGGCTCACGCGGCGGGACTCACCCTGGGGCTGGTGTGCCCGATGCCGGTCCCCGGGTGCGGGCGTGGCATCGGGCGAGCCACCGCGATGGCGCGCATGAGCGACAGGGGTTCCTCGTGAAACAATTTGCAAGGCGTGCAATGAGTCCACGCGCGGCGGCAAGTTACTCGGTGTGGCCCACCCCGTGCCGTGTAAACACGCAGTTCCCGAGGCCCGGCGCCCACAACGCTTGCTGGAGGTGATGAACCCCGCGTGAGCGAGGGCGCCGCGGATGATCCCGCCCGGCAGAGCGACCACCGAGCCGAAGTCCGGCCAAGGCGAGGATCCGGCAGCCCAACCACGAGTGTTAACACCGTACGGTGGTGCGGCGCTCGCCGAACCTTCGGGGCCGGGCGCACTCGGGGCGGCGTCCGTGGTCGTCTCGCTCCTCGCTGCCGGGTCCGACTCCGCGACTGCACCCCGTCGCCGGCTCGGACATCTCGCCGGCCCGGGCCCCGTCGATCATGCTCTCGAAGTAGGGGCCCCAACCCCGTCCGTGCCAGCCCGACCTCTGGTTCACGAGACCCTCCCCTTCACGGGCCGCTGGCAACTACGAGATCCGTGCTCGGCGGGTGGCCTCGCTGCGAGCTCAGTGGTGGCGAAAAGGCCCGTTACGCGGGAATTGTGCCGCCTCTGACTCCCCCAAATTGGGCGCCTGTTCGTGACGCGTGCGCAGGCTTCGGACTCGCGGCCGTTCCGCTCGATGACCGCTGGGACGAAGCCACCCGTGGTCGACGCCGTCGGCGAGCACGATGTTGGTGGAATCGTCCCACGTGGAGAGAATCTGCTCGTAGACCCCGGTCCACAGACCTGACATCCAGGCCCGAAAGATCCCGTTCGAGGCGATCGGCCCGACGATTGCAGTGAAGATCGTGCTCTGGGTCGATGCTGGGGCTCCTCTGAGCTCATTGGTCCACCAGCTTGCTCACGCAGAGACCCTTGCCCCGCAGTGACCCGAGGGCGGGGGCTCGTGGTCGTCGGGAAGGACCCGAGGCGGGCATTGGCTGCCGGGAACGGCACGGGACCGGTTGGAGCAACCCTCGGGTCCGACTGGACGACCACGGTCGACCCGGCTGCGCGCTCGTCCGCCCCCATGGCACGGAAGGGTTCCACGTGGTCGGTCTTGGACAGCACCCGCAAAGCCCTGGCGGTGGAGGGAACGACCACCGCAACGTTGTGACCACGCCGGGCGAGCTGGCTCAACGTCGCCGAGGCCAGTGAGGCCCCGACGGATGACGGGTGGGCAGCCACGTCGGCGATCGTCTTGGGACCGGCACCCTCGGCGCTCTCGGCGGAGAAGTTGGCCCAAAGACCTTTGTTCACGGCCGCAGTCGGGTCGTTGTCGTAACAAATGCTGATACAGACGACGACCGCCTCGGTCGGATCTTCGGAGCCCAGTTGGCAACCTGGACGAGATACTCGAGGAGCGGCCAGTGCTGTAGAGGTTCTGAACAACCCGCCATCCAGTAATCGGATTCCCTCCGCCGTTGGAGGCCACCTGAGGGTCCATCCATCGCACGCCCTCGTCGAGCTGCCGTGTGATCGTCGGGTCTTGTGTGGCAGAGAAGCGCTGCGCGGTGGGATCCACTCACTGCATTGACGGCCGTGAAGGTGGTGCAGGCCGATGACCAAGCCGGTGCATCACCAAGCCACCGACGAATCGCTGGCGCAAGCGGTGGACTGGGCCAACGAGGGCCACGAATGGGCGGACGGGTGGGCGACTGGCCTGCGCCGTGGACCTGGGCGAGGGCGAACTACAACCTGCGCAGAGGACCGCCGTCGTGAGAAGTATCCAGAGACCCCGCTTCCCCGCCCTCACGGACGGAGTAGGACTCTGCACTCGGTTGTCCCACGTTTCGATCGCGTCATCCGAACCTTCGAGAATCACCCGGCGCATTGCGACGCTTGTTCCTCGTGAAACAATTCCCATTAGCTGGCGCTACGCCAATCTCCGGACCCGCAGCCCCTCGGACGCGGCGGTGTTCACACCGAGTGTTCACCCCAGACTCGCGTTAACACGCAACCGCCGAGCTTCTTGGTCGCGCACCGGCCGGTCGACTCGATCAGGCCGGCGGTGACCGAAAAGGCGCCGCGGATCAGACCGCACGGGATGGCGGTGACCGATCCAAGGTTGGACCACGGCGACGAACCCGGCGCCCCACCGAGTGGCGCCGGGGGCGGGGTGTCAACGGTTCCCGGCTGCTCAGGAGTCGACACGTCGTTCGATCTCGAAACCGCCGCCTCGTCCTGGCGCTCACCCCCTACCGCACTGGGCGCCGCCGACCCCAAGCCGGCTATCGCCCGAGCGGCGTCCGCGTTCTCGCCGGACCGTGCCCCGTCGATCATCCCCTCGAAGAGCCCCCGCACCGAAACGCCACGGCGCGCGGCCTCGGCCTCGACCCACGCTCGGCGGTCGTGGTCGAGCCGGATCCCGACAACGGTGGACTTGCTGGTCGCCATGACTCGTTAACACTAACCCTCGGTGTTTACAGAATCGGAGCAGAATGGTGGCAGCGAGGTGGTGCGTGCCGCTGTCGATTGAGCAGATCCGTAGGGTCCGGCACTGAGGGGCGGCATCTGCGCCTGGGCCCTCGGGCGGCGGCGCCACCCCCCTCCACGCCCCCCGGGTTCCGTGTGGATGAGGTCGGTGCGATCCGGCGTCCATTCACGGAGAGAGAGCCGGCAGAGCGATCGGCACGAGGGGTCGTCCCCGTCCCCGGTGGCACGGTCGAGGCATCCACCGTGCGGCATTCCTGTGGGGCTCGTGGGCTCACGACGTGCGACAGCAGCGTCGGGCCTAGGCGCCCGCCAATCGTGGTGGCGACCCCGGGCAGGGACCCGCACGTGCGGACCAGCGCGGTCCCACGGATCAGGTCACGGTCGGGCCCAGCAGTCATCGTTCCGCGGTCGTGGGAGGATCGGCGGGCGATCTGCGCTCGCACGCTCAGCGGCGGTGCACGAGTCGGCGATCGATCTCCAGGTCGGGCATGCCGGTGTTAACACACTCTGACCTCGGTGTTAACACTTGGCGGCCGCCTGGCCTCAGGCCGACGCTGAGCGGCGCTCCACGACGAACACCGGCACCGGGTGCTCGATGCCACGGAGATCGGCCGGCTCCAGCGGGCGCAACGACCATTCGGCGGGCGACAGCTCCTCCGCGGCCGCCTCCGTGACGACCAACTCACCGGGGGCGCCGACCTTGACGAGGCGGCCGAGGAGGTTGACGAGCGGCCCGAAGTAGTCGCCCTCACGAGGGTTGGCCGGCCCGATCCCGACCGCCCCACGGGCGGGCGGGAGGAGCGGATCCTCGGCCGCGGCCTCACAGACTGCCGTCCCGATCCGGCACGCAGCGTCTGCCGACGGGGCGGAGAAGAACACCTCGTCCCCGATCGTCTTGACGACACGGCCACCGGTGAGGACGGCGTTCGACCACGCGGCGGACTCGAAGCGGGTCAGCGCCAGGTTCTGCTCTCGCAGGTTCATCGTCTGGGCCCACGCGGTGGAGCCGACGAGGTCGACGAAGCCCAGCGCGGTCACCTCCGTCGGGCCCTCCAACTCGACAGAAGCATCGGGAAACGGTGTGAGCCAGCTGCGCGCCTGCTCGGCCCGGCGCTGCGCGCGCTCGAAGGCATCCATCACCATGCGGGCCAGCACGTCCGGCACCGCCGTGAACGCAGTCGTCGCCGTCTCGGCGAGCTTGGCCCGGGCCAGCTCGTCCGGCCCTTCCCGGACCGTTCCCGGGCCGAGCTCCGAGAAGAAGAGCGCCACCGCGGCCTCGGCGATGTTGATGGCGGCGGCACCCATGACGCGGGTGAAGGCGAGGACCGCCTCGTCGCCCAGGAGCGCCGCCCCCTGCTCGAAAGCCTCCATCAGGCTGACCAACTCGGCCGGCACCTCGGTGTCGGGTCCGGCCGGGATGCCGGCCGCCAGGAGGGCACGCAGGACGCGCGGCATGGAGACCCCGCTCTGCTCGGCGATGTCGCTCACGGTCGCTAACGGCGTCCGGCCCTGTATGACCAGATTGCCCGCGACACCGGGCAGTGTCCCCATGCGGTGTGCCTCCACCATCTGCTCGATGGTGGCGCCGCGCTCGGCGAGGTACTCGAGGAGGGCCAAGCGCTCCCCCGACGCCGGGTCCAGCGGGTCGTAGAGGCCGAGCTGCTCCCAGAGCTGGGCGTCCATCACGGCCTCCACAGGAGCAGCGAGGCCTGCTGCGACCGCTCCATTCCCTTGAGGTGCGTCTCGCGCTGCCCGTCGAATGCGAACTCCCCCGACCCTTGGACCAGTTGCTCCGACAGCGACGACACGAGGATCTCCCCTGCGCCCGCCGCGTCGGCCAGCCGGCTGGCCACGATCACGGTGTGCCCGAGGTAGTCGTCACCCTCGTCCACCGCGTCGCCCGTGTGGATGCCGATGTGGACGGCGATCGGCTCCCCGGTGCCGTCGGGCACGTGGGCAGCCACACCGCGCTGGATGTCGGCGGCACAGCGCAGGGCGCGTGCCACTCCTCCGAACGCCACCATGAAGCCGTCCCCCTGGACGTTGATCTCGCGCCCGGCGTGGCGCGCCAGCGCCTCGCGCACGATGCGGTGGTGCTCGCGCAGCACGCCCCGTGAGGCCTGGTCGCCGAGGCGCTCTGTCATGCCCGCGTAGTCGACCATGTCGCAGAAGAGGATCGTCACCGTCCCGTCGCTGGGCCGCGCCGCCGCGCCGGAGGGGTCCCGCTGGTCCCGGCGTTCTGCTCGGCGCTGCGCCTGCAGCTCCCGCCGGACGTCCTTGCCGAGCGCAGCGGCGTCGGCCGGCTTGCCGCGGGCATCGAAGGCATCGAGGACGCCGAGGACGCCACCCGCCACGGACTGGGCGATCTGGCGGCTGGAGCGGTTGGGCCGGCTCTTGACGTCGATGCCCCCCATGACGGCGAAGCCGCGCACGACGATACGGGGCGACCCCGGCACGATCGGTACGTCGCGCAGCTTCAGGCTGCGGCCGCCCATGATGGAAAGGCCCCGCAGCTCGACGTCGAAGCCCTCGGGCACGATGATGTCGACGCCACCCCAGAAGGCGAAGGCCGTGATCTCCACCTCGAGGGTGTCGATCTCGGCCTTGCGCAGGTCCATGTCGCAGCCGCCCATGATGGCGACGGCCGTGGTCTTGCCGCTGATCCGCCATCGACCCTTGGTCTTGTGCCCGCTCAGGATCGCCACGTGCCACCGCCGCGCCCTGCGGGTGGGGACGGGGCCCGCCCGCGGTGGCGCCGTGGCGGGGAGGTCGGCCATGACGGCGTCGAGGTCGCCCCGGGTCCTGGCCTGGAGGGCCCGTCCCACCCGCTCGGAGAACTCGTCGAGCGTGAGCCGGCCGTCCACGACGTGCTCGCGCAGCAACGTCACGGTCCGGTCGCGGTCCGCGTCGGCGACCCGCTCGGCGGGGCCGCCGGGAGCGGGCGGTCGCTGGTCCTCGGGCACCGGGAGGTCCGCCATGGGCACAGTCTGCCCGCTCCGACCGGGGTGCGGACCGACCTGACGACCCGTCAGATGGGCTCGCGGTCAGCCATTAGGCTCGTGCGCCGTGCGAGGCATCCTGAGTGCGGCGGGCTACGTGCCCTACCGGCGGCTCGCCCGGGCGGACATCGCCGCGTTCATGGGGAGCGGCGGCGGCAAGGGCTCCCGGGCGGTGGCGTCCCACGACGAGGACACGACCACGTTGGGGGTCGAGGCCGCCCGGCTGGCTCTGCGGGCCGCCCCCGGGGCGAGGTCCGACGCCCTGTGGTTCGCCACCTCCCAACCCGCCTACCTCGACAAGACGAACGCCACCGCGGTGGCGGCCGCCCTTCGCCTGGCCGGCGACGTCGGCGCCTACGACTTCGGCGGCGCGCTGCGCTCGGGCATCGGCTCGCTGGTCAGCGCCCTCCGGGGCGGCGGGACGACCCTGGTGGTGGCCGCGGACGTGCGCGACGGGCTGCCCACGAGCGGCGACGAGTCCGCCGGCGGCGACGCCGGCGCGGCGGTCCTGGTCGGTGACGGACCGGGGGTGCTGGCCGAGCTCGTGTCCACCGCCTCCGCCACCGACGAGTTCACCGACCGCTGGCGTACGCCCGGCGACCGCGTGTCGAAGCTCTGGGAGGAGCGGTTCGGCGAGAACAACTACCTGGCCCTCGGGCGCGAGGCGCTCGACCGGGCCCTGGCCGCGGCCGGCCTGGAAGCAGGCGACGTCGGACGGCTGGTCGTCACCGGCATGCACGGCCGTGCCGTGTCGGGCCTGACCAAGAAGCTGGCCCTCGCCGACGGAGTGGCGGTCGACGACCTGACGTCGAACGTGGGCCAGAGCGGCGCGGCGCACCCGCTGCTCGTGCTGGCCTCCGCTCTCGAGTCCCTGGCGGGTGGCGCGGCGCCGGCGGGCACCGTGGTCGCCGTGCTGCACCTGGCCGACGGGGCCGACGCCGTGGTCCTGCGCACGACCGAGGCCCTGGCGACCTGGCGCCCGGCCCGCTCCGTGGCGGACCAGGTGGCCAACGGCGCCCCGCTCACCTACGCCAAGTTCCTGTCCTGGCGGGGCCAGCTCCGGCCCGAGCCGCCGCGGCGGCCGGAGCCCGCCCGGGTGTCGAGCACCGCCGCCCATCGCAACGAGGCATGGAAGTTCGGGTTCGTCGGGTCGAAGGACCGCACGTCGGGCGCGATCCACCTGCCCCCCTCGCGGATCTCCATGGAGGGCGGGGCCGTCGACGACATGGAACCCGTCGCCATGGCCGACGCCACCGGGACCGTGGTGACCTCCACCATCGACCGCCTGGCCTACTCCCCCAGCCCGCCGATCGTGTTCGCCATCGTCGACTTCGACGGGGGCGGGCGCTACCCGGTCGAGCTGACCGATGCCGACCCGGACGAGATCCGGTCCGGCAGCCGGGTCGAGATGACGTTCCGCCGGCTCTTCAGTGCCGACGGCATCCACGACTACTTCTGGAAGGCGCGCCCTGTCCGCAACGGAGCAGCGCGCGAAGGAGGTCAGGCCTGATGGGGTCGCACGGCGTGCGTGACAAGGTGGCCATCGTCGGCATGGGATGCACCAGATTCGCCGAGCTGTGGGAGAAGAGCCTCGACGACCTGATCGTCGACGCCAGCACGGAAGCCTTCACCTCCGCCGGCGTCGCCAAGGACGACGTGGACGCCTATTGGTTCGGCACGGCGCAGAGTGGGATGAGCGGGATCACGCTGGCCCGCCCCCTGCAACTGCGGAACAAGCCGGTGAGCCGGGTCGAGAACTACTGCACCACGGGGTCGGAGGCGCTGCGTGCCGCCGTCTACGCGGTGGCCTCGGGCGCCTACGACGTGGCCATGGCGGTCGGCGCCGAGAAGGTCAAGGACAGCGGGTTCCAGGGCCTCAACGGGGTGAACCCGCCCAACGACGGCACGGCACGGACCCTGACCGCGGCGGCCATGTTCTCCATGGTGGCCCCGGCCTACGGCCAGAAGTACGGGGTGGACGAGGCGACCATGGGCGACGTGCTGGCCTCCATTGCGGTGAAGAACCACCACAACGGCGCCCGCAACCCCCGGGCCCAGTTCCGCCGCGAGATCACCAAGGAGGCCGCGCTGGCCGCCCCCCGCCTCGCCGGCAACCTGGGCGTCTTCGACTGTGCCGGGGTGGCGGACGGGGCGGCGGCCGCCATCGTGGTGCGGGCGGAGGATGCGCTCAATTACACGGACAAGCCCCTCTACATCAAGGCCCTGTCCTTCGCGGCGGGGAGCGGGTCCGGGCTCATCGACCCCGGCTACGACTACACGCACTTCCCCGAGTGCGAGGCCGCCGCGGCCGACGCCTACGCCCAGGCGGGCATCACCGACCCTCGCCGGCAGCTCGCCATGGCCGAGGTGCACGACTGCTTCACCCCGACCGAGCTCGTCCTCATGGAGGACCTCGGCTTCGCCCCGCGCGGCACCGCCTGGAAGGAGGTGCTGGCGGGCGCCTTCGACCTCGACGGTGACCTCCCGATCAACCCCGACGGCGGCCTCAAGAGCTTCGGCCACCCGGTCGGAGCCTCGGGCCTGCGCATGTTCTTCGAATGCTGGCTCCAGATGCGCCACGAGGCGCCGCCGGAGCGCCAGATCGCCACCACCGACCGGGGCCTGGCCATGACGCACAACCTCGGCGGCTACCCCGGCGAGATGGTCTCGTTCGTCTCGGTGGTGGGCTCGCAGCTCGGCTGAGCCACTCGCCGCTCGACCGGGTCAGTCGAGCGACTCCTCAGTCGAGCAGCTCGCCCAGCGGCGTGTATGCCATGTCGTGGGCATCGGCGACGGGCCGGTAGACGACCTTGCCCTCGGCGACGTTGACCCCTTCGGCCAGCGCGTGGTCGGCCCGCACCGCGTCGCGCCACCCGCTGCCGGCGATCCGTAGCGTGTAGGGCAGCGTGGCGTTGGCCAGCGCGTGGGTCGAGGTGTGCGGGACCGCACCGGGCATGTTGGCCACGCAGTAGAAGAGCGACCCGTGCACCTCGAAGGTCGGGTTCGAGTGGGTCGTCGGGTGCGTCGACTCGAAGCAGCCCCCCTGGTCGACCGAGATGTCGACGAGGACCGATCCGGGCCGCATCTTCTCGACCAGCGCATCGGAGACCAGACGGGGGGCGCGGGCGCCGACCACCAGCACCGCACCGATGACGATGTCGGCCTCGACACAGACCTCTTCGATGGCGTGCTGCGACGAGGCGATCGTCTCGAGGGCACCCCGGAAGTGGTGGTCGACCTCGCGCAGCCGGTCGAGGTTGCGGTCGAGCACGAACACCTCCGAGTGCATGCCCACGGCCATGGTGGCGGCGGCGAAACCGGCCACGCCCGCCCCGAGGATCACGACGCGCGCGCAACGCACGCCGGGCACACCGCACACCAGCACGCCGCGCCCACCCCCGGGTCGCATGAGGTGGTGCGCGCCCATCAGCGGCGCCATCCGCCCCGCCACCTCGCTCATCGGCGCAAGGAGCGGCAGCGAGTTGTCCTCCTGGCGCACCGTCTCGTACGCGATGGCCACGTTGCCGGCCGCAACGAGCGCGTCGGTGCAGGCGCGCGACGCGGCCAGGTGGAGGTAGGTGAAGAGGATCTGGTCCGAGCGGGCGCCGAGCCGGTGGTACTCCTCGGCCACGGGCTCCTTGACCTTGCACACGAGGTCGGCCTCCGCCCACAGGTCGTCGGAGTCGTCCATGATCTTCGCCCCGGTGGCCGCGAAGTCGGCGTCCGGCATGGACGAGCCGTTGCCGGCGCCTCTCTCGACGAGGACGGTATGGCCGGCCGACGTCAGTTCACGGACGCCGGCCGGCGTGATGGCCACCCGGTACTCGTCGTCCTTCACCTCGCTGGGGATCCCGACGATCATGCGTCACTCCTCGATGTAGCTCATCACGTGCTTGATGCGCGTGTACTCCTCGAAGCCGTAGGCGGAGAGGTCCTTGCCGTACCCGGAGCGCTTGAAGCCTCCATGGGGCATCTCGGCCACCAACGGGATGTGCGTGTTGATCCACACACAGCCGAAGTCGAGGTCGCGGGCCATCCGCATGGCACGACCGTGGTCGCGGGTCCACACCGAGGACGCGAGCCCGTACTGCACGCCGTTGGCCCACTGGAGCGCCTCGCCCTCGTCGCCGAACTCCTGCACCGTGATCACCGGACCGAACACCTCCGACTGCACCAGCTCGTCGTCCTGCCGCAGGCCCGCCACGACCGTGGGCGCGAAGCAGTAGCCGCGCTCGCCCACCTGCTCGCCACCGGTCACCACCGTGGCGTGCGCCGGGGTCCGCTCGAGGAAGCCGCGCACCCGCTCCAGCTGGCTGGCATTGTTCAGCGGCCCGTAGTCGGCCTCCTCGTTGTCGGTGCCCCCGACCGTCGTGCCCTGCGCCTGCTCCACCAGCGCGGCCAGAAGGTCGCCGTGGACGCGGGGCCCGGCCAGGACCCGTGTGGCCGCCGTGCAGTCCTGCCCGGCATTGAAGTAGCCCGCACCGGCGATGCCCTCCGCCGCCGCAGCTGCGTCGGCGTCGTCGAACACGATGACGGGCGCCTTGCCGCCGAGCTCCAGGTGGACCCGCTTGAGGGTCGGTGCCGCGGCCGCGGCCACCTCCATGCCGGCCCGCACGGACCCGGTCACCGACACCATGGCGGGCGTGTCGTGCACCACGAGGGCGCGGCCCGTGTCGCGGTCGCCGCAGACGACGTTGAACACGCCCGGCGGCAGGTGCTCGGCCATGATCTCGGCCATCAGCAGGGCCGTGACCGGCGTCGTGTCCGAGGGCTTGAGCACCATGGTGTTGCCCGCCGCCAGCGCGGGGGCGAACTTCCACACCGCCATCATCATCGGGTAGTTCCAGGGGGTCACGGCACCGCAGACGCCGATCGGCTCGCGGCGGATGAAGGACGTGTGCCCCTCCATGTACTCCCCCGCGGAGAGCCCCTGGAGGTGCCGCGCCGCGCCGGCGAAGAAGCGGATCTGGTCGACCATCGGGGGGATCTCCTCTTCCATGGTCAGAGCGAAGGGCTTCCCCGTGTTCTCGCTCTCGGCCCGGACGAGGTCCTCGGCCCTGGCCTCGAGGGCGTCGGCGATGCGGATGAGGGCCAGGCTGCGCTCCGAGGGCGTGGTGCGGCGCCACGACGTGAAGGCCTCCGCCGCCACCCTGAGCGCCCGGTCGACGTCGGCCGGCCCCGAGACGGGCGCCTCGGCGAACGGCTCCCCCGTGCTCGGGTCGATCAGGGGCGCCGTAGGCCCGTCCTCGGCGTCGCGGTAGGCGCCCCCGACGAAATTCTGCAACTTCCGCATACCGCTCCCTTCCCGTGGCCCGTTGCTACAGGATCACAGATCGAACCGCCGCCAACAAGCGTTATCGCCATATCGGGACCCTGATACGACTAATTCTGCTTGACTGAAGGAGTAAAGGTGACACAATTCTGCACACCAGGGGTTCCGTGCCCGGTGGTCGAGAGGGAAACGAGGTGCGAGATGCCCGACACCGACGGGGCGACGGAGGCGGGCGCGCAGCACGACCCGGCGCAGGCCTCCTCCACCCTCCTCGACGCTCCCAACCGGGCCATCATCGAGGCGCTCCAGCGCGACGGCCGGCAGCCGTACGGCGCCATCGCAGAGGAGGTCGGGCTGTCCGAGGCGGCCGTGCGCCGCCGCGTCCAGCGCCTGCGCGAATCGGGGATCATGCAGATCGTGGCGGTCACCGACCCGCTGCAACTGGGCTTCACACGACAGGCGATGATCGGGATCTCGGTCGAGGGCGACGTGCGGCAGGTGGCCGAGAAGCTCTCCACCATGGTCGAGGTCGACTACGTGGTGATGTGCGCGGGCTCGTTCGACATCCTGGCCGAAATCGTGTGCGAGGACGACGAGCGGCTGCTGCACGTCCTCAACGACTCGGTGCGCTCCATCCCCGGCGTGCGGACCACCGAGACCTTCTTGTACCTCAAGCTGGCAAAGCAGACCTATACGTGGGGCACGCGGTGAGCGACCCCGCGCCGACAGTGGAGGAAAGATGAGCACCAGTCCGGAGAACTCCCAGCTGAGCGAGCAGGCGCGCCGACACCTGTGGATGCACTTCAGCCGGATGGGCGCCTACGAGAACAGCGAGGTGCCCGTGATCGTCCGGGGGGAGGGCGCCTACGTCTGGGACCAGCACGGGAAGCGCTACCTCGACGGCCTGGCGGGGCTCTTCACGTCCCAGATCGGCCACGGCCGCACCGAGCTGGCGGAGGCGGGCGCCAAGCAGGCCGAGACGCTCGCCTACTTCCCGCTGTGGACGTACGCGCATCCGCGCGCCATTGAGCTGGCGGAGCGGGTGGCGAGCTACGCGCCCGGCGACCTCAACCGCGTCTTCTTCACGACGGGGGGCTCCGAGGCGGTGGAGTCGGCCTGGAAGCTGGCGCGCCAGTACTTCCGCATGAAGGGGAAGACGCAGAAGACGAAGGTCATCAGCCGCTACATCGCCTACCACGGCACCTCCATGGGAGCGCTCTCCATCACGGGCATCCCGGACCTGAAGATCCCCTTCGAGCCACTGGTGCCCGGGGCCATCAAGGTGCCGAACACGAACTTCTACCGCGCCGACGTGTTCGCCGACGACGAGGTCGCGTTCGGCCGCTGGGCGGCGGACGAGATTGAGCGGGCCATTGCGCAGGAGGGCGCCGACTCGGTGTGCGCCGTGTTCCTCGAGCCGGTGCAGAACGCGGGCGGGTGCTTCCCACCGCCCCCGGGCTACTTCGAGCGCGTCCGCGAGATCTGCGACCGCCACGACGTGCTCCTCGTCTCCGACGAGGTCATCTGCGCCTTCGGCCGACTGGGCCACTGGTTCGGGGCGATCCGGTACGGGTACCAGCCGGACATCATCACGGTGGCCAAGGGCCTCACCTCGGGCTACGCGCCGCTGGGCGCCATGATCGCCTCCGACCGCCTGATGGAGCCCTTCCTCGGGCCGGGCGCCTCCTTCCTGCACGGGTTCACCTTCGCCGGGCACCCGGTCAGCTGCGCCGTGGCCCTCGCCAACCTGGACGTCTTCGAGGGCGAGCAGATCCTGCAGCACGTGCAGGCGACCGAGCCGTCGTTCCGCGGCGCGCTCGACAGCCTCACCGACCTGCCCATCGTCGGCAACGTCCGCGGCGCCGGGTTCTTCTACGGGATTGAGCTCGTGAAGGACAAGGAGACGCGCCTCTCCTTCGACGACGAGGAGTCCGAGCGCCTCCTGCGCGGCTTCCTCTCGGGGGCCCTCTTCGAGGCGGGATTGATCTGCCGCGCCGACGACCGTGGGGACCCGGTCATTCAGCTCTCCCCGCCGCTCATCTGCGGCCAGGAGGAGATCGACTTCATCCGCTCCACGCTGCGCGACGTCCTCACCGAGGCGTGGCGCAGGATGTAGCGCCGGGGGGCGCCTCGGGGTACCGGCGACTCTCACTGTGGTGGGAGGCCGTGCCGGTCCCGTTGCCGCCGCGCCCCGCCCTGACCGAGGACCTGCACGTCGACGTGTGCATCGTCGGGGCCGGCTTCACCGGCCTCTGGACGGCGCACGCGCTGGCGCTGGCCGACCCGGCGCTGCGCATCGCCGTCGTGGAGCGCGAGGTGGCGGGCTTCGGCGCTTCCGGGCGCAACGGCGGCTGGTGCTCGGCGCTGTTCGCCACGTCCGACGCCGCGCTGGCCCGCCGGCACGGGCTCGAGGCCATGCAGGCCATGCGCCGGGCGATGCAGGAGACGGTGGACGTCGTCGGGGCGACGGCGTCCGCCGAGGGCATCGACTGCCACTTCGCCAAGGGAGGGTCGGTCGACCTCGTGCGGAGCGAGGCGCAGCGGGTCCGTGCGCTGGCCGAGGTGGACGAGGCGCGTGCCCTCGGCTTCGGCGAGGACGACGTCCGCTGGCTCGGGCCGGGCGAGGCGCGCGCGCTCATCGGTGCGGACGGTGTCCTCGGCGCCACCTTCACGCCCCACTGCGCGGCGCTGCAGCCGGCGCTCCTGGCGCGTGGACTGGCGGACGCGGTCGAGCGGCGGGGGGTGCGCGTCTACGAGCACTCCGAGGTCCTCGAGATCCGGCCCGGCGCGGCCGGCACCTCCCCGTCGGTCGTCACGCGCGGCGGCACCGTCGAGACGGACGTCGTGGTGCGGGCGACGGAGGCCTGGACGCCGACGCTGCCGGGGCTCCACCGTGAGATCGTCCCGGTCTACTCGCTCATGGTGGCCACCGAGCCCCTGGGGGACGCCTTCTGGTCCACCGCCGGCCTCGAGGGCCGCGCCACGTTCGCGGACCACCGCCACATGATCATCTACGGGCAGCGGACCGCCGACGGACGCATCGCCTTCGGCGGCCGGGGGGCGCCGTACCACTTCGGGTCGTCGGTCCGCGCCGGCTACGACGCCGAGCCGGCCGTGCACGAGCTGCTCCGCCGGACGCTCACCGAGCTCTTCCCGGAGCTGGCCGGGGCGCGCTTCACCCACGCCTGGGGCGGCCCGCTCGGCATCCCGCGCGACTGGCACTCCTCGGTCGGCCTCGACCGCGCGGCGGGCGTGGCCTGGGCGGGCGGGTACGTGGGCGACGGGGTGTCCACCACCAACCTGGCCGGGCGCACGCTGGCCGACCTGATCACGGAGGCCGACACCGCACTGACGCACCTGCCCTGGGTCGGGCACCGGTCGCCGCAGTGGGAGCCCGAGCCCCTGCGCTGGCTCGGGGTCAACGCCGGCCTGTGGGCCATGAGGCTGGCCGACCGGAGCGAGATCCGCCGCGGGCGCCCGAGCCGGGTGGCCGGCGCGATGGGGCGTCTCCTCGGGCAGTGATCGGTGCCACAATCGTGCCCGTGGCCGACACGGCGACCGACGCCATCACGAAGCTGATCTACACCTACGCCGAGCGGATCGACGAGGGTGACTTCGCCGGGGTGGGCGACCTGTTCGCGCACGCCACGCTCACCTTCGAGGGTTTCGGCGACGCCGTCAGCGGTCGGGACGCCATCGAGGCGCTCTACACGCGGAGCACGCGGCGCTACGAGGACGGCACCCCGCGCACCAAGCACGTCATGACGAACGTGATGGTCGACGTCGACGACGACGACGAGACGACGGCACGGAGCCGGTCGTACTTCACGGTGCTGCAGGCGGTGCCCGGCGCGCTGGCCCTCCAGCCGGTCATCGCCGGCCGCTACCGGCACACCTACGAGCGGGTGGGCTCGCAGTGGCGCGTGGCGACCATGCACATCACCATCGACCTCGTCGGCGACCTCGGGCACCACATGCTCTTCGACCTCGCGCCATGAAGCTCTCGCTCGCCTACGGCTGGGACTGCACGCCCGAGGCGTTCTGGGCCCTCTACTTCGACCCCGAGTTCGTGATCCGCCTCCACCGCGAGGCCCTGGGCTCGACGTCGGCCGAGGTGGTGTCGCAGGAGGGCGACCTCACCCGCGGCCTCGTGCGCACGCTCCGCTACGGCCAGCGGCCCAACATGCCCGGACCGGTGCGCAAGATCTTCGGCGAGGAGGTCGTCACCACCGAGGTCAGCACCTTCGACCCGGCGACGTCGACGACGACGTTCACCATGACGCCGGGCACCATGGCCGACAAGACGCACATTGCAGGCGCCATCGCGCTGAGCAGCGAGAGCGGCAGCACGGTGGAGACGTTCTCGCTCGACGCCCGGGTGAAGATCTTCGGCGCCGGGCCGGTCGTGGAGCGCTTCATTGAGCATCAGGCCCGCGACATGCAGGAGAAGGCGGTGGCGTACATGCGCGGCGAGCTCGAGGGCTGACCTCGCCGCCCTCGGCCTACGCGGGCGCCCCGGCCTCCACCAACGCCCAGAGCCGCTCGAGGTCGAGATGCGCCTCGCAGGCGTCGGCGATCCGGTCGATCTGGCGCTCACGCAGCGCCGCGTAGGAGACCCCCGACGATCGCCACGCCGCACCGCGCCGGGCCGCCACGTCACCGAGGAACGAGGCCCGGAACGCGTCCTCCTCGAACAGCCCGTGCAGCGTCGTGCCCAGGAGCGCACCGTCGCCGTCGCTGGCACCGACCGGGCCGTCCGCCCCGTCGGGCGCCGGCCAGGGGACGAAGCCCGGCCGGGGTGAGAGGCGGCCGTGGCGGATCTCGTAGCCGTGCACCGGCATCCCGCCCGGCCCAACGGTCGCGCTCAAGCGGGTGAGCTTCTCCTCCTCGAAGTCCGTGTCCACCGGCAGCCACCCGAGACCCGCGCCGGCCGGCTCGGCCGACTCGACCCCTGCGGGGTCGCGTAATTCCCGCCCCATCATCTGGAACCCACCGCAGATCCCGAGGATCACCGGCGGTGACGCCCCCCGGCGCAACGCGTCCAGCGCGCCGGCGAGGCCGCTCCCGCGCAGCCAGTGCAGGTCGGCCACCGTGGCGCGCGTCCCGCCGATGACGACCAGGTCGGGGTCGCCCAGCGCCCCCGGCTGGGCGACCCAGCGGACGTGCACCCCCGGCTCGGCGGCGAGCGGGTCGAGGTCGGTGAAGTTGGACAGGCGGGGCAGGCGGATGGCCGCCACGTCGAGTCCGGCGGCGGAGGCCGCGGCGGGCAGCCCGGAGGGCTGCGCCAGGGCGAGCGAGTCCTCGGCGTCGAGCCCCAGGTCTCCGAGATGGGGCAGCACTCCGAGGGTGGCGATCCCGCAGCGGTCCTCCAGCTCGGCCGCCGCCCCGCCGAGGAGCGCCGGGTCGCCACGGAAGCGGTTGATGACGAAGCCCCCGATCAGCGAGGAGAGCTCGTCGGGCAGGATCGCCACGGTGCCGAGCAGGTGCGCGAACACCCCGCCCCGCTCGATGTCGCCCACCAGGACGGCGGGGATGCCGGCCCGCCGCGCCAGACCCAGGTTCACGATGTCGTCGCGCAGCAGGTTGATCTCGGCCGGGCTGCCGGCACCCTCGCAGACCACGACGTCGAAGCGGGCCCGCAGCGAGGCCAGCGCCGCGTCGACCACCCCGACGAGCGTCCGCTTGGACGCCTGGTGTTCGGCGGCCTCGCTCACCCCGGCCGGGCGCCCCATGACCACGACCTGGGACGAGCGCTCGCCGGTGGGCTTGAGCAGCACCGGGTTCATGGCGACCTCGGGCACGGCGCCGGCGGCGATCGCCTGCACCCATTGGGCCCGGCCCATTTCGCCGCCGTCGGTGGTGACCATCGCGTTGAGCGACATGTTCTGGCCCTTGAACGGGGCCACCGCGACGCCCCGACGGGCCAGCAGGCGGCAGAGCCCGGTGGTGACCGTGGACTTGCCGGCATCGGACGACGTCCCGCAGACCATGAGCGCCCCGTGCATCACCGGAGTTCTAGCCGGATCCGGTTCACCCGGATTCACGGGACGTACTTGACCGGGGTGGCCCGCACCATGTCATGCTGCGGGCGGCACACCTTCGGTCGCTCGTCAGGGAGGCGCACCGGAACCCGGAAGGGTGGGGTGCGTGGACGCATGACCGAGGGCCGGCCGCCGGGGGGTAGCCGGGCAGCACCCCTCCCCGGTCGTCCCTCCGGGGCGTGCGCGTGGTCCGGCCGAGGCGAACGACGAGGGAGGTAACGACGCGGTGGCGATCGCCGAGGACTACACCGAGGATCTCGCGGTCATTCACGATCCCGAGGGCGACGAGGTGTTCCACGTCGAGCAGCACGGGATCGACTTCATCCCCGAGAGCGAGCGCTGGGCCACCCCGAGGGACATCTTCGGCATGTGGGCCGGGGCGAGCGTGCAGATCGAGTACTTCATTTACGGCGCCATCCTGATGACGTTCGGGCTGACCTTCGCCCAGGTGATCTTCGTCATCGTCCTCGGCAACCTGTCCTACTTCCTGCTCGGGCTGTGCTCGCTGCAGGGGCCGAACACCGGCACCGCTGTCTTCGCCATCAACCGGGCCCCGTTCGGGCCCAACGGCTCGCGGCCCATGTCGGTCTTCAACTGGCTCACCCAGATCGGCTTCGAGGTCGAGGGCCTGATCCTCATCGTCGGGGCGGGCCTCGTTCTCATGATCAAGGCGGGCTACCTGCCCGGCGACCCGGCCAAGGTCGTCCTGGTGATCGTGGCCGTGCTCATCCAGGGCATCCTGCCCTTCCTCGGGCACGCCGCCATCGTGAAGACGCTGCGCTGGCTGATCGTCCCCTTCGTCGTCCTCTTCGCCGTCCTGCTCGCCTTCGCCATCCCGCACGCCGACCTGCACGTGGTGAAGAGCAGCGGGGACTGGCAGGCCTTCACGGAGGCGCTCGCCTTCACCATCGCGCTCAGCGGGCTGGGCTGGACCGAGAACGGCAACGACTACACCCGCTACTGCCCGACGGACACCTCGAAGAAGGGCATCGTCGGCTGGGTCTTCCTCGGCACCGCCGTGCCCGAGATCCTCATCATGACCCTCGGCGCCGTCGTGGGCACCTTCGTCCTCAACATCGGGACGGGCGCCGGCGGGTTCCTCCCCTTCGCCCACCAGAGTGCCATCCCGTCGTGGTTCGTGGTCGTGTTCCTGCTCTTCGCCGTGGTGCAGCTCTTCGGTATCAACAGCTTGGACATGTACTCCTCCGGCGTGACGATGCAGGCGATCGGGATCCCGGTCAAGCGGTACCAGGCGGTGCTCATCGACTGCGTGATCGCGCTCGGGATCACCATGTGGGCGATCTTCAGCGGCTCCTTCACCGAGTACCTGTCCGACTTCGTCGACCTGGTGATCGTGTGGATCGCGCCGTGGAGCGCCATCTTCCTGGTCGATTGGGTGCTGCGGCGCTGCCGCTACGTGCCGAGCGAGCTGCAGAAGACCGGTCGCACCTCGCTGTACTGGCGCCGGGGCGGCGTCCACTGGGCGGCCATCATCGCCCAGGTGGTGGGCATGTACGCGGCCATCTCGGCGCTCTACGTGAACCCGACCTACTACTTCCGCGTGCCGCGCTGGATGAACGAGGTGACCGACCACACCCAGGACGCCTACCACTACGGCGGCGACTTCAGCGTCTTCCTCGGCATGGGGGTGGCCGCGCTCGTCTACCTCGTCCTGGCCGTCCGCGCGGTGCGCAAGGAGGCCGACGCCCAGGAGGAGCTGCTCACGGAGGAGGGGCTGCTCGCCCGCTGAGCGCTACGGGGTCGCTGAGGGCATCACCGCGCCGTTCGCCCGGGCCGTCAGCCGCTACGGTGCGGGCAACGAACCGAGATGGCGAGCGCGCGAGACAGGAGACCGACGATGACCTCGAAGTCCGACTTCACGGCTGAGGAGTGGCAGCTGATTCTCGAAGCGCCGCCCAGTGCGGGAATGATCGTCGTCACCGCCCAGCGGGGGGGCTCGTTCCGCGAGACCATCGCCATGGCCAAGGCCTATGTCGAGGCGCGCCAGCAGCACGGGAACAGCGAGCTTCTCGACGATATCGTGGCCGCGAAGCCGGAGCGGGACCACACGCATTACCACTCCCCGGACGAGCTGAAGCAGCACGGGCTGCAACACCTGCGCGATTCGGTCACCCTGCTGCAGAGCAAGGCGGCGCCGGCTGAGGTCGACGAGTACCGTCGGTTCATCGTCAACCTGACCCACAAGGTCGCCGCCGCGCACCGCGAGTCCGGTCAGGACGTGAGCGCGTCCGAGCAGTCGGCGATCGACGACATCACCGAAGCCCTGCACGCGTCCGCCGGGTAGGGAGGCTCGGCGGAGCTCCCCCTCCCCGCCTCAGCCCCAGTCCTCGGTGAGGCCCCCCCGGCCGTCGGGGTGGAACAGCGGCATGGCCCCCAGCGTCCGCACCAGATCGGCGTCGGGGCCCAGGGCCTCCCTCCACCCGCCGCCCTCGGTCATGAGGGTCCCGATCACCACGGGTTCGGCGTCCATGCGGCGCACCAGGCGCAGCGCGGACGACAGCGACGCACCGGTGGAGATGACGTCGTCGACCACGGCCACCCGCCGGCCGCGCACGGCGCCGACCCGGGCCGGGTCCATGCGGAGGCGCTGCGGCTTGTCCGTGGTGATGGAGTACACCGGCTCGGCCCACAACTCGCCCAGGTGGATCTTGGGCGTCTTGTGAAGGATCACGTAGTCGTCGAAGCCCAGGGCCCGGCTGGCCTCGATGGCGAGGGGGATCCCCATGGTCGCCACCGACACCACGATCTCGGGGCGGGCCGGTCGCATGAGCTCGGCGAGCTCGCGCCCCGCGGTCTCGGCGAAGGCGACGCCCATGTCCACACAGATCAGGAGCGCGATCGTGAGCTCGTCGGAGAGGGGGACGAGCGGGAGCTCCACCTTCTGGCTCCCGACCGTAGTCGTGTAGGTACGATCGGCGGCCGTGGACATCACTCTGGACCGAGCATATGTCCCCCGCTGAACCGCTCGACGACGTCCTGATCACCCGCATGCTCGCGGTCGCCGTGGAGGAGGCGCGCCACGGGCTCTCCGAGGGCGGCATCCCGATCGGCGCCGCCCTCTTCCACGAGGACGGCACGCTGCTGGGCCGCGGGCACAACCGCCGCGTCCAGGACGGCGACCCCTCCATGCACGCCGAGACGGCGGCCTTCCGGGCCGCCGGCCGCCGGCGCCACTACGCCGACTGCGTCATGGCCACCACGCTCTCGCCCTGCTGGTACTGCAGCGGGCTGCTCCGCCAGTTCGCCATCGGCACGGTGGTGATCGGGGAGGCGCGCAATTTCGAGGGCGGCCACGCGTGGGTGGCCGGGCACGGCTGCCGCGTCGTCCTGCTCGACGACGCCGGGTGCATCGAGCTCCTGGGGGGCTTCATCGAGGCCAACCCCGAGCTCTGGCACGAGGACATCGGCGCGTAGCAGGCGGCGCCGGTCGGGCGGCCCGATGAGCCGGTCGGCGGCGTCAGTCGGGCGGCCCGATGAGCCGGTCGGCGGCGTCAGTCGGGCGGCCCGAAGAGCCGGTCGCCGGCGTCGCCGAGCCCCGGCACGATGAACCCGTTGTCGTCGAGGCCGGGATCGAGGGCGGCGCAGAAGACGCCCACCCGGGGATGGGCACCCCGGAAGGCGGCCACCCCGGGCTCCGAGGCGAGAATGCACAGCGCGACGATCTCGGTCGCGCCACGGGCGGCGACCAGGTCGCACACCTGCCCGAGCGAGCCGCCCGTCGCCAGCATCGGGTCGCAGACGACGACCCGTCTGCCGCCCAGATCCTGGGGCAGCCGGTCGAGGTAGACGACGGACCGCAGCGTCGCCTCGTCCCGGCGGAGTCCCACGTGGGCCACCTCGGTCAGCGGCACGATCTCCTGGATCGCCTGCACCATGCCGAGGCCGGCGCGCAGGATCGGCACCAGGAGCACGACCTCGTCCACACGACGGGCCGGGGCGCCCGTGGCCACCGGCGTGTCGACCGTGACCTCCGTCGTGCCGAGGTCGCGCAGCGCCTCGTAGGCCAGGAGCCCGGACACCTCGGAGACGAGCTGGCGGAAGGTGTCGCCGTCGGTGGTGCGGTCGCGCAGCTGGGCCACCCGGTGGGCCAGCACCGGGTGGTCGACCACCGTGACGCCGCTCACCCTTCCTCCCCCGTCCCCGTCGCTGTCGCTGTCGCCACCAGGTCGGCCAGCACCCGGCGCAGCTCCGCCTCCTGGATCCGCAGGTCCTCGCGCAGCACCTCGAGCTCGAACGCGACGGCCCGGTCCAGACGCTCGTCGTCCCCGTCCAGGTCGTCGCGCCACAGGGTGGTGAACAGCCGGCGCGTCTCGTCGGTCTCGGGCTGAATGAAGAAGCCGATCACGTTGGAGCCGCCCGAGTCGACGAAGTCGATCCGCAGCCGGAGGTGGAACGGCGCGCTGAGCCGGTAGGTCAGGCGCCGGCTCTGCACGAGCGGGCGCCGGCCGGCCACGACGCCGGGGTCCTCGCGGTGGGCGAAGGCGTGCTCGTAGCTCATGGTGAAGGACCAGTCGTCGCGCGCCACGGCGTAGGGGGGGCACCTCGGCCGCAACGTGGGGAGCACCCCGGTCATGAACGACGGGTCGTCGGCCTCGGGGATGGTGCCGAGGGGCGCGATGGGCTCGTCGGGAGCGACGAACACCATGCCGTGGGCCTCGGCGGTCCCGGCGGCCGGCTCGAGGTGCGCCGCCGGCGGCAGGGTCGCCCCCGCCCCGAGGGCCGGGATCTCGATGCAGCGGTCGGCGAAGGCGCGCACCTCGCCACCGGAGCGGTACAGGACCCACGGCTCGCCGAGGAGCACGACGCCGAGCGGTTGGCCGGTCACCTCGGCGGCGCGGGCCACCGGGTGCCGGCAGCGGCGCAGGGCGCGGTCGGTGTTGGAGAGGAGGTCAGCCACGGCGCCACCCTGGTGCGCACCGGCGCGCGGCGTCAAGCGAGCCGTCCGTGCCGTCCTGCGGCTGCTCCTCAGCATGGCCATCCCGAACGTCGGGATGGCCATGCTCGTTTTGCAGAAGCGGATCTGGGACCGCGTCACGCCGGCGCGGGCACAATCACCCCATCGGGGTGATTCGTCGATCCGGGGCCGCTGCCACGCTGGACGTTGGTTGTTCGAGGCTGGCTGCGGACTGGCGCGACATGGAGGCGCGTTGCGGAGGGCAGCGGCATACTCCGTCGTGAAGATCTAGGGTCGTTGGTCCCTAGCGCGACCGCACGGTCCCCGACGACAATGACCCGGTCGGAGTGTATCTGCGCGCTCTGGCCGGCAACGGACGAAAGAGGAGAGCGTTGGCCCGACCAGCACCGACGACAGGGCAGCCGGCCGGTCGCCGCGGCGGCCCCTTCGACCCCCGACTGCTGCACTACGCGCACACGACGCGGCGCTTCATCGTCCTGGCCATCGGCGTCGGCGGCGCCACCGCGCTGCTCGTCGTCGCTCAGGCTTGGCTCATCGCCACCGTCGTGAACGATGCCTTCTTCCATCACGGGTCACTCTCGTCGCTGCGCGGCCCCCTTGGCTTCCTGCTGGCCGTCATCGCGGGTCGCGCCGTCCTGGCCTGGGCCACCGAACGCGCCGCGCACCGGGCATCGGCGTCCGCCAAATCGGAGCTGCGGCACTCGGCGACCGAGCACATCGCCGCTCTCGGCCCGACCGGCCTGGAACACCAGGAGAACGGGCGGCTCACCGTGCTCGTCACGACCGGGATCGACGCACTCGACGGCTACTTCTCGCGGTACCTGCCCCAGCTCTTCCTCGCTGTCATCGTCCCCATCACCATCATCGCCGTGGTGGCCGGCGCCGACTGGATCTCCGCGGTCCTCATCGCAGTGACGGTGCCCCTGATACCCGTCTTCATGGGTCTGGTGGGCCTCACCACCCGGGACCGCACGGCGGCCCGCATGCGATCGCTGCAGCGGCTGGCCGGCCACTTCCTCGACGTGGTGGCCGGGCTCCCCACCCTGAAGGTCTTCGGCAGGGCCAAGGCGCAGGCCCGCGCCATCGCCGAGGTGACCGACCGCTATCGCACCACCACGCTGGCGACCCTCAAGCTGACGTTCCTGTCCTCGCTGATCCTCGAGCTGTTGGCCACCATCTCCGTGGCCCTGGTTGCCGTTGCCGTCGGCCTGCGGCTGCTCGACGCCGACATGAGCTTCCACGCCGCACTCTTCGTCCTGGTGCTCGCGCCCGAGGCCTACCTGCCTCTGCGTGCCCTCGGCGCCAACTTCCATGCCAGTGCGGACGGGATGAAGGCGGCGGAAGAGGTCTTCGAGCTTCTCGAGACGCCCGTCGAGGGGCGGGCGACCGGCGCCGCGCACCCGCCGTGTGACCCCAGCATCCGCATCGCCGGGCTCGAGGTCACGTATCCGGGACGCCGCATACCCGCCCTGCAGGGCGCCGACCTGATCGTCGAACCGGGCGAGACGGTGGCGCTCACCGGTCCCAGCGGTTGCGGCAAGTCCACGCTCCTGAACGTCATCCTCGGGCTCCGTGGCCCCAGCGCGGGGGTGGTCCAGCTCGGTGGGCGCGACCTGCGCGACCTCGATCTCGACGCGTGGAGGGCCGGCATCGGCTGGGTGCCCCAACGGCCGCACCTCTTCGCCCGTTCCGTCGCCGACAACGTGCGCGTCGCCAGACCCGGCGCCACGGACGCCGAGGTGGCGGAAGCGCTCCAGGCGGCCGGACTGGCGCCGGTGGTGGGACGGCTTCCCCAAGGGATCGACACGCAACTGGGAGAGGGTGGTGCCGGCCTGTCGGCGGGAGAGCGCCAGCGCCTGGCGCTGGCGCGGGCCTTCGTGCGCGACGCACCACTGCTGGTGCTGGACGAGCCGACGGCGAGCCTCGACGCGGAGACCGAGGCCGACGTGCTCCAGGCGGTGCGTCGGCTGACCGAAGGACGCACGGCACTGATCGTGGCTCACCGCCCCGCGCTGGCCGCGTTGGCCGACCGGGTGATCCGGCTGCCTGCTCCGGTGGTGACGGCGTGAGCGACGGCGTTTTCGACGCGACGCCGGATCGCCCGGCCGACCTGGGGCGGACGCTCGGCATCGCGCGCGTCGCCGCCGGGCGGCTGGCGCAGGCCTCGCTGCTGGGCGCCGGGGCCATCGGGGCGTCCATCGCCCTCATGGGCACGTCGGCCTGGCTCATCTCGAAGGCCGCCCTGCATCCCTCTGAGGCCTCCTTGACGCTGGCCATCGTGGGCGTGCAGTTCTTCGGCCTGTCCCGCGGCTTCCTGCGCTACGGCGAACGGTTGGTCGGCCACGACGCCGCGTTGCGGGTGCTGACCGACCTTCGGGTCCGCGTCTACGGCCGCCTCGAGGCGATCGCCCCGGCCGGCCTCCCCCTCTTCCGACGGGGCGACCTCGTGGCCCGGGTCGTCGACGACGTGGATTCGCTACAAGACGTCGTGCTGCGCGTGATCCAGCCATTCGCGGTGGCCGGCGTCGTGGGCGCGGCGACCGTGGCCGTCATGTGGGTCCTGCTGCCGGGTGCGGGCGCGGTGCTGCTGGTGGCCCTCGTCGTCTCGGCCACGCTGGTGCCGTGGCTCACGGGCCGCCTGGCCAAGCGGGAGGAGTCCAAACAGGCATCGGCCCGCGGCGACCTCAGCGCGGCGGTAGTGGACCTCATCGACGGAGCGCAGGAGCTGACGGTCATGGGCGGCACAGATGAGCAGCTGCAGCGGATCGCCGGCGCAGATCGGCGCCTGCGCGGCGCGGCCCGGCGGGGCGCGGGCACCGCCGGCATCGGCCTCGGTCTCACCACGGCGCTGGCCGGTCTCGCCAGCTGGGGCGCCCTGACCCTCGGCGTGCGCAGCACCCACAGTGGGCACCTCGACGGTGCGCTGCTCGCCGTGCTCGCCCTCGTCCCACTGGCCGCCTTCGAGCTCGTGTCTCCCCTGCCGGCGGCGACCCAGGCGCTCCAGCGCTCGCGGACGGCGGCCGGCCGCGTGTTCGCCGCCACCGACGCGCCCGTGCCTGTCGAGGAACCCGATCCGCCGCTGCCGCTGGCCACCGCGGTGTCCGGGCCGCACACCCTCTCGCTGCGCGCGGTGTGGGCCGGCTACCCCGGGGCCGACCGGCCGGTGCTCCGGGGCGTGGATCTCGACCTGGTGCCGGGACGCCGGGTCGCCCTGGTCGGACAGAGCGGGGCGGGTAAGTCGACGCTGGCCGACGTCCTGGTGCGCTTCCTGCCCGTCGACGCCGGCGACGCACGCCTGGACGGGGTGCCGATGAACCGGTTGGCGTCCGACGACGTGCGCCGGGTGGTCGGGCTCGTCGAGCAGAGCCCGCACCTCTTCACCACCAGCCTGGCCGAGAACCTGCGAGTGGGCCGCCGTTCGGCGAGCGACGACGAGCTCATCGAGGTGCTCGAGCGGGTGGGCCTGGGCGACTGGCTCGCCGGCCTGCCCAATGGTCTGGCCACGCAGGTGGGGACGGCCGGCACCCGCCTCTCGGGCGGGCAGCGCCAGCGGGTGGCGGTGGCGCGCGCCCTCCTGGCCGAATTTCCCATCCTCATCCTCGACGAGCCGTCGGAGCACCTCGACCCCGCGGCGGCCGATGCCCTCACCGACGACCTTCTGGCCCTCACCGAGGGCCGTTCGACGCTCTTCATCACGCACCGTCTGGCAGGGCTGGACGAAGTGGACGAGATCATCGTCCTCGACGGCGGCCGGGTCGCCGAACGCGGCACGCACACCCAACTCGTGCGCGCCGGTGGTCGCTATGCCGGGCTGTGGTGGGACGAGCAGATGAACGACCGGAGCGCGCTCGACGCCCGCCCCGCGAGCGCCGCCCCGGCGGAGCGAGCCGCTGACCTTCTCGACGATCTCAACGAAGCAGTCCTCAACGAAGGGAGCGACACCCCGTGAACCCTCTGGACCTCGCGCGCTGGCAGTTCGCCAGCACGAGCATCTACCACTTCCTCTTCGTGCCCGTCACGATCGGGCTGGCGTTCCTGGTGGCGCTGCTGCAGACCGCCTGGTACCGCAACGGCGACGACACCTACCGTCGCCTGGCCCGCTTCTTCGGGTCGCTGCTGCTGATCAACGTCGCGGTGGGCGTGGTGACGGGACTGATCCAGGAGTTCGAGTTCGGCATGAACTGGTCCGCCTACTCGCGCCTGGTGGGCAACGTCTTCGGCGGGCCGCTGGCCATGGAGGGCCTGGCTGCGTTCTTCCTGGAGTCGACCTTCCTCGGCATCTGGATCTTCGGCTGGAACCGGCTGTCGAAGAAGGCACACCTGGCCTGCATCTGGCTGGTGGCGGCCGGGACCATGCTCTCTGCCGCCTTCATCATGGCGGCCAACTCCTGGATGCAGCACCCCGTCGGCTACTCGACGAACAACAGCACCCACCAGCCCCAGCTCACCAACATCTGGGCCCTCTTCACCAACCCCGTCTTCCTGTGGGGGTACACCCACGTCGTCGTGGCCTCCCTCGTCACCGGTGCCGTGATCATGCTCGCCGTGTCCGCCTGGCACCTGCACCGGAAGAACCAGGTCGAGGCCTTCCGCCGCACGGCCGTGATCTCGCTGGTGGTCCTGCTGCCGACCGTCGCCTTCAACCTCTTCGTCGGCAGCGAGCTCGGCGTCGTGGAGGGGACGTACCAGCCGATGAAGATCGCCGCGGCCGAGGCGCTGTGGACCACCTGCGACAGCCACTGCCCGTTCTCGCTCTTCCAGATCGGGGGCGGCAACAACGACGAGACCCCCACCCAGATCCTGGAGATCCCCGACCTGTTGTCCATCCTGGCCACCAACCACGTCGACGGCACCGTCCAGGGGCTGAACAATCTCAACGCCGAGTACCAGAAGGAGTACGGGCCGGGGAACTACATCCCCAACGTCTTCATTCAGTACTGGTCCATGCGGGTCATGGCCTACCTGGGCACGCTCGTGTTCCTCTTCGCGCTCTGGGGGGCCTGGCTTCTCTACCGCCACAAGCTCGACCGCGCCAAATGGTTCCTGCGGGTCGCTCCATGGGTGGTGATCCTGCCTTTCCTCATCAACACGGCGGGCTGGATGCTCACCGAGAACGGTCGGCAGCCGTGGATCGTCCAGGGCTTGATGCTGACCAAGAACGGCGTGTCGTCCTCGGTCTCGGCGACCGAGATCTGGATCTCACTGATCGTCTTCTACCTGGTCTTCGCCGTGCTCGGCGTGGCGGACGGTTGGCTGATGATCCGCTTCGGCCGCCGCTCCATCGGCGACGATCCGCTGGCCAAGCTGACGTCCGAGGGGGAGAGCCCCGGAGGCGGCGGGCCCGGAGGCACCGGCAGCAGCTCAGACCCCGACGCCGAGTTCGACTCGTCCCACGAGGACGAGGACGACCTGGCCCTCGTCTACTAGGAGGTCGACATGGGAGGATTCAATCTCGGAGACCTGTGGTTCGTCATCGCCGCCGTGTTCTGGGGCGGGTTCTTCGTCCTGGAGGGCTTCGACTTCGGCGTCGGCATGCTGCACTCGTTCATCGGGCGCAACGACCTGGAGCGCCGAGTGATCGTCAACACGATCGGGCCTGTCTGGGACGGCAACGAGGTATGGCTGATCGTGGCGGGGGCGGTGCTCTTCGCCGCCTTCCCCGGCTGGTACGCCACCATGTTCTCGAGCCTCTACCTGGCCCTGGTGCTGGTTCTGGTCGCCCTGATGGCCCGCGGGGTCTCCTTCGAGTACCAACGCAAGTTCGACGACCCCCGCTGGCGCAGCTCGTGGCGGTGGGCCCTGACGATCGGCAGCGCACTGGTGCCGCTCCTGCTCGGGGTGGGCCTGGGCGACCTGCTGCACGGACTGCCCATCAACAGCTCCCACGAGTTCACCGGCAATTTCTTCGACCTCCTCACGCCGTTCGGCCTCTGGTCGGGGCTCACCCTGTTGGTGCTGTCGCTCCTCATGGGCGCCACCTACCTCACCTTGAAGACGACGGGTGAGATCCACGCACGGGCCCAGAAGGCGTCGGTCGTGATCGGCGCCATCGCCGTGCTGGTCACGTTCGGGTTCATGACCTGGATCCACGTCGGTCTCAGCACGGGCTTCGTCCCCAAGCCGGTCGAGGCCCTGGGGCTCATGGCGGTGATCGCGGCCGCCTGGGCCGCCCAGGCCAAGGCGGAGGGATGGGCGTTCACGGCGGCCGCCGTCGGCATGGCCGGGTCGGTCTGGGCGCTCTTCAGCGAGCTCTACCCCCGAGTGATGATCTCGAGCACCAACTCGGCGTACAACCTCACCATCGCGAACTCGGCGAGCCCCTCGTACTCGCTGAAGGTGATGACGGTGGTGGCGGTGATCTTCTTGCCCCTCGTCCTCGTGTACCAGGCCTGGGGCTACCACATCTTCAAGAAGCGCCTCTCGGTACCGCGCGTGGGCGGCGATGGGGGCGAGGACGCCGCGACGGCGGCCGGGACGACGACGCCGGCGGAGACCCCGTAGGGCCGGCTGGTCCGCGCCGGGCGGCGCCGATCAGAGGCCGGGGCTGCTCTGCATGATGCCACCGTCGGCAAAGATCGTCGTCGCCGTGAGATAGCTCGCCCCGTCGCCGGCCAAGAAGGCCACCACCGACGCGATCTCCCCGGGCTCCGCCATGCGTCCGATCGGGATGGCGCTGTCCAGCTTGGCCAGCGCGGTCGGGTCGTTGATGGTCTGCGCATTGATCGGCGTGTTCACGGCGCCGGGACCGACACCGACCACGAGGACGTTGTGGGGTGCGAGCTCGACGCCGGCCGTCCGCGTGAGCATGCGCATGCCACCCTTCGACAGGCAATAGGCGGTGTTGCCCGGCATGGGCCAGTCCTCGTGGACCGACGTCATGTTGATGATCCGGCCGCCGCCGCCCTGGGCGATCATCTGCTTGGCCGCCAGCTGGGTGCCGAAGAACGCGCTCTTCAGATTCACCGCCATGACCTTCTCGAACTGCGCCTCGGTGGTGTCGAGCACCGAGGTCCGGGTCTCGATCCCTGCGTTGTTGACCATCACGTCGAGGCGGCCGTACGTCGAGACCGCCGTGTCGATCATCCGCTGCAGGTCCTCGATCTTGGAGACGTCGGCCTCGATCCCGACCGCCTGCTCGCCCAGCCCGGCGATCTGACGCTCGAGCTCCTCCTCCGCCTGCTCGTTGGAGACGAAGTCGATGACGACGTTGGCCCCCTGCCCGGTGAGGGCCAGGACCACCGCCTTGCCGATGCCGGTGTTGCCACCGGTCACGATTGCGACCTTGCCGGCCAGCTCCTCAGCCATGTCGAACCTCCGTCCTTGCGCCGGCGACGGCGCTCTCCCCCGATGGGTGGTCGTACGCTATCGAGCCGTTCGACCGCGGAGAAGCCGTAGGTCTCTCTTGGGTGCTTGTGGCGTCGCCGTTCACCTGTACGTCACCCTGCGGCTGGCGGACACCTGTGGGTCGCCCGGGAAGGAACAATTGCCCTTGAGACCGGCACCCCGGTTCCCTAGCATCGACCGGGTGACCGAAGACGAAGCCGCAGAAGTTCAGGCAGAGACCTTTCCCCCCATCGCCGACTACGGGTTCCTCTCGGACTGCGAGAACAGCTGTCTCGTGGCTCCGGACGGCTCGGTCGAGTGGTTGTGTCTCCCCCGGCCCGACTCCCCCAGTGTCTTCGGGGCCCTCCTCGATCGCGCCGCCGGCAATTTCCGGTTCGGTCCCACCGGGACCATGGTGCCCCACCACCGGCGCTACGTGCCCGGGACCATGGTGCTCGAGACCACCTGGCACACCCCCACCGGCTGGCTCCTCGTCCACGACCTCCTGGTCGTCGAGCCGACGGGTGACGAGGCCCGTCGCCCCGACTACCGCCGGGCTCCCGGCGACCACGCCGCCACGGGCACGCTGCTGCGCCTGGCCACCTGCCTCGAGGGCAGGGTCGAGGTGGTGGCCAACGCCGTCCCCGTCTTCGAGTACGGCTCGCAGACCGGGACCTGGTCCTACACGGGCGACGGCTACAACACCATGACCGTGAGCCCCCCGGCCGGCGATCCGAACTTCACCTTGACGACCACCCTCCGCCTGGGCTCGGCGGCCGCGCGCTGCTACGGCCGCACCACCCTGGACAGGGGCGAGTCCGCCTTTGCCTCCTTGTCCTGGGGAGGCCGTCAACCCGCGGACCTCGAAGAGGCGCAGAGCCAGCTCGACGCAACGGTGGCCTACTGGCGGGAGTGGCTGGCCAACGGGACCTTCCCCGACCATCCCTGGCGCAGCTACATAGAGCGCAGCGCGCTGACGCTCAAGGGCCTGAGCTATGCGCCCACCGGTGCCATCATGGCGGCGGCGACGACCTCGCTCCCCGAGACACCCGGTGGGGCGCGCAACTGGGACTATCGCTACACCTGGATCCGCGATTCCTCCTTCATGTTGCGCTCGCTCTACCGGCTCGGGTTCGACTGGGAGGCGCTCGAGTACTTCGCCTTCGTGATCGAGGCGGTGGGCGGGGCCGGCGGCGACTTCGACCTGCAGATCATGTACGGCATCGACGGTCGGAAGGACCTGACCGAGCACACCCTCGACCACTTGTCGGGCTGGCGGAACTCGCGGCCGGTGCGGGTAGGCAACGGAGCGTGGGACCAGCACCAGAACGACGTGTGGGGGATGCTCCTCGACGCCGTGGAGATCCACCTCCGGATGGGGGCGGCCCAGATCGTCCATCCCGTGTGGGAGGGCGTCGCCAAGATGGTCGACGCCGCCATTGCGCACGCAGGTGATCCCGACCAGGGCATCTGGGAGATCCGGGGCGATCCGGAGCACTTCACCGCCTCCAAGGTCCTGTGCTGGGTGGCCATGGACCGTGGCGCCACCATGGCCACTATCCGCCAGGACCACGAGCGGGCCGAGGCGTGGCGCAAGGCGGCCGACGAGCTGAAGGCCGAGATCCTCGACCAGGGCGTCGACGCCAAGGGCCGGTTCCGTCAGCACTACGGCAACGAGGAGCTGGACGCGTCGCTGCTGCTGATCCCGATCCTGGAGTTCCTGCCACCGGACGACGAGCGTGTGCGGGCCACGGTCCTCGCCATCGCCGACGAGCTCACCGAGGACGGGCTGGTCCTGCGCTACAAGGTCGACACCACCGACACCGGGTTCGAGGGCAAGGAAGGCACGTTCACCATCTGCTCGTTCTGGCTGGTCACCGCGCTGGCCATGATCGGCGAGCAGGAGCGCGCTCGGGCCCTTTGCCAGAAGCTGCTGGCCTTCGCGGGTCCGCTGCAACTCTACGCCGAGGAGATCGACGCCGCGACCGGCGAGCACCTGGGCAACTTCCCCCAGGCCTTCACCCATCTCGCGCTCATCGACGCGGTCGGTCGGCTCATTGAGGCCGAGCGGGCGCGCGGGGCGGCGGTCTAGTTCGCGGGCTCAGCGGCCCACTTCACTCAACCGAGCACAACGACCGCCGAAGGCACCACGGCGTGAGGAGGTCCATCGATGGCCGAGCACTACGACGTCATCATCATCGGGACGGGCGCAGGCGGCGGCACGCTGGCCCACACCCTGGCACCCTCGGGCAAGCGGATCCTCCTGCTCGAGCGGGGCGGCTTCCTCCCGCGGGAGAAGGAGAACTGGGACCCCGAGTCCGTCTTCGTGAAGGGCCGCTACGTGTCGTCCGACTCGTGGCAGGACAAGGATGGAAATGCTTTTCAGCCCGGAGTGCACTACTACGTCGGAGGCGCCACGAAGCTCTACGGCGCAGCCCTCTACCGGCTCCGACCCGGTGACTTCGCCGAGCTGAAGCACGTCGACGGCAGCTCACCGGCGTGGCCCGTCTCCTACGAGGACTTCGAGCCGTGGTACACGAAGGCGGAGTGGCTCTACCAGGTCCACGGCAACCACGGAGAGGACCCCACCGAAGGCGCCTGGAGCCGCCAGTACCCCTGGCCCGCCGTCAGCCACGAACCCCGGATCCAGCAGATCCACGACGACCTGGAGAAGGCCGGCTACCACCCCTTCAATGCGCCCTGTGGAATCCTGCTCGATGAGGCGAACCCCCCGACAAGCGCCTGCATCCGCTGCACCTGGTGCGACGGCTACCCCTGCCTGGTGCATGCCAAGGCCGATGCCGAGACCATCGCCGTCCTCCCGGCGCTGCAGCACCCGAATGTCACCCTGCTGGTCGACACCGAGGTGACACGTCTGCAGACCGACGCCGGAGGCCGCACGGTCACCGGCGTGATCACCCAGCACGGGAGCACCGAAGAGATCTTCACCGCTGACATCGTGGTGGTCTCGGCCGGAGCCACCAACAGCGCCCGCCTTCTGCTGTCCTCGGCGAGCGACGCTCATCCCGACGGGTTGGCCAACGGCTCGGACCAGGTGGGACGCAACTACATGTTCCACAACTCCAAGGCCGTCGTGGCGCTGGCCAAGGAGCCCAACGAGACGGCCTTCCAGAAGACGCTCGGGCTGAACGACTTCTACTTCGACGGCCCCGACTTCGACTACCCGTTGGGCAACATCCAGATGGTGGGCAAGTCCAATGCCGAGGCCATGAAGGGGGAGGAACCCCATCTCACGCTCCTCGCGCCCCATTGGAGCCTGTCCGACGTCGCCGCCCACGCCGTGGACTTCTGGCTCACCACGGAGGACCTGCCCCGCGCCGAGAACCGTGTCACGCTCGAGGCCGACGGCAACGTGCACCTGGCCTACACGTCGACCAACGACCAGGAGGCGGAACGTCTCTATGGCGAGCTGAGGAAGATCCTTAACCATGTCGGCATGGCGTCCCATCACGTGCTCAACAAGAACTTCTACATGTCGATGGACATCCCGGTGGCCGGTGTGGCACACCAGGCCGGTACGTGCCGCTTCGGCAACGACCCACAGACGTCCGTGCTCGATGCGAACTGCAAGGCCCACGAGGTCGACAACCTCTATGTGGTCGACACCAGCTTCTTTCCCAGTATCGGCGCGGTGAATCCCGCGCTGACTGCCATGGCCAATGCCATCCGCGTCGGCGAGCATCTCATCGAGCGGCTGGGCTGAGTCCGACCGCCCGCGGGTCTGTCATGGGGTCGCGGGCGGAGACGTCCGTCGTCTACGCCGCCGGACTCGTCCAGGGCGTGGCCCTCGTCACCTTCCCCGCCGCCAGCACCATCTTCACGAGCACGTCCCACTATGGGCTGTCCAGCACCCAATACGGCAGCATGTTCCTGCCCCAGGTGGTCACGGCGATCACGGCCTCGCTCCTGGGCGCCCGACTCGCCCGGCGCTACAGCCTCAAGCGCGTCTTCCTCGCCGGCCTCCTGGCCGATCTGCTGTCGATGGGCCTGCTGGTGACGAGCCAGTTCTTCACGAGCACTCAGGCACTGGCCTACGGCCTGCTGCTGGTGGCCACCGCGGCCCTGGGAGTGGGCTTCGGCCTGGTGGTGCCGGCGCTCAACACGTTCACCGCCGCCTTCCATCCCGACGGCGTCGACAAGGCGGTCCTGGCCCTCAACGCCCTGCTCGGCCTCGGGACTGCGTTGGCGCCCGTTTTCGTCGCGCTCTTCATCGGTGTGGGGGCCTGGTGGGGGCTGCCCATCATGTCGGGCGTGCTCCTGGTCGGCCTGCTCATCGTGAGCGCGAGGCTGCCCCTCCACCCTGCCGGGACGGAGGCATCGCCGCGCGACCGGACACGGCAGCGAGTCGTCGTGCCTCGGCGCTTCTGGCTGTTCGCAGGATTCGCCGTGCTCTACGGGATCTGCGAGACCATGAACGGCAACTGGTCGGAGGCGCTGATGTCGCATCTCGGCGCCACGGCCACGACGGCGTCATTTGCGCTGACGACCTTCTGGGTCATGGTCACCATCGGCCGCGTCCTTTTCGCACTGGTGCAGAGGGTGTTCCCTACCCCGCGCACGTACCACCTGCTGCCCTTCGTGCTCGCTGGCGCCTTCCTACTCGTCGCGATACTCCCCAGGGGATCGACGGCGCTCGGCGTGCTGGCCTTCGGCATCGCAGGTCTTGGCTGCTCGGCGCTCCTGCCGCTCACCATCAGCTTCGGCCAGGAACAGCTGGTCGCCATGTCGTCGATGGTTGCCGGTGCCATCATCGCCTTCTACCAACTCGGCTACGGGATCGCCGCCTTCGGGGCCGGTCCGCTCCAGAGTGCCGGCGTCAGCCTCTCGACCGTCTTCGGCGCGACTGCGGTGTTCGCTCTCGCCATGGGCGGCCTCTCCTTCATGCTGGCCCGGCGCCACCAGCGGGTGTCGCACCTCCACCCGCGCCCAGCGCTCCAAGCCCAGGCCGGGTCCTGATGATGCCGACCTCGTATCCTGGCCAGGCGACCGCTGCGGCTCCCCCACCGCGAGGAAAGGAATCATCGTGAGCGCAACCCCACGCCACCGGGTCGTCGTCGTCGGTGGCGGCTTCGGCGGCCTCCCCGCCGCGCGCCTCCTCGCCGGCACCGACGTCGACGTCACACTCATCGACCAACGGAACCACCACCTGTTCCAGCCGCTCCTCTACCAGGTGGCCACAGGCATCATGTCGCCGGGTGACATCTCGCCCGTGCTCCGGCACATGCTGCGGCGCCACCAGAACGTCGAGGTGGTCCTGTCCAAGGTCACCGGATTCGACCTCGAGGCGCGGGTGGTCCACACCGCCTCCATTCCGGGCGAGGGTTGCGACTACCCCTACGACAGCCTGATCGTCGCAGCGGGGGCGGGACAGTCCTACTTCGGTCACGACGAGTACTCGCTGATCGCCCCGGGGATGAAGACGATCGACGACGCCATGGAGCTCCGGCGCCGGGTCCTGGGTGCGCTCGAGCTCGCCGAGACGCGGAAGGACGCAGATCAACAGCGGTTCTTCATGACCTTCGCCATCGTGGGCGCCGGGCCGACCGGTGTGGAGCTGGCGGGTCAGATCCGCGAGCTCGCCTACCGGAGCCTGACCAAGGACTTCCGGAACATCGACACGGCCCAGGTCCGGGTCATTCTCATTGACGGAGGCAAAGAGCCCCTGGCCAACTTCGGGGACCGGCTCTCCGAGCGGGCGGCCAAGGAGTTGGGAAAGATGGGCGTGGAGCTGCGCATGGGGCTCCGCGTCGTGGGCGTGGACGCGCTCGGGGTCGACACCGAGAGTGCGGAGGGCGAGAAGGGGCGGTTCGAGTGCGGCACCACCATTTGGGCGGCCGGCGTCCAGGCCTCCCCGCTCGCCGGCATGCTGGCCGAGGCCACCGGGGCGACGACCGACCGCGCCGGGCGCATCGCCGTGCTCCCGGATCTGACCGTGCCCGGCCATCCCGAGGTGTTCGCCGTCGGCGACATGGCGACCCTCGACAACCTGCCCGGTGTCTGCGAGGTGGCAATGCAGGGCGGCCTGCACGCGGCCAACACGATCAAGCGGCGCCTGAAGGGCCGCGCCAGTGTGCCCTTCAAGTACCGCGACCTCGGCAGCGCGGCGGCCGTCGGCCGCTTCAAGGCCATCGTGAGCGTCCGGGGACTGCGACTCAGCGGCTTCCCCGGCTGGGTGGTGTGGCTCTTCGTCCACATCACCTTCCTCAACGGCTTCGGCCACCGGCTCGCCGCGTTGTGGCGTTGGGGTCTGTCGATGGTCGGGAGTGCTCGGCCCGAGCGCGTCTTCAGTGTCGGGCACACCGGTGGCGACCTCAGCCTGCCCGACGACGTCAAGGCAAAAGTCATGCCCAAGCCGTTCCCCATCTTCGAGTCCGACGTCAGGCTTCTCGACCGCCTGGGGCGGCAGGACGCGTCCGGAGACACCCCGACGTCGGGCGACACGACCGACGAACCCCCTTCCACTCCCAGCTGAACTGACGTCTCGGGCTCCGGCCCGAGCGGACAACTATGTTCCTCGGATGATCCTCGATCGATTCCTCGTCACCGACCAGGTCGCCGTCGTCACCGCCAGCGGGCGCGGCATCGGCGCCGCCTCCGCGATCGCGCTGGCCGAGGCGGGCGCCGACGTCGTCCTCGCCGCCCGGACCGAGGACCAGTTGCGCGAGGTCGCGGCGCAGGTGGAGACCGCCGGCAGGCGTGCCGTCGTGGTCCCGGGCGACCTCACGGACTTCGAGCTCATGGCCTCCCTGGCCGAGACGGCCTTCAAAGAGTTCGGCCGGCTCGACATCGTGGTGAACAACATGGGCGGCACCATGCCGCGGCCTCTGCTCGACACGTCGCCCCGCTTCCTCGAAGAGGCCTTCCGCTTCAACGTCTCGGCCGGCCACGCGCTCGTGCGGTCGGCCGTGCCACGCATGCTCGAGGGCGACCACCCCGGCGGGGCCATCGTCTCCATCTCCTCGGTCATGGGCCATGTGGCCGGCCGCGGCTACCTCGCCTACGGGACGGTCAAGGGCGCACTCGAGCAGTACACCCGCCTGGCCTCGCGCGACCTCGCACCGCGCATCCGCGTCAACGCCATCGGCGTGGGATCGACCGCCACCTCCGCCCTGGACATCGTATTGTCCAGCGACGAGCTGCGCACCGCCATGGAGGACGCCACCCCGCTCGGTCGCCTCGGCCACGTCGACGACATCGCGTCGGCCGTCCTGTACCTGGCGTCGCCCGCCGGCGCCTACATCACCGGCAAGATCATCGAGGTCGACGGCGGCCTGCAGTCGCCCAACCTCGAGATGCCCATTCCCGACCTCTAAGGAGCCGCCGTCATGCCGTACCGCATTGTCCAGTGGGCCACCGGCAACGTCGGGCGGCACACCCTGGCCGGGATCGACGCCCACCCCGAGCTCGAGCTGGTGGGGCTCTTCGTGTCCAACCCGGACAAGGTGGGGCGCGATGCCGGCGAGCTCGCCGGCCTGGGCCACACGCTCGGCGTGGCCGGCACGAGCGACGTCGAGGCGCTGCTGGCGTCGAAGCCCGACTGCATCGTGCACACCGCCATGGCGGACGACCGATTGGGCGAGGCGATCGGCGACCTCGAGCGCTTCCTGTCCGCCGGCATCAACGTGGTGTCCTCCGGCCCCGTCTTCCTGCAGTACCCCGAGCCGGACGACCCCATGGCCGCTCCCCTGATCGCCGCGGCGACCCGGGCGGGCGTGTCGCTCTTCGTCAACGGAATCGACCCGGGCTTCGCCAACGACGCCCTCCCCCTCGTGCTCACGGGGATCAGCGAGCGCATCGAAGAGGTCCGGTGCTCCGAGGTGCTCAACTACAACACCTACAACCAGCCCATGGTGCTCTTCGACATCATGGGGTTCGGCCGGGACCTGCACGACGTGCCCATGCTGCTCATGCCCGGGGTGCTCACGATGGCCTGGGGCAGCGTCGTGCGCCAGATCGCCGCCGGCCTCGGCGTCACCCTGAGCGGCGTGACCGAGTGGTACGAGCGCGAAGCGGCTCCCGAGGACTTCGAGATCCCCGCCGGCACCATCAAGGCGGGCACCGCGGCCGCGCTGCACTTCGAGGTGCGCGGCATGGTGGGCGACCGGCCCGTCGTGGTGCTCGAGCATGTGACGAGGCTGCGCGACGACCTCGGTGCGGAGTGGCCGCAGCCGGCCGGGCAGGGCTGCTACCGCGTCGAGATCACCGGCGAGCCCAACTACACGCTCGACCTCCAGCTGATGGGCACCGACGGTGACCACAACACGGCCGGCCTCAAGGCGACGGCCATGCGCCTCGTCAACGCGGTGCCGGCCGTCGTCGTCGCCCCACCGGGGCTCGTCACTGCCCTCGACCTCCCGCCGATCACCGGACGCGGGCTCGTCGTCACCTGAGCGGCGCGGGCGAGTCGGTTCGCCCGCCGGTGGTAGGCATCGGACCAGCCGCTGGGCGCCTCCGACCCGAACGACCCGAATTCCCGCGCGCCCCTGGGGGCACTGCGTCGGGGGTCATGGGGGACCTCAAAGGGTCATCTGGCCTCCATAACCGATGACCATTGGCGATAGTCGTCACCAACTGTTCACTGGCTTGATCACGAATACCGGTGGCACACTGGTGTGAGAACTACGGCGGGAGAACGGCTGAATCCATGGTCCCAGCACCTGCTGCGCCGGCCCACGCGGTCGATCGCGTAGCCCTCAGACGCCGGCTCGACGAGGCGCTCGTCCGTCCCTTGACGCTTGTCGTCGCGCCGGCCGGGGCAGGAAAGACAGTGCTCTTGGCCCAGTGGGCGTCCAACCATCCCGAACTCGCATTCGTGTGGATGGAGGTTGGCTTCGAGGACGACGACCCTGTCAGGTTCGCCCAGCGACTTCTCTCCGGATTGTCGGCCATCGATTCCGACTTTGCCGATCTCACCGAGCTGATTTCGTTGCATGGCGGGGGCCTCGGTACGCCACTGCTCGAAGCTCTCGAGTCACAAATGACCGACCTGCCCGAGGTTGTGATCGTGCTCGACGATCTGCACCACCTTTCGAACTCTGTCCTCATCTCCGATCTCGGGCGGCTGGCCAATCTCCTCCCACCCAATGTGCACTTGATGATTTCGACCCGGACCGATCTCCCCATTGCGTGGAGTCGCCATCGAGTGACCGACCGACTGACAGAGATCCGCCAGTCGGACCTGGCCCTCGACGAGGTGGACTCGGCCGCACTGCTCGAACACATCACCGGTCGGCCCCTGGGAATCGACAGGGTGGCCACACTGGTCGCCCGCACCGAAGGGTGGGCGGCGGGTCTGCAGCTGGCGGGGATGACGCTCCGGCTCTACGACGATGCGGACGAGTTCATCACCCAGTTCAGCGGGGACGACCGGCTCATCGCGGACTACCTCAGCGAAGAGGTGCTCCAGGCGCAGCCACACGATCGCCGTGAGTTCTTGCTCCGCGTCTCAGTTCTGGACACGATGTGCGCAGACCTGGTTGCCGTTCTCACCGGCGAGTCAAACCCCCAGCTCGTGCTCGAGGAGCTCGAACGGGAATCGATGTTCCTCATTCCCTTGGACTCTCATCGCGGGTGGTTTCGATTCCACCATCTGTTTCGGGACATGCTTCGTTTCAAGCTCAGGGCAGAGCAGCCTGCCGTAGAGACCCGACTGCTCAACCAGGCTGCGTCCTGGCACCTTGAGCGAGGGGACGTGAGCTCCGGACTCGAATACCTGCTTCGAGCGAGCAATTGGGACGATGCCCTCGACGTCGTCATGGGCCGAGGCTCTGAGGTCTTCGAAAAGGGCGAGATGGCCACCGTGATTCGCTGGATCTCAAAGGTTCCGGAGTCCGCCCGGGCGGACCGGCCCGATGTCAGTCTGCTTCTCGGCATTTTGATGGTGCTCGAAGGTCAGACGGCGAGGGCGGAGGACCTCCTCGGACGCGTGGCGACGTCTGTCAGTTCCTCAGCCGGCCAGCGGACATGTGCCCACGTCTTCCTCGCCGCGATGGTCCAGTGGCGTGCCCGCCCGGAGACCTCCGTAGACATGGCGGTCCGAGCACTTGACGAGCTGGACCACATCGGCGACGACCCGCTCCCCGCCCTGATGAACCTGACCCATCCTGCATCGCTCGAGACGATGGCCGTCCTGTCCCGTGGGCGGGCGCATTTCCAAGCCGGAGATCTCGAGCGGGCTCGGGACTGGCTCGAGCGGGGATTGGCGACCCAAGGAGCGACCTATCCCATCTGGAAGATCAGCGGCCTGGGCTCCCTGGGGCTGCTCGAGGCCTGGTTGGGCAAGACCGAACGAGCCGTTGCCTTGTGTGACGAAGCATTGGTCGTAGCCAAGGAAGTCGGCCTCTTGGCGCATCCCTCGATCTCCGAAGCCTACCTGACCTCTGCTCTCGTGGCTCTGGAGCGAGGCGAGCCCGGTCGCGCTTCGGTGTCCTTGCACGAAGGCATACTGAGGGCTGAGGCCAACGGGCGGAGCCAACTCTCGTGGTTCGGCCACCTCGAGGCAGCGCTCCTCTTGGAAGCAGATGGCAAGCGGGAACAAGCGATGACCGTTGTTCTCTCGGCCAGGAACGATCTGGGGACGCCGCCCCCACCGGTCGTCGCTGATCGACTCCTCGCCCTCCATGGCCGGCTACTCCGTCTCGGCGGATCACCCGAACTGAGCCTGCGGCTGCTCCGTAACGGGTCCCGGCAATCAGCGGTCCTGCAATTTGAACGGGCGGCAGCGGCGCTCGCATCGAGCGACCACGATCTCGCACGAAAATTGGTCGGCGACTTCTCGGGATCGATCGACTCCGCGCGTCCTCTGGCGATGCTGGATGCGCTGCTCCTGACCGCGTGGTTGGCGGAGAGTGACGGATCCCCTGACATCGCTCGGAAGTATCTCGATGAGGCGCTCGACCTGGCCGAGAGTCACTCCTTGGTTGAGTCGTTCGTGCGGATGGGTCCAGCGATGGTGCGAATGGTCTCGGACCTACCGCAAGCCCAATCTGCCCTTCGTGGGCGGATTCTCCGGCGTGCTCAGGCTCTCGCCTCACCATCGCTGGGGAGCGATCTCGTCGAGCCCCTGACTGACCGGGAGCTCGAGATCCTCTCGTACCTCCCGAGCCGGCTCACCAACACCGAGCTCGCCGACCATTTCTACGTATCGGTGAACACGATCAAGACCCATATGGCTCACATCTACAGGAAACTCGGCGTCGCCAATCGCAATAGGGCCATCAGTCGTGCTCGGGAGATCGGCATTCTCCAACCCGTCTGAGCCGGCAGACAGCCCATGGAAGATTTGCCCAGAGCACTCCGCAGCAAAGTCACCCCCCGAGGGTGATGCCCTGGGTGCCCTCGGCATGGTTCGATTCCTCTCACCGGTATCCGCACCCGAAGATGACCTCAGACGATCCGCGAGGCGGAACTGGCGAGGACGGCGGGCGGCGGGTGCTCAGGATGTGAGCCGCACCAACGACGGAGGACGCCTTGATGCTCGCCTATACGTACCCGCTTGCCGATCTCTTCGGCACGATGCTGGGGTTCTTCCTCCTCATCATCTGGTTCTGGTTGCTCATCGTCGTGTTCTCGGACATCTTCCGAAGTCACGATCTCGGAGGTGGGGCCAAGGCGCTCTGGGTCATCTTCGTCATCATCCTGCCGTTCCTCGGCATCTTTGTCTATCTGATCGCCAGAGGCGGAAAGATGCAGGAGCGAGCGGCGAAGCAGGCCGCACAGCAACAGGAGGCGTTCGACGCCTACGTCAAGGAGACTGCCGGCTCCGGAGCGGACTCGACTGAACAGCTGGCGAAGCTGGCCGACCTCAAGCAGCAGGGCGTTATCACTGACGCCGAATTCGAGTCACAGAAGGCGAAGATCCTGGCCTGACCCGGCCCTCTCCCCCGGCTCTCCCGCGAGCAACGAAAGGACGGACATGGAGTCAACTGAAAAGCCGTCTGTGCTGATGGTCTACTACTCCTACACCCACCAGACGGAAAAGGTCATGGAGACAATGGCGGAGGTGCTGCGAGACCGTGGCTGCGAGACCACCCTTGCTTCCATTGAATTCAACGATCCACGCTACGAGAAGCGCTTCAAGCAGTTTCCCATGCCGAAGCCATTTCTCGAGGTCGTCGCAATGATCCCGGCGGAACTGGGACACCGCCGCGCAAAGATCGGCATTCCCGACGTGGTGACGGAACGTCCGTACGACTTCGTGGTGATCGGAGCGCCCACCTGGTGGCTCTCCACCGACGTCCCCATCCGCGAATTCCTGGAATCCGACACCGCAGCCAAAGTGCTCGAAGGGAAGTCCTTCACTGGAGTCGTGTGCTGCCGTCGGTACTGGAAGCACAACCTGAAGAGCGTCCGGAGAATCGGGACCAAGCGTGGTGGAAACTACGTGAACGGAATCGGGTTTCGCTACCAGGGCGGACAGATTCGCTCGCTCTTCTCGCTCCTGAGCTATCTCGGATCCGGGGAGTACAAGGAGCGCTACCACGGGGTCAAGATTCCCCCGACGAACCTTCAGGACTACCACATCGATCAGGCCCGAAAGTTCGCCAGTGACCTGGGCACCCGCCTTGTCCCTAGCAGCAGCGGCGGGTAGATCGGGCGCGGAGGGTAGCCTGGCGGTCCCAGCATGATCCTCGATCTCCTGCTCATCGGCCTGGTGATCACCCTGGAGCCGATCCCCCTCACCGCCTTCCTGCTCATCCTTCTGTCCAAGAGTGGCACTCGCAAGGGCGCCGCCTTCATCTTCGGGTGGCTCCTCTCCCTGGCCGTCGTCGTGGCTGTCACCGTTCTTGTGACGGGAAACAAACCACCGCAACCGAACACAGCACCCTCGCTGGGAGCTCTCGCCGCAAAGATCGCGATCGGTGTCGCTCTGGTGCTGATCGCGATTCGACAGCGCCGGCGAATGGGGCAGCCCAGGCCACCCAAGAAGCCGCCGAAGTGGCAGACGGGCCTGGACAACATGTCGCCCTGGTACGCCATGGGCCTCGCTCCCCTCACCCAGCCCTGGGGACTGGTTGCCGCAGGCGTCGCCGTGATCACCGAGGCCAAGCTCACGTCGTGGGAGAGCTACATCGCACTCTTCCTCTTCTGCGTGGTCTCCACGGCGGTCTACATCGCGTTGGAGCTCTACGCCGGCTTCCGCCCGGAGCGGGCGCAGACATTTCTCGGCCGCATCCGAACGTGGATCGACACCCACACCGATCAGGTCATCATCGTGGTTTCGCTCGTGCTCGGGCTCTGGCTGGTGGGCAAGAGCATCTACGTCATCGTCACGTAGATGTGTGCTCAGGACGCCCGAGAGGAGGTGCGTGCCATCGCAACGTCGATTGACGGTAGGTCGTTCTCGTTCCAGGCCTCACTCGTCGATCTGACGTTGCGAATCGGCGGATACGTCGTCCTCGGGAACAGCCCGACTCCGCTCCTGGGCCAGATTCTCAGCATGGAGGTGGGTCATGTTGATACGTCAGAGACCTCTGTCGCTGCGTCGCGAGATGCTGGCACATCACAACGAAGGCAGGCAGCGGTGGGCACAGGGTCACTTCTCGGCGATGCCAGACCTTTTCACAACGCCGCCGTCCGAAGGGCGACCGCACAAGAGATCGGGGCGTGGTCGGACGGCTCCCGTCCGCGCCACGCCGGCTTGGGCATCGGCGAACTCGCCGATGCCCCCGGGCTGACGGCGCGACTCGATGCCAGCGGGTTCGACCGGCATAGCTTCCTGTGCGGCCAGTCCGGTTCCGGCAAGACCTACTCGATGGGCGTCGTGCTCGAGCAACTGCTGCTGGAGACGGAGCTCCGGATCGTTGTGCTGGACCCGAACTCGGACTACGTTCGCCTGCCGTTCGTCCGACCCGATTCGGCTTCTCCGCTGGCCGATCGCTACCGTGAGAAGGCCGCGCAGATCAGGGTGTGCACGGCTGCATCGTCGGATGGTGATCCGTTGAGAGTCCGAGTCTCGGAGCTCAGCCGTGACTGCCGGGCCGCCCTGCTCCAGCTCGACCCGGTCGCAGACCGCGAGGAGTACGCGGCACTCTCGGAATTCCTCGATCACGACGAACGGGGTCGACCGCTGATCAGTGGGATCGGCGAGCTGTTGACGTCGGAGCTCCCCGGTGCCCGGGAACTTGGCCTGCGGGCGGCGAACCTGGGCGTGCTCGACTGGGGAATTTGGGAGCGTGGTGCCGGCGGATCGCTGTTTCAGCTCATGGCCGATCGGAATTCCCGCTGTCTGGTGGTGGACCTCGGTTCGCTCGACACCACCGAGGAGCAGGCCGTAGTGGCGTGCTCCGTACTCGACACGCTTTGGGACCATCGCCGCGAGCGTGAGTCGGTGCTCATCGTCATCGATGAGGCCCACAACGTCTGCCCCCAGCACTCGGACAATCGCGTCGTCGCTCTCGCGGCACGGCGCGCCGTCCAGATCGCCGGCGAGGGCCGCAAGTTCGGCCTCTATCTCCTCGCCTCCACCCAACGACCCCAGAAAATCCATGAAAACGTCCTCTCTCAGTGCGACAACCTGATGCTCATGCGCATGAACTCGGCGGCCGACCTGGCGCATCTCGAGACGAACTTCTCATTCGCGCCGCGGGGCCTGCTCCAGCAGGCCACCCACTTCGGTCTGGGTGAAGCGCTGGTGGCGGGAAAGATCTCGCCTGACCCGACGCTGGTCCGATTCGGTGCGCGCATCACCGAGGAAGGCGGTGCCGACGTTGCCGCAGGGTGGGCGGATCCACGAGGCGCCGCGCCGTAGCGACCCGCATGCCGACGACATGGTGGCGCCGACGGTGATGTGGCCTCGTTTGCTCCTGCTACTCGTCTGAGGTCCGCAGCCTCGCCATCCCGCGGGTCGCGGCGCCGAGGATCAGGCGGACGACAACGGCGAGGACCGCAAGGTCAGCGAGCATCTGAACCATCGCCACGATGCGGGCCGGATCCGTCTTTGGGGTGATGTCGCCGAAGCCTACAGTGGAAAACACCGTCACGGTGAAGTAGAGGGCGCTCGTCCGTGTGAGGTGCCCTCCGAAGGCGGCGACACTCGAGGCGGACATCGTGAGGTAGATCCATGCGAAGACAATGAGGAAGAGCGGAATGATTGTCGCCATGGCGACGCCGGCCCGAAGCATCGGGTGATCGTGTTTCGCGATCTGACGGACTTCGACCGCGAGGACGATCGCAAACACGGCCAGAGCCACGATCAGCCGCAGTGCCACCGATTGGTGCGCTCGATGCTCGATCGGAACCACGTAGTAGAGAACGACGAGCAGCACGGCGCTCACCACCGCGCGCACGACTGTCTTGACCAGGTGAGAGCGTTGAAAGTCTCCCAGAGATGCATCTCCGGTGAGCACATCCTGCTTCATACGGCATCGAGGATGTCAGGCTCGAGCTCTTCGACCGCCGCCACTTCCGGCTCCCGGCCGACGGCGAGCTTGGCGCTCATTTTGATCGCCTTGACGGAGCTTGTCGCTCCAGTCTGCAACACGACCGCAATGAGCAAGAGGAGAATGGCCAGATAGCGGAAGGTGTGGGACCCCAACATGAGGATCGCGACGCGGCCCAACGCGAACGGCGGAGTGCACACGACCGCTCCGACCGCTCCCCCAACCGCAGAGGCGGTGAGCTTGTCCCTCGTCGAACGCTCTGACTTCATGCCGATGAGCCGAGCCGGAACGGCAACATACGTGACCATCATCACCGCCACCACGCTGCTGAGCGTCAGCGAGAACCAGAGCTTCCCCCAACGATCGACCACCATGGTGGCGAAACCAAGGGCCAATCCCACCACAACGCCCCAGGCCAGGACGGTGCGGACATGCCGTCTCGCTTCCGTGAAGGCCGGGCGAATCTGAGGTGCACCCGCCTTGGAAATGGCGAACGCGAAGACCGCGTTGAGGAAGTAGCTGCCGGCGGTCAGGCCTGCGATGACCAGCAGGACGAGCCAGAGCAGTGGTCCTCGTAGGAGATGGAACGACTTTCCATGCAGCGCATGGGCCTTGAGATCGAGCATTGCCGCCCAGATCCACATGGCGGGGAGGATCTGCACAAGCGTCAGTCTCCAGTTGGTGAAGAGAAGCTTCACCCCCTGGAAGAGCATCGCGAATGCTCCGACCAACATTGCCAGAGGCGCCAACCAGCGGCTCCGTTGGCTCAGGGCCAGCACCGTCCTCTCGACCATCGCCTCGTCGCCCGTGCGGATTGCCCTGACCAGGCGCCCGAATTGTGTCCCGATGACCACTCTTCGTGATGGAGGGGGCGGTTCGTCGGTGACTTCGTCCCCCGCCCCAGGCGGCCTTTGCTCAATCATGCTGGCCGGACTCTCAGGACCCGGTCGCGCCGGAGCTCACCACGGCACCTGCGCTCCTGCGGGCCCACGCGGCGATCAGCTGCAACAACCCGAGGTACACCGCCAGCACGATGACGATGATCAGGAGGCTCCACCCCGTGAGGTTGCCGCCGAAGACGAGGAAGAGCGCCGCGACGA
>Ga0181538_10000397_pt1 | contig 50724 bp, 34 predicted proteins | sample PEATcosm2014_Bin_40_FD_119773 | JGI IMG/M metagenome (GOLD analysis project Ga0181538, IMG submission 119773) | Peatland microbial communities from MTU Mesocosm Facility, Houghton, MI, USA - PEATcosm2014_Bin23_30_metaG | ecosystem: Environmental > Terrestrial > Soil > Wetlands > Peat | place...
CGTCAGAGCCCAAAATTGGCTCTGATTCAAATTTGATGATGGCTTGCCAGAACCGCGGCGTGCGCCAGAAGCGGATCTCGTTGAAATGACTCTCGAAACTTCAGTGGGGCGTTCAGTGGTAGGGCATGCGCCACTGGGGTGGCAGCAACCGCTCCCCTATCGAAACACTATGCTGTTGAATTGACTCCACGAATACGCTCTCGGCGAGCTGATCCGTCATCAAAATTGCATCAGAGCCAAATTTGAACGCCGATTGACACGTGCTTTTCGGCGGCAGGTCTTTCGGCACCGCACGCCACTGACAGAACGTACATGAGGCCGTTCACGACCTCGCGCATGATCACCGTGCGCTTGCCGTCGTCGGGCTTGCCGGGTGGGATCAGCGGTTTGACCAGCTGCCATTCCGCGTCAGTCAGATCACTCGGATAGCGCAATTTGTCACGGTCATAACGCGCGCGGCTTTCGCTCGTCCACATCGGATGACCCCCTCGTCGAATCAGGCCACCTCCCTTGAATCACAACTGATTCACTTGATTCAAGAGCTCTCCGGACGGACACTGAGAAAAATGCGGCCATATTCTCGACTTTTGGGGGAAACGAACTATCGGCTATAATTGCAGCTGACCGTGACAATTGATCAAACGCGGATTAAGACAAAATCGTACGAGCAGTCTCGCCGACGAAGGTCAATTTAGCGAACATGATGCACCGGAGATCGTCAGAAGGCCAGATAAACTTCGTCGCGTTTCCCATCGCAGCGATAGGATTGCTTCGGGAGACAGGATGGAGGTGATGCGCCAACAGTCCTTCGCAGAAGCAGAGTCAGTGTTTCGGCAGGCTTTCCTATTGCATAGGCAGGGCAAGTTAACAGAGGCCGAACAGCTTTATCTCACCGTTCTCCAGTTAAATCCAGACTCGGCAAAGGCGCACCATAATTTGGGCACCGCGCTCGTTCAGCTAAACCGCTTGGAAGAGGCAAAAGCGCATTTCGAGAAAGCCATCGCTATAAGACCCGATTCCCTTGAGGCGCGCAATAACCTGGGCAATGTGCTGGCGCGGCTAAACCGCCTGGATCAGTCGATCGTACAGTTCGAAAAAGTTTTGGAGGTCAGCCGGCATAACGCTGAACCGTATTTACGGGCATGCTACAACATCGGCGTGTCGCTCCAGGCGCTCAATAAGCATGAAGAGGCGATTCCGCACTACGCGCGCGCGATCGCCATCAAGCCAGACTACGCCGAGGCGCACAACGGTCTCGGCGATGCGTTGATGAAATGCAAGCGCGTGGAAGAGGCTTTAACGCATTACGAAAGATTGGCTGCAATCAGACCCGACCTGGCAGAGGCGCACAATAATCTTGGCGTGTCGCTACACGCGCTCAACCGTGAGGCCGAGGCGATTACACATTTTACGGAGGCGCTCGCCATAAAGTCCGATTATGCGGATGCGCATGGTAATCTCGGACTCGCGTTGGAATCGATCGGTCGCATTGAAGAGGCGGCGCGAGCCTTCGAGAAGGCGATAGAACATGCGCCGACAATAGCTAGGTTTTACCGTTGGTTATTCCATTCTAAGAAGGCAGTCGCTGACGACCCTCAACTCGCGGCAATGATGGCATTGGCGCAACGCATGGCGTCGTTGCCTCAGGGGGAGCAGATCGAGTTGCATTTTGCATTGGGGAAGGTCTTTACCGATCTGAAGCAATATGACCTGTCTTTCAGGCACCTTCTTGAAGGCAATGCGCTCAAGCGACAGGAAATTGCCTATGATGAGACGGAAACGCTATGTATGTTTGATCGCATTCGGGCGGTGTTCTCTCCGGAACTCATGCTGTCGAAACGGGGGCTCGGCAATCGATCGGCCGAACCGGTTTTCATTCTGGGCATGCCGCGGTCGGGAAGCACACTGATTGAACAGATCCTTGCGAGCCATCCGCGCGTATTTGGTGCCGGCGAGTTGAACGACTTCAGCCGAGCGGTGACCTGGCTTAGCGGCCAACTTGGCGCGAACCTCCAGTTCCTGGAACAGATCACAACGCTCACCGGTGAGGATCTGATTCGGCTAGGCACTCGGTATCTTTGCGGCATCCGGAACCTCGCACCCAATGCGGAGCGCGTGACTGATAAAGCGCCAGCGAATTTCCGTTTTGCCGGCCTGATTCATCTGGCGCTACCGAATGCACGTATCATTCACACCCGTCGAGATCCTGTCGACACTTGTGTTTCCTGCTTCTCTACTTTGTTTGCCGATCGTCAGTCCTTCGCCTACGATCTCAGTGAGCTCGGTCACTACTATCGAGCCTACGAGCGACTGATGGACCATTGGCGAGCAGTTCTTCCGGAAGGCGTCATGCTCGAGGTGAGTTACGAGGAGTTGGTCGCCGATTTCGAGGGACAGGCACGACGTATAGTAGCTCACTGCGGCCTTACGTGGGATGAGGCCTGCTTGGACTTCTACAAGACCCAACGTCCGGTCAAGAGCGCCAGCGCCGCTCAGGTCTACCAACCGCTCTATAACACTTCGGTTGGCCGAGGAAGCCGCTATGGCGATTTGTTACAGCCTTTGCTTGACGCGCTGCGCTAGGTCTTCACTCCTACAGAGAGCGGTGAAGCGAGCTTTTGGCGTGAACCGATCTGGCTGCGTCGTCCACAATTTGCTGGTGTGCCGGCAGAGCAGCGCTTTTTTAGATTGGCCGCACAAAGCGAACGAGGATCGCTAAAGCGAAGGCACAGTGATCGAACACAAAAGGACGTCTCGGGGCTCAGCTCAACGCAAACGTAGTTGCGTTTGACCGTGCGGATGAAGACTTCAGTCATTCCGTTGCTCTGCGGATCCAATTAACCGGCATCGTTCGGTTGGATCTGGAGAGCTGGTTGAAAAAACGAATCTGAACGTTCGCACAGCAAAGCTTAATGCGGGCGCGCTGATGCCACCATATCAAGATGATCGATCCGGCGCTGGAAGGTCTTTTCAAAGGTGTGATCTCTTGCAAACGATAAGGATTGATTAGCTGCTATCGTCAAGTCTCTGGGCTTTAGCGATGCGATCTTAGCAGCGAGAGCCTTAGGATCGTTGACAGGCGTCAACCACCCTACGCCGGAAACCTCTACGAGACCCGCGAAAGCTTCGTTCTCATAACCGATTATCGGCACGCCGCAAGCCATGGTTTCCAGATAAGTGCATGAGGGATCACCCTGGGCATGGCAGCAGACGAATAGATCAGCCTCGTCGGCGACGAAGGGAAGCAGTTCTGTTTTGAAATCCAGCGTGCCCCGAAACGTGACGCAGTCTTCCAGGCCCAATTTGCGGACGTCTTGTTGGAGTTGTGGCAGACATTCACCGTCGCCGCAAATCGACATCTTGAACCGAATACCCAACTTTCGAAGATGATCTGCGACGAGTGGTAAGTGGTTGACGCCCTTCATCAATTTGAGGCGGCCAGAAAACACGAGATGGATCGGACGTTCCATCAAATTTGCGCTACGAGCCGAAATTCGTTCTGGCGTCGTCAAAATGTCCTCGTTTGCCCGGGTATCAAAAAAAAGCAAAGGCCTGGGCGTTAGCGACTTATACGCGCTGTAGGTCGGCGTGCCGTTGCATTGAACGCCGTCGGCCAATGAGATGGCCCGCCTTAGCGCAACCTCTTGCTGAATTTGACGAAGTGAACGTACTGCGCGACGCAGCAACGACTGTCGCTCCGCCTTCACGATCTGCAAACGTGTCTTGAGGCTGTATTCGGTGACGTACACACACGGAACATTCGCGCGCCGACAAACGGCGTTTACGAAACTGAGCACTTTGCCCCCGCCTGTCATTACGACTGAAGGGCCAGACAGCAATTTGGAGAGTCCACTATCAGAAAAGGGCTTGCAGATAGTTTTAAACGGTCCATGTTCGATACTTATTTCGATATTGTCTAGGTTGTCACTCTCGATTTCGGACGGCTCGCATAACAGTGTTGTCGGCCCCTTCCATAGCTCTCGATAGAGGGCCATGCCGTCCACAAATTTTCTAGTGAGCAAAACCTTTTCATTCGGGCGCCGCACTGCTTTGAGCGGCGACATGACAATCAAATTTACGTTTTGCACCGTATTGTCCTTCGACCGGAAAAGCGGCGACAAAAGACCATAATTTCAGCATGTCCGCAAGAGCGGGATCCTTATCGCCTTTGCACCTAACTTAACCCGCATTCACCGGATGAAGCGCTGATTTTTGGTAACGGACGCGGCGATACTGATATAGTTTTTTCAGTGGCGTATCTTGGATCGCGGGAGTATGTAGTTGCCGATTAACGTTTCGCCTCGTCCGACGATCGGGACGGAGGAGCCTCTGGCACAGAAATGCTGGCCCACGAAATTCCACTCCCTATCTCCGTAGACACGACTGTTTCGGCCGCTACTGAACCAACCCACGAGCGTACCTCCCCTCCACTTGCTGTTTGCTAGTGAGACGTAGGTACGGAACTGACGTCGGGATAGAAATGCACCCAATCGTAGATCGTTGTTGCATCCTTAGCGGGTGGTCCGCCGCCCCAATTCGGATTACCGGTCCAAGTATTCATCACGATAAAACCATGAGCAGTGGTGTTAAGGCTTGTGTCGACAAAGCGGTAAGCGAACTGGCCATCGACAGTGAAAGATATGCTTCCAGCGGTCCAAAGGAATCCGTACCGATGGAAAGCAAGCGATGGATTGAACGGCAAGTCTAAAATATGTGTTACGTTGGAGGGATGGATGAAAAGATGAACTTTTCCGCTGTTGTTGGAATTAATCCACGATTCATTGGTTAAGAATTCGATGTCCCATTCACGTGGGCCATAATTTGGCGCTTCTACCCAAAAGAAAGAGGCAACCACTCCCGGTACCGAAGTGACTTTCATGTTTGTCTCGTAATAGCCATAGCTGCAACCTGGCAAAGTCACAGTCTGAATCTCGGAACCGCGCAACTCGTTAGCTTTCACCGTCAAAGATAAAAACCCGCTAGATTGGTCGTTATAGCTAGAAGAAAGCTTTGCGAGTGCGGGATCCAGTATATTGCCACCCGATCCCTTCCAAAAACCGTTGATGCGCCAGATGCCGTCTGGAGAAGTCTTTCCGATCCACGGGTTAAACTCCTGATCGATTGTTGCCGAGCCTGTTGAGCCCGGTGTGGCGAGGTCAGCGCGACTGCAGGGGTTCATAGTAGCGAGCTGTCTCAACTCGTTAGCGCGAGAGACGGAGACCACAACGTCAATCGTTGAACTTCCAGGAACCTTGTTGGTGCTACCGGAGACCAAGAGTGAAAAGGAATCTTGTCCCTGAAAATCGCTCCAAGCCTTGTATGTAAAGCCTAGGCCGTACAGTGTGACTTGACCGTTCTGAGGCGTAGAGACAACCGTCAATGTGTCGACTACCATATCGTTGAAACGGACTCCACGAATGCAACTTTCGCCGCTTCCCAGCTCTAATGACCAGCGTACGGTATCTGATACCAGCCGATAGCTTCCACCGCTCAATACGCACGCGTCTGCGAGAGTTGATAGCATTCCAAGAAAAACGAGGTTCAGGAATATGGCCACTGAATACCGCATGTCCCGGTCTCCGTGTCTGATCGGCTGCCACTAACATTTAACCTTGTTCGTGCGGTCATTCGCAAGTCCGGATTCTTCACTGGTTCCGATCGCGACGTGCCCGGGTGAATCGACCCACTGGGGATGTTGGCCAAGTTGCCCGACTGGCAACACAGTGACCACATGCTCTGGCCGCCACGGCGTGGCCAGAGCGGGAAAAGCCTTTAAAAAGCTGCTGACGCGACGTACTATGTTGCACCGAACTATGTTGCACCGAAACTCGCCGGATGATGGGCGTGTGGGGCTGAGATAGGCCTGCTCTATTGGCTAGGGAGTTGGAAGCGCCTGGCGGGTCGCTTTGCTCATGCTGTCCGCGAGCAAGACCCGCGCAGCGCCGCAATTCGGCCCGAGCTGTATGCAGCCAGAGGATGTGCCGAAATCGGAAGATTGCCTCACGCTCAACGTCTGGCGAGACCAGCGGCTACTTCAGGCCACACCGGTTCCAGTCATGGTTCGGATTTCTGGCGGGCGCCAGAATACACCGGCTGAAACGGCTGAAATGAATAACAATTAGCCGCGGAGTCGAGGACGAGCGAGCCATGCCAACCGAGCTTCCGATCGCGGACGCCTCTCAGTCATGCATCAAGGCGTAGCGCTGCTCGCATGGAAGCTCTGTGCCCCGGCGGACCGTACACGGCGCGTATTCCTTCCCCCACAATAATGCTTAGCCTAAACATAGCCGTCGATAGCGGGCCATGGTATCGTCGGTGGTAGCGGATTCGATTGGCGGAGAGCAGCGCCGAAAGGCGGGGGTTTTCTTTATACTCTCCGCCAATGTGAACTGCTTTCGCCTGGGGAACATAGGCTACAGAGAATCCGCACTCGCGTACCCTTCGCAGGTACTCGACCTCTTCCATATATAGAAAGAATGACTCATCCCAATCCCCGACGGCATCACGCGCCCGCGCCGCTACCGCGAGAATAGCTCCGGTTGCCCATTCGATCGGACCGCCCTGATCGTAAATCGCTGGATCGCTGATCACTTCTCCCGCACCGATCCGGGCGGCGAACGTTCCTCCTAGAACAGCCTCCGCCCATGCCGTCATCAGGGAAGGTTCCCGCCGCAGTGACCAGAAGGTAGTTCCGTCCTCGGTCAGGATCCGCGGTACCGCAACGCCGACGGACGATTCCGTTAAGCGATCGACAAGCAAATTCGCTGAGCCGGGGAGGAGACGAACGTCGGGATTGAGAATCAGAAGATCCGCATTCGGGCGGACAGTGGCGGCTGCTGCATTGATGGCCGCGGCATAGCCGGTGTTTCGGCCCATCCTGATGATTTTCGGCCGGATTGAGTGAGCGAGCGCAATATCGACGCTACTGTCAATCGAGTTGTTATCGACCACAATCGTTTCGAATTGCTTGATCCCCTCTAACCCAGCCGGCAGAGAATCCAGCAATCCCGGTAGGACCGAGGCGCTGTTGTAGGTCACGATAATAATCGATATCCCGCTATAAGACTCGGCCCGCGTCACCAGCGAAGCGTCCCGAGTTTGCACCGCCTCCCCAAAAGTCTGTGCTCGGCGATGGGCGTCCATTACTGGCTGCTGTTCTCTAAGTCACAAATCTACGTCGCTTAATCCAGAATATCAACGCTACGCCGAAACTTCAAGCGGTCTTTGTGGTAGAGGCAAACTACGAGTTCTTAAAAAGTGATGGTTAGTCGATGGCGGTTCCACGCAAGCTCTGCGACAACAAGAATACTGGACAATGCTGAGCGGCGCGACCGGACGGATCTACGGAGCGGAGATTTGGCCAATCGCGAAGGGAGGGGAACTCGATTGGATACGCCGGAGTGGTTCAGCTCAGTTACATGAAACGTCTCCGTGCCGAGGGGGGTGGTACGACGCTATCCCAGACCAGACTCATACCGTGGTGACTGGTTACGACTGTCTCGCGGGTTCATACTTTCCCACGGTCGGTCCTAGTCCATTCCGAATTGCGCGATAGAATCTTCGAATAGAGAGGAATCTTTCTACACGCATATAAAAATATCAACAAAATTGACCCGCGCGGTAATATATCGCGACCATACTTTAGCCAGGCAAGGAAGACGCCACTTATTAATCCCACGCAGCTCGCTGAACTGACAAATATCGCTGCGGAAGAAATGCCAAGCAATGTCGCCGTAGTGGCGACTGCCAACATGACCATCACCAGCATTGCAAGTAGGGAAAGCGGCGGAACCGCTGCGTCGAGCGCCAGTGCCAGTAGATTCAGGTCTGCTCGCACAATGGCCAAAAAAATCAAACGCGGAACCATCGTCACGATCGCCTTGATGTGGCCTTGCTCCCAGCGCAGCCGCTGACGTTGGGTGCCCTCCACAGTCAACGGGAAGTCGCTGCTCACGCCGGGGAAGGGGCAGAAGATGGGAGGATTTCCGGCCAGGGTCAGGTCAAGGCCGAGTTTCAGGTCCTCCACAATCGACCCGCTGGCCAGATGGGCCGAACTGATCACGTCCCACGGCAAAGCCATGCCGGTCCCCATTAGCTGGCACGGCAAACCGAGTGCCCTGAGCCCGAGTGGGCGTACCCAGTTTTTCACGCGCCAAGCAAATTCAGCGACCTTGACGTTGATTGACGATCCGTTTGGTGCGGTCATAAGATCGAGTGCCTGCACGGGTCTGTGTGTCGCCGCACATGCCGCGGCCAGCCTATCAAATACGCCTTCGGCAACTCTGCAATCAGCATCAATGATGATGACAATTTCAGGGGGGTCCGCGCCGAGATGGCGAAGGCCCCAAGCCAATGCATATCCCTTTCCCTTCCTTTCGAGCTCATTGCGATCGACGACCTCCGCCCCCGCCGCTGCCGCGACCGCGGCAGTATCGTCCGTGCAATTATCTGCCACCACGAGCAGGCGATCGCCTGCACGTATTTGCACCGTAATGTCCGCAAGAGTCGGCAGAATTCCGGTGCTTTCATTGTGCGCTGGCAACAGCACAGCAACACGTTGGCGCGGTCGGTTACCCGGCGGCACTGGGTAATCCTGCTGCGCCAGCGCAATCGCAGCAACGACCTCTATGAAAAATACCGTGGTTGGGATAGCGAGGAGAAACGCTAACGTCGCTATCAAAAATGAGATAAAAGCCATCGTTTTATCAGTTCACAAGTAGGTGTTCTCTGCGTCACCACTGGCTCCGCGCGTTGAGCGTCAAAGCAGAGATCGAGGAACCCCGCCGCTTTCTCGCGGATCACCCCATCAGCCAAATCGGCGGCACAGTTTCTCGCCCACCGGCCAGCCCGCGAAGAAGAGGTTTGCTTACAGGACTTCCCGGCACGGTCTCATCCTAAACTAAATCAATCTAATACACTCTATTGTAGTGATTTGAAATCAACCTTAATTGTCGTCCGGTGGACGTGTTCTTGCAAATCAACTTATCATTGGGCGTGGTGACACCTTGCGTTAGGAGGACGTATTCGCCTTAGTCGAGGCCACGCGAACTGCTTCGGCGGTTCCACAAAGAACATGATAAAGCGTACTTGCCGGCATCATCGTGACTACCGGCTGGGCACTCTCATCGACATGATCAATCCAGCCGCCGGATATCGGCCGTCCCATGAAGGTATCCATGAGGCGCAACACGCACTGGGCGGCCTTGCTGTCGCAGCCTGGTCGGCCAACTTCGCCCTCGACAATGTTTGCTTTCAGCGCTTCCGTATGAGGCCAAGTACGCCGCGACCTCTTCAACACGGCGCCGGTAGATTCAACTTCGTCAACAATAAATCCTTCCTTGTCCCATCCATACCGGTCGGCGTGATCGTACAGTGCCGCGCAATATGATGCGACACTGTGCCCGGACGCCCGCTCGAACTGCCGAAGCAGCCAAATCCATTCATAATGATGGCCTGGTTCGCTGATTCGGCCGCGTTGATCTGGCAGCGGGACGAGGTCTTCGGTCAAATATTCACAAAGCCAACCATGATCGGATTGGAAGAAACGACTCGAGAAGATCTCGAAAATTTCGGCGCCGCGAGCGAGATATTGAGCATTTCGGGTGGCCTGAAAGAGCGCGATGAACCCTTCGAACAGGTGCATGTGCGGATTCTGCCGGCGGATCAAATCCGGCCGTGGTATCGCATCGAGATAGCCGCCGCAGGGCGATGCAAGTGCCTCGTCGAGAAAAGCGAGGGTCTCGTCTACAACCTTCAGGACTTGATTGTCGCCAGTGAACCGATGATACCAAGCAAGCCCCAGCAGAACGAACGCATGCGCATAGGTGTCGCGTACGCCGCTTGCAATGCCGCCGTCCGGTGCAAGCGAGTGGATCCAACCAGGATTTCCATCGCGCCGATAGAACGCGCTAAGCATATAGTGGACGCAATCGTCCGCCAGCCGATGCGATTCCGAATACCAGCCGAGCAAACCCGCATGGCAATAAACATAAAGCTGACGGCCTTGCACCATGAGTCGCTTGGGAACATCGAGGATCGGTTTCCCCTCTAGGTCCAGCCGTTCGTGAAATCCTCCGCGCGCGCCGTCGAAGCCGACAGTAGCCCAAAATGGCAGAGCCTCGTTCTTGATCCACGAGTGCAGTGCTGGCAAAGACTGTTGCAAAAGCGGAAAATTACTCATTGGTGCTTCATGTCGCGGGATGCGACGCGGCTTGATTCGGTCGTAGGAGGAGTAGACGGTCAAGGAACGTGGCGAGGTTTCCGCCCGGGAACAAATAGCCCGGTATTCCAGCGGCTCGGGCCGCCCCGATATCGCTTTCCTTATCGCCGATCAGGAAGCTCTGATCCTTTCGGATCGTCAGATCTGAGAAAGCCTGTAGAATCATTCCGGGGCCAGGTTTGCGATTGACATGATGGCCACGGTACTTCTCGATGCGAGCTTCGGGATGATGCATACAATAATAGAACGCATCGATGAATGCGCCTCTTATAGCCAATTGATCCTGCATCCACCAATGCAGAGCCACGATCTCATCCTCTTCATAGTACCCATGACCCACGCCGGCTTGGTTGGTCACAACGATAACACGATACCCGAGATCATTCAGACGGCGCACGGCCTCCTGCGCGCCAGCTATCCAGTTGACCTGGTCGGGTCGATGCACATAGCCCTTGTCGATGTTAAGAACGCCATCGCGATCCAGAAAAACCGCTGGCCGGACGCGCAAATCGAGCAGTTTCTGCCGACCTTGCTCCAGTGTCTCGCGCAGACCGATGTCGATGAAGTAGCCCTCGTGGACAATTCCAGCGAGTCGTCCTTTCTCCGCGAGGGTCGGGAAAATGTCGGTCTCAATCGAGCTGGGCAGCGCACCAATGCAATGGATGATCGACTGTCTTAGCGCGTAAATCCCGGCATTAATCAGCGCCGGGCCATGGACATCTGCACTCTTCTCGCGAAATCGGAGAATTTCTTTACCTTTGAGTTCGACGGTGCCGTAGCGGGATGGATCGGAAACCCGGTGTAACGCGACCAGCGCTTCGTGAGCAGATGCCTCTGCGGCCAGTGCACGCAAGTTGATATCGAAAAAAGAATCACCGTTGAGCAACAGGAAACGCGGGGCGATGATCTCTCGAGCGGAAATGAGCGCCCCGCCGGTTCCGCGCGGCTCGGGCTCAACAACAACGCGGACACGTCCGGTACCAAGCCGGCGACCGTCGTAGCGCTCTTGGACAAGGTGTCCGAGGTGCCCGGCCAGCAGGACAACATCGTCAAAGCCTTGTCGGACAACTTGCTCAATGACGATATCGAGAAAGGCCATGCCCTGCCCAATTTCGAGCAGTGGCTTTGGCGTTGCGCGGGTGAGGTTGCCAAGTCTCGTGCCCTTGCCGCCGACCAGGATACACGATTGACGGATCACGTCGGACGGTCGCGAATATGCCCAAGGCGGCATGCCTAGCTGGTCCAGTTCTCTGGTTCAACGGCTCGTCGCCCAGGCTTCAGCACCGCCCTCGGTAAACTGAACGGAGGATGCGTAGACGCCGTTCTCGTTGAGCGCAGTGATTAACCGGTAACGCTGCTCTGGATCGGTCATCAGCATTAAGAAGCCGCCACCGCCGGCTCCGGAGATTTTGCCGGCGACTGCCCCATTCTTTCGGGCAAGCTCGAAAACTCTCTCGATCGCGGAACTGGAAACGAGTCCTGATGTTCGCTGCTTTGCCTCCCAGGACCGGTTGAGAATTTCCGAGACTTCCTGGATGTCGCCGCGTAGCAACGCCTGCTTCATCTGTATAGCGTCGGACTTTAGCTGATGCATCCCCTCTAGCGCGCCCTTGTCACTCTGGGTGATGGCTTTGACCTGCTCCTGGATAATGGCCGAGGCGCGCGACTGCCCGGAAAAACACACCACCAAAGACGCCTCGAACTCATACACATAGGACGGCGAGATGCGCAGTGGATTGACGATGACATGGCCCCCCGGAAGAAATTCCATGAAATTCAGTCCACCGAAGGCAGCGGCATATTGATCCTGTCGGCCGCCAGCGAGCTTAAGATCGATTCGTTCGACCTCGAAGGCGAGACGAGCCACGTCGTAGCGTCCGAGCGGGAGGTCGAACGCCGTACGATAGGCCTCGATCAAGGCCACGACCAGGGCTGACGACGCGCCGAGGCCAGAGCCCATTGGGGCATCGACCGTCGAGGTCACGCTTATGGCATGGATGCGGCCGTGCAGAAAATCGCGCGCCATGCGATTATAAACCGCACGATGAAGCGGCAGGCCGCCATCGAGTGACAGCTCCGCGGCCAATGGCACAACGTCTTCTTGGTTGACATCGTGGGCACTGAAGCAAAGCTTGTTGTCATCGCGAAAGCTAAGATGGGCATAAGCGTAGCGGCCAATGGTGGCATTGAGGCTTACGCCACCGTGTTCGTCGCAATAGGGCGACAGATCGGTGCCACCGCCGGCTAGGCCGAGGCGCAGTGGAGCCCTCGAACGTATACTGATGCCTGCTTTTTGGGCGAACTTCCCGTCACTGGGTCGCCTACCAATGGAGATCGCGGCCCGCGTGCCCAAAGCCTCCACTGGTACGGCCGTCTTATAATTCATGCAGGCGCCTAAGATTGGTTACCGCGACTAATATCCTAAATCGTTTGAGATGTCTCATTCAAAGGGCTACATCCAAGACGAACAAAGCCTTTAAATCATACCCTTTACAGGCCGTCCGCCTCGGCCCACGCGTTGCGCGCCCGCATTCCTTCCAAGGAGGAAGATGGTCCCAGGTTTCTATTTCCTACCCCCATTGTTGGTGTCCAACTGCGAACTCGCGCTATATGTATCGCTTCAATCCACCGCTCACTGGACCGGCATCACACCACCTTGTTAACCAGAAGAAATTCGAGATCATTATAGCGAAATATGCTCTCTAACCTCGGCGACAATCCCACAATGATCGGACCTGCGCCAGTGCCTTCGAGCTTTTTCCTTAACATGAGGAGAAGTCCAAGAAAGCGGCTGTCGATGACGCGTGTTTTCGAAAAATCAACTATGACCTGCTTCCTGGTAAATATCGCCTCTCGGAAGACGGGAATAACCCTTTCAACATACCGAGCGGTAGCGGGGCCGGAAAGGCTGAGAGTGACGGATTTGCAACCACGCTCCTGCGTGATGACCAGATTTTGCCCTTCACGCTCGAATTTCATCCGCAGCCACCACGTCCAAAATGCTAGCGGCAGAACGCGTGTGACTAGCAGGCGCAGCAGTACCCTTCCGTCATTCCAATAACGTCTCCAAAGGTATGGCTCCTCCTTGATGCGCCAAAGCCATTCAAGACCTGATGTTCGCATGATGCGAGGTGCCCGTCTGATCGTACCCGCTTGAAAATTGATCACGGCACCCAGATGAACTCGCACCGGAATCAGCAAACGATGCTGGTTGCGCTGCAACCACGATTGTCCTTTCCGGGCGCCCAAAGAAACTGCAAGGAAGTCCGCGTTACTTGAATTGATTTTATCGATTATGTCATCCCGGCTCATCTCATCTACCGAGCCGAAGCCAGGATAGAACGACCCAACGCAATAGAGCCCGCATGGCTTGGCATTCAGCGCCCGGCAAGCGGCCGCGGCCACGCCTTCGGCGCCTCCAAACAAAAATACTTTCAATGGTTCTGCAAACTTGCGCTCGGCTTTGAGGGCGTCAAAGATATCGGCGCCAGAAATTCTGCTCCTAATCGGAACACCTAAGAACCGTGCGATCCAAACAATCGGCATGCCGTCCGGCGGACAAAGATCGCTCTCGAACAGCGACTCCCTGAAGTCCGGATTCGTTTGCATGTTAACGAGAGTGTTCAGATTAGGAGCTGAAATGAAAAAGGGCACCTTATTGGCAGCGGCTGTCTCAATATCGCGCAAAACCGATTGCATCCCGCCCGCGTCAATCGGCACGCCAAGAATGCAATAGACGTCGCGCGAAAGATCGTCTCCAGTTGGAAAATTGTTGCTCAAGTTGGCCATGTCACCGGCGACAATTTGTGTCTCCCCACCGCAGGTTATCGTCTGGTGTAAACGGAAATGCTAGATCCATCTACAATGTTCTACCGATGTTTCAAGTTTAAACGAGGGTCGCTCGCAGAAATGTGATTTTATTCCGGCTTTCAGCTGACTGACGGATTGCAGATCTTTTCCCATTCTTCGTGCTCGAGGACGAGAACCGCAAGCTGAAGAAGCTTTTGGCCGAGTCCATGCTTAGGCCGTTGTGAGTGAGAGAATCGGGCTAAGCTTGAACCCTGGAAGGGAGGCTTGGCCGATGAAGAAATCGAAGTTCACCGAGCAGCAGATTGCATTCGCGCTGCTGCGGGCAGAGGGCGGCACGACGGTTGCCGAGGTGCGCCGGAAGATGGGGATTGCGGAGGCGACCTTCTACCGCTGGAAACAGTTGTACGGTGGCCTGATGCCATCCGAGGTGAGGAAGCCGCGTCAGCTCGATGAAGATAACACGCGGCTGCGCAAAGTGGTCGCCGACCTAACGCTCGAATCGGTCTGACTCTTGTGACGCGCCCAACAGGCTGGAGATTCTCACTTAAATCGGCTCCCAGATTTGGGACCACCCTCGAGGCGTCCTCTAGGAGCGAGCGCTTGCCGCCGCGCGCAGCCGACGTTGCTGCGCCTCATACTCACCAAGCGAGGCCCTAATTCCAATGCACAAACTCAGGAAAAGCCATAGCGAATCCCAAAGATGTACCGTCAACCCGATTAGACCCATTGCTACGATGGCTAAGGAAAACCCCGTGGGCAGCGTGTAAATGCCCGAGTTGAAGATGCTCGTCCTTCGTAAAATTGGCGAAAACATTACGAGTGTCAAAAAAATGACCGCCGGAAGACCGTAGCGAAGTGCCTCCACTAACCAAACACAATCGACGCTCCCAAGATAAATCCGCATTTGCGCTGAATCACCCAACGCGGAGAAACCGTGCCCGACAAATGGAGATTGCCCCACCAGAGGCAGCGCAGCACTCCACGTCGCAAGGCGAAACCATCCAGTTTGGGCATCGAACGTCATGTGTGAGAAAATCCATCCTAGGGGATCATTAGAAATTAGAAATGCAATAGGAATCAACCCGGCCACTATGATCATTAGAGGTTTCCATCTCCAGGAATAATGCTTTAGAATGCGATCGTAGAAAAAAGCTGTCGTGACGAGACCTAGTGCCAGGATGGGTCCCGACGAAAGCGCAAACATGCATCCAAAAAAGCAAAGGCCAACATAAAATATTCGACGGATGCCGCGCTCTGAATAGAAAAAGATGGATGCAGCTGCGACGCAAAACGTTCCGTAATGTTCTGCTTCCGGAAATACCGAAGTCGCTCGCGTTAGACCGAAGCGAAAATTTTTTGCGAGATCTAACAAAGGCGTTACTATTCCCAAACTTTCCAGCGTAACGCTCCGCCCAGATAAAGTGTCGGGTAGCCCGATCGCAATTATCACAATTGTGATTCCCTTGAGCGCTTGCAGGAACGCTTGTAGGTTGAAAGGGCCGAAGAAAAAAGCGCGTCCGATCAGATAGGCGCTGAGGAATTCAAGTGCTTCTGCGACTACATACAGTTTAAAGCCGCCGTTGAAAGCGGACGCCACGAGCATCCACGTGGATAATGCGATAGCAAAGAAATCGGTGGCGACTCTGCTTCGTCCGCTCCTCAACAATACTCTAAGCGCTGGGATCAAAAGCAGGATCACAACGAACCGACCCGGCGTAAGGTGTATTACGCCAGGCGAAATATCTATCGGAGGAAAGAGGATTCCAAGCAGCGTAACCCAAGCAACGACATAGTACAGAGGCTGACGGGAATACGGCGTCTTCTCCCGAACGAATGGACTGCTGATGCTTCTGAAGGTTTGCGGGAGCGTAACTTGGGTTGTTAAGCCTATTGTCACGAACTGCTCCATGTGGAGAGTTTATCTGGTGCCTGCTTTATACTCCGCAACAGGCGCAGCGCCGCGTCGCTCGGCCGAACGTTGCAATAAAGATTACTTGTACGAGTACGAGATCCAATGAACACTTGCTTCATCCAACGACAAGATTGTGGCGATTGCTGGTGCCACGCGATCGATCTGAACATCGAATACTTATCCGAGCCCAGCCCAGGTCGCAATATCATCGATTTAAAGTTAATGTCTGTCAGGCTGAAACGAGCTTTCTTTCGCGGGTCGTCAGACTTCCCCCATTCGAACATCGAGCTATTGGTAGTGACCTGCCACTTGGTTTTTCCTCCCGCTGCCGCTGCAAACTCAAGGAGCGTCAGATGCCCCAATGCACTGTGAAGTCAGCTCGCATTGTAGTGCATCCGCCAAGCTTCGATCTTGGCGCGGCTATCCTCGATTGACAAGAACCAATGTATGTCGAGGCATTCATCCCGCAACCGGCCGTTGAAGGATTCCACATAGCAGTTGTCGACGGTTTGCCTGACCGGCTGAAGTCCAGAACCACGCCATTCCGGCAGGCCCAATGATCGAGCAGCTTGGATGCAAAATCCGGCCCATTGTCGACGCGAATGAAGTTGTCGACTACGGTCCGGGCGCAGATGTGCTTGCCTGGACGTGTCGGAGGTCAAGCGCCTGCGGGCCCTCGAGGGTTAGAACCGCAAGCTGGAGAGGCTTCGTCAACTACTATAACTTCCGACCTAGGATTGCATTTCCTAAAAATCGGCCCCCGTCTCCAGTATTGCAGCGCGCGTACCGCAGTCATTCCCGGATTTGATCCCAGCCACAATAATTCCCGGCTCATCATCAAGAGCAGATAAAGCCAATCGAATGTCTCATTTATGGTCTTGAGCCCCACCTTGTGATAGCGCCACAAGGCTGATCTTCCTCCCCGAAGCAACAGCGCCCGCCGTGCGAGCGAGCGATAGTATATTCGTTTTTCCTTTCGCATCACAGACGCTGCAACGCTCGCTTCAAGAAATATGGGAGCGTAACGTCGCCTAGCAATGTATCGGTCCAGAGCGCCATCCTGCAATTCGCTCCCGGCTGACGAAATCGACTCGTTGTCCGTTCGCGAGAACGAGAGCACCTGATGGACAAATCCTAGATCCCAATGCTGAAGTATCTCGTAGCATTTCTCCGTATCAGCATGCAGCACACGTTCATTATAGAATGGCTTTTGGCCTCGGACAATGGAGGATCGGTACATCACCTGGGTTGGGGAGCCAAAGACGTGAACTGAACCTAGCAAGACTCGTTTGACCCATTCTCTGCCCGGCATCATCGGCGTCGGGTACGGATAACCGGAGCCGCAGAGCAGATTTCCCATCAACCAGTACGAACAGACCAAGCCAATCGATTCTGATCGTTCAAATGCTTGCATCATAAGGTGTAAACATTCCGGCAAAATGTGATTATCTGCCTCTACAACCTTAGAATACCTGCTATCATTAGAGATCTGCGCTAAGGCGCGGTTGTAGTTCGGGAGTTGCTCGACAAATTGTGTAGACCTAATCAGTCGTATACGAGGGTCGCTGCGTGCGTAGGTCTCGGCGATTTCGCTTGATCCATCGGTGCTGCAATTGTCCATAAGAATGTATTCGAATTCCGAGTAACTTTGCGCGAGCACGCTCTCTATGCATTCAGCTAAATACGGCGCCGTGTTATAGAATGGGGTAACGACGCTGATCAAAGGTGTCGTTCGTGCCATGATATCGATGCCTTGCTGTCCACGAGCATTTTTTAAGCTATGAGAGTTGTCCCCCAACCGAACAGGTAGGGCATGCACGCGAAACTCCACGAGCGGCATGGGTTCGTTTCAATGGGTTGGCTAGGATAACGGTAGGTTGTCGGTCGCGACATGCACGACGCGCGTGCCATCGTGGCGCTCGATGATACGTGTGAGTAATAACACTCTCGATGGCCCCCAGTACCATTTGGGCTCTATTATAAGTCGTTATTACAACTGAAATTAAGGGTATCAGATCCGTGCGCCAGCTTGAATTGTCAAACTTTGCTATCCACCCATCTATCGGCTCGTCAAAGCTCCTAATTATCCGAGTGCACCACGTCGAGGGCGCTCGAAAGTTTACCTTAACGGCGTAATCTCTCCATCGATCCTGATGGCGTTGCCCCGTGCCATGCCAGGCGACCGTCATCGTTTTTCAGCCTTTCATTTTCGATCTTTCGGTTCAGTATCCAACCGCAAGGTTTAATCCCTTGGCCAGTACAATGCCCGCGAAAAATACTGGCAGCAGGATAAGCTCTTTTGACAGGTCGAATAGCTCATATTTGATTTGAAAGTAAATGATCGCCGGCACGTTCGAAAGCTGACTTGCGACAACCCCCCACAGGGCGCCGGGAAGGCCGAAAAAGTGAAATCCAAGAGGAATAAGCACGATGGTCGCGACGTGAAACGCGACAAGGCTGGTGAAGTACTTCGCCAAGCCACGGGCCAGCAGACCAGACATCGCGAGATTGAAGGGAATCTTCAGTAAACCAACGGCAAGGATTTGGAGCATCCATCCGGCCTCGGCGTAGCGAGGATCGTATAGTAGCACGATCAAGGTATTGCCGGAAACGACCAACAGACCGGAGCAAAAGTACGTAAATGAAGCAGTCAGCGTATGGAGTCGATACAAGCTGCGCTTGAGCTCGCGCGGTCGTTCGCGTGCCACCTCGCTGAGGGCAGGATACGACACCTGACTAAAAACGGTGATCAGTATCTGCATGATCGCACCGATGATCAGGGACGCGATACTGTAGATGCCCAACACCGCGCTGTTGACAAAGCCTGCAAGCAGAATGCGATCGGCATTGTTCGCGACAAAACCGAGAATTGATGCGAGAAATATCCACTTGCCAAAGCGGACGATTTCTTGAAATGCCGGTTGGTCCCAATGCCATCGATTGACGACGCCCGGGAGCCAAGTGTGACTGAGCAGCGTAGTTAACAATCTTGAACAAATTACGCCGGCGACTAACGCCCAGATCGAACGGTTGATCAAGAAGATCCAGCCAATCATGCATATCAATCCGAGGATCTGGGCCATGATTCGCATCATCGTGAGGCGGCCAAGCGACAGGTGGCGGCTCGCTTCGAAACTCTTGGTAGATTGAAAGCCATCGATTACCATGGAAATGGAGATGACGGCGATTACGTAGGGAAGATACGGGTCGGCGTAAACGCTAGCCTCGGGCCACAGCCCAGCATGACCGCCAGCGAAGACCAATAGTGCAACACAAACTCCCAATAGCCAAAGCAGCATTCCTCGAATAATCTGGATCGCCCAAGCGGTGTTCAAATATACCGGATCGCTACCGCGTCTGCTTTGAACGATGTTTTGTACGAGGCCAAAGTCCGAGAACATTGTCAGGGCTGTTAACACGAGCGTCGCAATTGCCATCACGCCGAACATTTTCGGCACCAGCAGGCGCGTCAGCAGCAAGTTGCTGCCCAAGCTGATCGGATAGCTGATTGCAGCACCGGCCAAGCTCCAGGAACCGGCGCTGAGAATACGTCGTTTGAGAGGGAATCGATCCGGTAAAAGCGGGAAGTTCGCGCCGCGCAATTTCATGAACATGCCATCCAGTCGTCCTTAACTCCAGCGACGATTTCAGTTTTCCTCTTTATACGCCCCGGTTGCGACGTTATTATCGCATGCAATTTATAGGAGGCCACTGCAGATTGGGTGTGTATACTCATGCTCGAGGCAGTTGCGCCGTTAGCCGGATGAACAGGTTCCCGGTGTTTCTACGCGCGCGCTGTGCATCACGGATTACATCGCAAAGAGCGCTCTCGACCAGATTGGTTGCGTCATCCCACGTGTAGCATCGGACATCGCGCGCTATTCCGGCTCAACACGTCAACAAGTCCCCCGACCATACGAACCTTCGCGGACGCCGTCCAGCGCCGACGGCGCGGAACCGACGTAATGATCTCAACCCGGTCTGGAGGGTCGGTCGTAGACACGATTGTACCGCACACTTGCTAAGTAGGAGACCGGGTCCGGTCAGTTCGGGGGGCTATCTCACGGGGACGATCCGCGGGGACCTTCTCGGACCCGCATAATTGTTATCGACACTCTGATGAGCCAGGATGCCAGACCACCACGGGGCTTCACAGGAGCGATCATTTCGTGCGGCATCAGCAATATGGCTAAAGTCGGTCTGCTAGAGCTGGTTCGGGGTGGTCATCGGATTGGCGAAGCGATCAGTCCCGGTCGAGCAGCATTGCGGTTGCGCGTGGATGCCGCGCATATTGCGGCTGCTCGATGTGTCGCATAAGGTGTATCGACTCGGTTGGCAAATTTCGGTTCATGAGGCCTGTTGGACGGCAGAATGAAAGAGCACAGGCGAAAGCAGAAGAACATTGCATTCTATGGTCACTTCAATTCGACCAATTTCGGCAATGAAAGTACTCTTCAAGCAATTCTATACCACCTTCGGCGTTTCTACCCGGATGCAGAGGTTACCTGTATCTGCACCTTCCCTGAGACTACTGTCGCGACCCACCACCGTATCGAAACCATTCCACTTTCCGAGGCCTTCTTTAAATCTTGGGTCCCCCAAAATCGACTGAGTAAAGCGTTACGAAGGATCTGTGTTGGGCTGCCGAGTGAACCCTTGCGGTGGGTTCGGGGTCTTATGAGGCTCATGCACACAGATATGCTTATCGTACCAGGAACTGGGTTGCTGACGGATGCCTACGGCCTCTTAAGCTGGGGGCCTTATAACCTTCTCAAATGGTCACTGATAGCGAAAGTTTGCCGCTGCAAAATACTCTTTGTAAGCGTCGGAGCTGGTCCTATTCATGGAACCCTAGGAAGATATCTCGTTAAATTAGCCCTTTCTTTGGGCGATTTTCGATCTTATCGAGACGAGTCGACTATGCTGTACCTTAGGGGTATTGGATTCCACTCGGATAATGACAGAATCTATCCAGATTTAGTATTCAGCTTACCAGAGGATTTGATACCGCATCAACATACCAAGAAGAGGCGCAGAGCTGTTGTCGGTCTGGGTGTGATGGAGTACGCTGGTATTAGCTATGGTAGACGATGCGATGGGATTTATCTTGCCTATTTGCAGAACCTCGTCACGGTTGTGAAGTGGTTGTTGGCACGTGAATATGATGTCAGACTACTAAGTGGAGATCTTGGGGACATACAGGCGAGACAAGAGTTCACAGCCTTGCTGAGACAGCAGTTGTCGGTGTTTGATGAAGCGCATATTATCGACGAACCGACTTGTTCGGTTGAAGACATATTGTCACAGATCGTAGCGACTGACTTCGTAGTGGCAACCCGGTTCCACAACGTCGTTATGGCATTAATTTGCAACAAGCCAGTCATTTCTATTTCTTTTCATCATAAGTGTGAGTCCTTGATGAACGCGATGGGATTGGCGGAGTACTGCCTGGATATTAATGACTTGCACGCTGATAGACTGATGGAGAAAATCTGTGACTTGGAGAAAAACGCTGACAAAATTAAGTCTTTAATTAGCGAGAAGACAAAAGCGGCTCGGGAGGCTCTAGCTGAGCAGTACAACTTTATTTTCAATGACGTGTGTCCTAGGCCGTGTGGTGATAACGTACAGAATCTTTCGCAGTGCGCCTGACGTTGCCCCCAATTCTTATCCAGCGGCGATTAGAGTCTGGCACTCGAGATTACCCTGTTGGGCGGTGCCGATCCGCGGCGTAGCTGGAGGGGCTCATCCAACCGAGCCGTGAGTGAGGCCGGTTGGTGTTGTGTAAGCGACGTCTGGAACACATCGGATTTCCGGTTGACGCGCCCCGCTGTTCGCTGCAGCGCTTGTGACAGGATGGTTTGCAATAAAGATTGCAGTACTTTTTGCAAAGCTTTGCGGCGGCTTTGGCGGTGCGAGCATCAGCACGCATCTCGCCCGTCATCGCGGTCAGACCCGAGTGCGTCATCGAGTTCGCGATAGGCAAGCAGCCCGGCATCGTAGGTCACCACGGAGCCGCGAAACTGGAGCATCAGGCGGCGATCAAAATCGAGCCGAACAACGTCGGATTCCGATTCACCCGCCGGGTGCGCCATGACAGCCTCGCTCAAACCACGATAAGCTGATAAGCTGCGAATCGCTATATCTGAATCGGCAAGCCGCGCCGAAACTCAACGTGCCATCTGGTGAATGCGGGATAAAGGCTTTGTGGCTTTGCGTCCCGGCTATCGCGAGGGCGATTCATGTTCTCATTTATAATCTGAGTCTGGTTTTTGCACAGATGAGGGAGCTAATAGCCTGTCATCACCGATAATGCGGACGGGCGCGTAATAGGATAACAACCAAGCCGTAGTCTCGATTGGCAGGTAGGGTTTTGGCGTCCACGCTGTGACTTCATTTGGCAACCCGCGATTTGATGGGCGAGTCCCTTGAAGGAAGATGTAGGCAAAATAGGAATTGCCTATCCTTTCGCGAAAGGCCTTATCGGTGACAATTCCCACAAACAATTTCTGCCCATAACTAAAGAAATCGATCTCCCACGACTTGCCGGCCCAGTAGCAGATGGCAAGTAAATCACAGGCCACAGGACCGTCCGTTCTTGATAGGTCATCGGCCAGTGCTGACCAGTCTTTCGCGTTGCGCAGCAAACTCTCATATTCTGGAACTAGTCTTTTTGTCACGAGGGCCGCCTTGGCAAACAGCGGCATAGCCAGCATCACAACAACGACGAAGCGCGAATGGCTCAGACCGAATGGCAACCGAATGACCCCTTTCTCCACAGCCATTGCGAATGCTACAGTACCAATAATGAGCGCAATCGTAAAATCATCAAGGACATTAACGTTGACGCCCGTACCGAAGAGTAGTGGAAACCCGAAAAGCGCCGACCATATAGCATACGCTATAACGAAATGAATCTCGCGCTGTTGTGGCAGCGCGACACATCCAGCTGAACAGAATGCTATATATGGGAGAAACAACCTCAATACCCAGGACAATTCGACCCCAGTGGACCAGGACAACAAGCGGGGATACCTCAGTACGCCGTCTACGATCGCCTGTCCCCACAGTGCATATAGCGCGCCCAACGCCAGAACGCCGACGACTAGCCCGGCCAAAAGGAACCTGACGAATTGCCGACGATCATGGATCGCCACCCAGGTGCCCAGAGCTAACGGCAGCGCTACCAAGTTGTGTTTGACCAATCCTCCGGCACAGATAAGTAGGACCGATACGACTACTCTTGCGTTTGTCCCATGCCTCCTTGCAGCATTAAGGAATACGACAGCGCCGGCGGTGATAAACGCATGCCCAAGCAGCTGAGGATCGTCCGTTGCAACGTAATCCGGGCTTAGCTCACAGAAAGCAAGCAGGAATAACGCAGAACCGAATGAGGCTAACATCCTGTCAGCGCCAATCCATCGACACAACAGGAAGATGTTGCATGCCACAATCAGCAGCGACGTGAGCGATATCAGGCGACCCGCTACCACATAATCGCCGGTTATCTGCCCGAAAGCACCAACCAGATAGAAAGACAGAGGAGGATAATTATTGGAGATGAAGGAGTCCGACGGCGGATACAGTATGCCGCCAGACATGGCGGCTAGAGCATGGTAGGCATTCCAACCTTCATTGTAGTTCCGCGAAACGTGAAATGGAATGAGATAGACGGGTAATGCAGCCAAGGCCAAGAAAATGGCGAACACAAGAAAGACCACCACCCACCCCGCGGCGCTCCTTCCCACCATTTTTTTATCCGACAAATTAGCCCTCATCCTGTCTGTGCCTCATCAGGATATTGAATAGAGCTGTGCGGGAAATTGAGGCGCTCAACAGGCCGGAGATTCTCACTTAAATCGGTCTGACTTTTGGGATGCGCCCACAGGAACCCAAGACTCCAATCGCTGCTGGATAAAAACTAGGGCAACGTCAGCGCGAAGTTCGCGCCGCGCAATTTCATGAACATGCTACCCGTCGTCCTCAACTCCAGCCACGATTTCCGTTGTCCTCTTTGATACGCCTGGCCGCGACGTTATTATCTCTTTTTGACTACTCTTTATAAGGGGCGGTCACATATTATTATTTATGGGGGCGACCGCAGATTGGGCGTGTATAATGCTCGACGCAATTGCGCCGTTAGCCGGATGAACAGGTTCCCGTGTCTCTGCGCGTGTATTGTACACCACGGATTATATCGCAAAGAGCGCTCTCCATCAGATCGGTTGCGTCATCCCACGTGTATTGGCGGGCTGTGGCAAGTGCTGCGTCGGACATCGCGCGCCATTCCGCCTCATTGCGGCTCAGCACGTCAACAAGTCGATTCGCTAGCGCCTCTGCGTCGCCGACGGGTACCAGATAGCCATTCCATCCGGACTTTATAAAGTCAGCAGGTCCACCCGCGGCTGTTGAAACGACTGGGCATCGGCACGCCATAGCCTCTAGACACGGCAAGCCAAAGCCCTCGACGTAGCTACCGCACAGCCAGACATCGCACGACGCATACAAATCACGGATCGAATCCTGCGCGGGCAGATGATAGAAGGAAGTGCCAGGTGGTAGTGGAAGTCGATTGGCCACGGGCTCACCCCCGAACGCGAGCAGCCGCACCCCCGGCACCCGCTTTGCAGCTATCTCAAATGCCTTCAAACTTACGTCGACTCCTTTCCATTTAGTTGTTGAATATAGCAGTCCGACAGTCGGCTGCCTTTGGCGGCCGCGCGGCGAAGCGTAAAACTGATCCGTGTCGACGCTGTTAGGTACCAACCAAACCTTGTGGTCGCCGTACTCCCGTTCGGCCAATTCTACTAGCCACTTCGATACTGTGATCTTACATAGCGGCAATCGCCATGTCGCCTTGACCCGTTTGGCGGGTGTGTAATCAAACACTTCATAATGCTGGATGAAATACGCCTTAGCGCCCTTACGCGGTGACAGTTTAGCAACCCATTCCGCCGTTTCCCACCACGTTGCGATCACCACATCCCCGTCCGGCACGTCACGATCAGTTACCGGCCGAAATCGATCGATTACATGCAGTGGCACGTCAACGTAGTCAAAATGTGAAATATTGGTGTTACTGCGTTCTCCCCGCCGACTCAAAGCCGCCAAGAACCTCCGCCATGCCCCTGGCTCCTGCCCAAAAACGGCGCGCTTAATCCTACGCCACGACTGATCTCGACTTGCCGGGGTCGACACCACCGTGACATCGTGGCCGCGCCGCCGCAGACGATCCGCATAGATCGCAAGCACCCGAATGCCACCCGACATATCGGCATGAGGTAATATGAACGTCGCACGCATATATCCACCGTTAGCCGGATGAACAGGTTCCTGCGTCTCTGCGCGTAAGTTGCGCATCGCGGATTGTATCACAAGTGACCTGCCACTGAACGTTCATCCAGTGGCGATTAGAGCCTCGGCACAAGGAGCGCTGGGTGGCCGCGGCAGGTGCTGCATCGGACATCCCGCGCCATCCCTTTTCATTGCGGCCGGCTCAAATTATCAGGTCACATGTCATCGAAATACGCTTGTATTGCTCATCTGGCGTCTCACGAACTCTCGTGTCTTAATCTCTAATCAAAGGCTTCATCTTGTCCGCATTCCTCTCCAGGTCACAAAACTTATCGATCAGTTTGATCAGCTTGGATGGTGGCCCGCATCATCCCGGAAAGATGGGCGACTTCCGTTCGAAATCAGCAGAGATCTTTATCTGCACGTGATGAAGATCTCCTCAATTCCCCGAGAAGATCAAGATACAGCGACTTTTGACCTGCAACAAGCAGCAACCCGAGGAACGCAGCGAGCAGCACGCCACTTTCCAGAACGAGCCGGGGCAACGGTGAGAAAAATTGACCGCAAATCATTCGTACAACAAACGCTAGGCCTCCCGCCAAGATACCCGAGGCGAGCGGCCGGCTAACCGCCATCAGAACGTCGCGGACGGAAATCATCGTACCGTGCACGCACAGCCAAATATGCGGAATAACCCATAACGTCAGCACCGCCGAATAGGCGAATGCGACCCCTTTGGGTCCGTAAGGCAATGCCACAACGTAACCCGCTATCATGATGGCCGCTAACACAGGGGCGACCTTCACGCCTCGTGCTGCCAGTCCGATCGAAAAGATCATCCATCCCAAAGGATTGATTATCGCAAAAATCGCAATCGTCGGAGCCAACAAGCGCACAATCGGGGCCGCATCTCTCCAGTTTGGCCCCAAAAAAACGAAGACCACATCGTCCGCAAATAGAGCGCAGGCGATCGTAATGGGGAGCGTTAGTCCCAGAACCAAGGAAAAGCCCTTCAAGAAGTAGTTCTTGAAACGAACGGGATCATTCTGAAGTCTAGACAGCGCCGAAAATGCTACTTCGCCGACTGCCGAATTCAGATTATCTGTCGGAATGTTTATTATCTGGTACGCTCTTCCGTAAATACCGATCGCGTCGACTCCCCAGAAGCGACCTATCAAGACCTTCTCGGCATTATACGCTATATAAACCAAGAGGCCCGCCAAGGTGAGGCTGCCGCCAAAGTGCATCATACTACGAATTCCACCTCGCTCGCGTGGCATCCCCGGCACCCAGCCCGTGATCAGCCAGAAACCGATAGTACCGATGATTGGAGTAGTGAGCGTCATCGAAACGAGGGCCCAATATCCGTAGCCAGCTTTGGCCCCATATATGGCAATTGCAATACCAGCAGCCAGCGATACGACGTTAATCACGGCTATTGCGGTGAAACGCATCTGGCGCTGGAGAAGTGCCGAGTGCTGTGTTCCCGCAGCGTTGAAAAGAAATCCCAGCGCCAAAACGGCCGTCACCCCAACGAGCTGCGGCTCGTGATAAAACGCCGCAATAGCCGGTGCCATTGCTAGCGTCACCAGCCCAAGTACTGTTCCGAGCAATATGTTAATCCAGAATAACGTCGAAATCTGCTCCTCGGTAACGATTGCACGCTGAACAGCGGCAGACGAAAGACCGAAATCTCGAAACAACGTCAGAACTCCAGTGACGGCGGTGACCATGCCGACTAATCCGAAGTCTTTGGGGCTCAGGAGCCGGGCCAATATCATGAGAGAGCCTATCCTCAAGATAAAAGTCGCCCCTTGAGCACAAAGTCTCGCCAGACCGCCACGGATCACCTTCGCTTTCAGATCTTGCATCGTGTTCCCAGGATACCGCGGGGTATCATGCTGTCGTAATTACTTTCGTCCGTTGTTTTTCGGTTCACAGTGAAATCTGGTGGGAGAAGACTCGTCACGTAACTCTCAAAGAGTTGTATTCGACTATCGATCCGTCATCAACGACTATGATTTCAAAATCACGGCACGTCTGAGCAAAGCGCTGCGAGCGCTTCGCCAACGGCATATCTCGTAAGTTCGTGTTACAATGGAAACCTTGACGGCTCATTCTCCGAACTGCAGAAGAAGTACCGATCAGTGTTGCGCGCCGCTCCGAGTGAGCCAGAAATCATCCCTTGCTGAGCCATTCAATCCAATAACCCCTGACGGCCGACAAGTGGACAGGTCCGGCAATCTGTCATGGCTACCATAGCGGAGTGATCCCGCAGCAGTGGGACTACTTCCCCTCAGAACGCTCCACAAGCTGGAAAACCGAGGCGTACCGCATCTCCCAATCGTTCCGACCTCGATCGAATGGCTCCAAGCCCCAGTATCCCAAAGGCCAGTCACGCCGCAACGATATATCGCCCTCGTGGATTTCCCTGATCATCTCCGTCACCGGTTTCCAGCCGAGCTCCCTAGCGACCTTGCTCCGCACGTCTAGGTCTACGCCTGAGACAAAGAGGTACCCGCCGGGCTTGACCAACCGCGCGAGATTGCGCAAGCACGCTTCTGCCTCCTTTGGATACATGTGGCACAAGAACCGGTTCGCTACCACGATATCCTGAAGACCCAAAGTGCCAACTACGCCAGGATCTCCAGCGTCCCCAAGGTACCAAGTGATCCCCTCCCTGAACCGTGATTTGACCGTCACATGGTCCCCCTCGCGGTCGAACATCGACGCCATCTCCTCGGAGGACACGCGCTCGAACATTGATGAAGGTTGATCTCTGAAAGTGATCGTGGACACATCTCTACCCGGAACGAGATAGCCAGGATTCGGAGCTCCTGAGCCGTCGTGACTCCTGAGCGAGTAGACTCCGGCTTCTGCGAAATCCAGAATTTCTTTCGAGATGTCCAAAGCATGCAACCTGACTTTCAGGTCAGGCCATATAGATCGGATTGCGTACGAAATAGAATATACTTCAGTCCCTTTGCTACACCCAAGAACTGCCAAGTCGAGCGTGGAGCCCTCGCGCCTTTGATTTAGCAAGCGAACCAGCAGCGCCAGTTCGGGACGGTTTCGAAAAAAGAAAGTACCTACGGATTGTCTCCTTGTCGTCCACATTTGAATTAGACTCTGCAAGTGAACGCCGTACGCACGTACGAGCCGCCAGGAACCTAACGAGGTCGGTAGATGGTTCCAGATCCAAATATTCGTAAGAAGATATAGACGTCCTAAATACTTTCGAAGAAACCTCGATTGAAACATTCTGATGAGAGCGCTTGGGGGCATACGGGCAGACTGCGGGACGAGCACGAGGGTTGTTCCTTTAGTGAAGCTCAAGCGAGTTGCTGCTGCGTTATGTTCCCCCGGTCGCAATCCAAGAGCTTCCTGGGCTCTCCTGCAACGCAACCAAGGAAGTAGTTTTCCCTAGCCAATTTGACGCCAAGCATACCGCCGACTATCTCTTCCGCAAACAGAGCAAAGCTGATTGTGATCGGGATGGTTAAAGATAATAGCAAAAAGTAGTCCCTGAGGAACGATTTGGCGAGACGATCGGCATCACCTTAAATCCGGGAAACCGAAGAGAAGGCCACGCCGGTGGGCGGGACAGTGAATCGGTGTACCGGCAAAATAGCGAGCGGATAGCTCCATCCATACAGTCTGATGAGTGCGTCCGCTACCCAAAAACGACCTGGGAGAATGATATAGTCAAAGTTCCACGTCACGAAGACGACGAGGTTGTCACAGGTGACCATCCACACAAATTGAAGCGCCGGCACAGACACGGCAGCGATACCCCCTACCACGCACTTCCGCTTTAGGCGGCGGCTGCGCCAAAAGTATGACGTACGGACAAACGTTCGCTCAAACGCTTTGAAGATGGCCTGTTCTGCTCTCCAAAGCCTTGCGTGATTGTTTAGCTTTGGCCACATGACAGGTTTCAAACCTTCCGCATTCCTCTCCACGTCTTGGAATTCCTCGACTGATCTGTGAGCATTCATGTCATTGATCGTGGCGAGTTTTCCGCTAATCCAACCTCGCTCATCAAAGAAGCATATTCCGGAGGGCAAGGGCATTAACCTATTTCCGAGCAGCTGACACTATGCGTCTATAGCTTACGCATGATATTGCATATCGCTCGAAGAAGCCGATGTGTCCTCGTACGGCAAATAATGTGAAGGACGTCTGGTGTGCAGCAAGTTCAAAATCGCGTTCACCACCGAGCGCATTTCCGCGCGCTTCCAATTCGACATGTGTTAAATTGCTGCGCGGCCAGTCTCTCAGACCGGCAAGCCGGCGTAACATCGGCGGCCGGACGCCCATGATATAAAAATGTTCGTTGACTATTGAACGGGAGCTGTTAACGAGAATTGCGTAATCAATCAGGAGAAGTTCCGATGCGCGTTTTGGTAACGGGACATTTGGGCTACATTGGGACCGTCTTGACGCCTATGCTGGTTAGAACTGGACATAAGGTAGTCGGCTTGGACAGCGACCTGTATGCGCGCTGTGATTATCAAGCGGGTGGCCGGATTTGCGATGTGACTAGCATCCAAAAAGACGTTCGAGACGCAGTGGTGGACGACCTCATTGGTTTTGATGGCGTCCTGCATCTCGCGGCTCTCTCCAATGATCCACTCGGTAATCTGGAGCCGGGGCTTACGGACGAGATCAATCATCGTGCAAGTGTGCGGCTGGCAATGCTTGCGAAAAAGGCCGGTGTCCACCGTTTTGTGTTCGCCTCCTCCTGCAGCAATTACGGTCAGGCTGGCGAATCAATGATCGACGAGACTGGCGAACTCAATCCGGTTACGGCTTACGGCGAATCGAAGGTCATGTCAGAGCGCGACATCTCTCGGCTGGCGGGCGATAGCTTTTGTCCGGTGTATTTGCGACCCGCAACGGCATACGGCCTATCACCGCGGCTGCGCTTCGACATCGTTCTGAACAATCTCGTCGCCTGGGCATTCACGACGGGAAAGATCCATTTGAAATCGGACGGCACGCCGTGGCGGCCCATAGTGCATATTGAGGACATTTCACGTGCGTTTATTGCTGCACTTGAGGCTCCTGTAGATCAAGTGTTCAACGAAGCGTTTAATGTAGGGCAGACCGCCCACAACTACCGTATCCGAGATCTGGCCGAGATCGTCGCAGAGGTCGTACCAGGATGCGCAATTGAGTTTGCGGACGACGCCGGGCCCGATAAGCGATCATATCGTGTCAATTTTGAAAAGATTAGCCGCAAGCTCCCGGCTTTCAAGCCACAATGGAACGCTCGAATGGGTGCCGAGCAGCTCTATAAAGCCTATTGCGGATCTGGTCTGACATTGGCGGACTTTGAAGGGTCTCGGTACCAACGCATTGGCCACATCAAGATGCTCTTGGCGAAGGGTATCCTCGACAACCGATTGCGCCACACACAGCCTCTGTGGAACAGCGACAGGTCAACGGTTGCACCTGCGGTCTCCGCGACGGAATAAAGCTCGCCCCGGTAAGATCATGGAGACCCAAAGAAACTTCGGTGAACAATTAATAACCGACGGCCTAGGCGAATCAATCTTTGCCCTAGCCGCCAAGCTCTACCCGATCTGCCGCAGCATCACCGGTGATGGCGTGCGGGAGACATTACGCGAGATTGGCACGTACATCAAACTTGATGTGCACGAGGTCCCAACAGGGACTGTGGTCTTCGATTGGACGATCCCGCGCGAATGGAATATTCGTGATGCATACATCAAAAATGAGCGAGGCGAAAAGATCGTTGATTTTGCTCAGTCGAACCTGCACGTCGTCAGCTACAGTATGCCCGTACGACTGTTTTGTTCGCTGGCGGAGCTCAGGAAACATCTTCATACGCTCCCGGAACAACCTGATCTGATCCCGTATCGTACGTCGTATTATACCGACAACTGGGGATTCTGTATCACTCACCGTCAGTTCGAAAATCTTCAGGATGAGACCTACGAAGTACTCATCGATTCAAGCCTTGAAAATGGGTTTCTGACTTACGGCGAGTACCTGCACAAGGGCGACACCGAAGACGAGTTTCTACTTTCGGCCCACGTCTGTCACCCCTCGCTAGCCAATGACAACTGCTCGGGTGTGGCACTGCTCACACAACTTGCGAAGCGAATGATCGGTTTACGGACGCGATATAGCTACCGCTTTCTATTTGCGCCCGGCACGATTGGCGCAATCACATGGCTCTCGCGCAACGAGGACAAAGCCCGACTCATCAAGCATGGTCTGGTTATCTCGATGGTTGGGGACGGTGGCGGTCCGACTTACAAGAGAAGCCGACGCGGTGACGCTCAGATCGATCGCGCTGCTGGCCACGTACTTCGTCATTCCGGGCTTGGTTATTCCATTGTTGACTTCTTTCCCTATGGCTACGACGAGCGTCAGTATTGCTCACCCGGATTCAACTTGCCGGTAGGGCTATTTCAGCGCAGCAGGTTTGGCACCATTCCTGAATATCACACCTCGGCGGACAATCTCGCCTTTATCGGCGCAGATTACTTAGCGCAGTCCTATCGTGTCGTAGCCGGAATTCTCGATGTCATTGAAAATGATTTCGTCTGCCATAATATCATACCACGATGCGAACCTCAGCTCGGTAAACGTGGTCTCTATCGTTCAATCGGTGAAGACAAAAATGCCGAAGCCGCAAATTTGGCGCTGCTGTGGGTTCTCAATCTCTCCGACGGCGCACATTCATTGCTCGATATAGCGGAGCGCGCTAGCCTGCCATTTGCTGTCGTTTACAGAACTGCCGGGTTACTCCAACAGCACGGCCTTCTGACAGGTCTGCCTGAGCGTGGATGGAGTGAACGTGGCTTGAGCACTAAAAAATGACGGGCCATACGTAGAAGGAAGTTGCCATCTGTGGCTTCGGGCCGTTGATGACGATTAGGTTATAATTAGGGATGCAAAGATCGATCATAGACTTTTTGCGGGTTGGCGGCACGAATGCTTCCAAATTCGCTTTGGAGTCCCGGCAGAGTATAGAACAAAGACTTATAAGCATTAGGCAAAATCAGGCCAGCCCAAATCCTTCGACGATATTTCAGTTATAGGTAGGGGCCAGGAAATTGCGAAAATCGGATCATTGTAGCGAATACCATGGGCCGACTGTGGTGAATAAGGTTCAGAAATGAGATAATTGACCTCGACATCATCGGTGAGGGTCTGGAAGCCGTGTGCGAACCCCTTCGGAATGTATAGTTGATATCTGTTCGCGCTCGAAAGTTCAAAATCCTGCCAGCAGCGATAAGTCGGCGAATCAGGTCTGATATCGATGATGGCGTCCCAAATGGCCCCCCTCACGCACCGCACAAGCTTTACTTCGCTGTGAGGCTCGCGTTGATAGTGCAGGCCTCGTAACGTTCCCTTGCGAGTTGAGAACGAGATGCTATGCTGTGCGTAGCCAGTCTCGAGCCCGTGGGCGACGAATTCTTCAACGCAGAAGGTGCGAGCGAACAGACCGCGGCTGTCGACTGCGGGCTCCAGCTCGATAAGCCAAACATCACGGAGCGTTGTTGAATTAAACTTCATGATCACCTGATACTTGCCAAGACCTCTCTATTTAGACTTTATTCATTGGCCTAATATGGATGTCGGTTACTTCGGCAGTGCGTGGCAGGCGCAGGGCATTCAGTATCACAGAGGCTACGTCCTCAGGCTGCAACAGGAGCTCCGGGCGATAGGATCTTCCCTCCGTCTGATAAATCTTCTCCTGCATCTCACTGGCAGTGCGTCCGAGATAAACGCTTAGTACTCGTACGCCGTGCGCGTTGACCTCGGCGCGCAGGCTATCGGCGATCGCCCTGAGAGCGTGTTTGGTCGAATCATATTGCGCAGACGCGGGTCTTGCCACATTGCCGCTACTTGAATTGATGAACACCACCTGCCCGTGCCGCATTTTAAGCATAGGCAAAAGGGACTGCGTTAAGACGTACGGAGCCCGCACATTCGTCTCATATTGCTTATCAAAATCTGCAAGGCTGGCTTGCTCGATCGGACTCGCGATATATACCCCAGCACTCTGTATTAGGATGTCAACACTGGGTAGGTTGCGCGTGAGTTGTTGCGTCACTTCCAATTGACCGGAACTGGTGGCGAGATCGGCTGAATAACAGGTAGCGTTCGAGCCAAAGCTCCGCGCCCTTGCGGCCACTGATTGCAGCATATCCAGTCTGCGACCGATCAGGTGAACGCTGACTCCTGCCCTAGCAAGGGCGAGAGCCACTGCGGCTCCTACCCCAGTTCCACCTCCAGTAATGACTGCCATTTGACCTTCGATCGCGCCCACTTGCAGCCTCGTGACAACCTTAACCATTTAGTGCTAAGAAATAGCTGCGGAACAAAATCCGCTTTCATCGACGACTTTTCATTATCTCTAACTCAGGTTTGGCCATTCCTTTTTTCAATATGCAGGCAAGTTCGGTTTCGGGCAATACTTTTCCCAAAATAGAGGTGGACGATGCGACAGTAGTCGCCTGTGACGTTTACTATACTGTCAGCGTTATGCCGCAGATACAATGGGTTGTGCGATATTACCGTAATCGGGCGAGTGCTCAGCAGAAAAGAGTGGCAAGAGTGCCAAACACAATGTCTGTTGCCAATCAAGCAAGATCAATCAATCAAGATCGCTCGACCTCGGACCATGCGACGCTCCGACATCCGCACTGTCGGCTTTGTCATGCCCCACTTACGACGACATTTGTCGATCTGGGGATGTCTCCGCTCTGCGAAAGCTTTGTAGCGGCAGACCAGATCGACCAAATGGAGCCGTATTATCCGCTTCACGTCCGCGTTTGCGGCGGATGCTTCCTGGTGCAGCTACAGGAATACGTCAAGCCAGAGCATATCTTTACCGAATATGCCTATTTTTCGTCCTATTCAACGTTTTGGGTGGAACACGCGCGCCAATTTTGTAACATGATCACGACCCGGCTTGGCCTTGGCCCGAATAGCCAAGTATTCGAGATTGGCAGCAATGATGGATATCTGCTTCAGCATTTCCTTCCGTTAGGTATTCCTGTCACCGGCATCGAGCCAGCCGCCAATATTGCCGAAGTTGCGCGCCAAAGGAATATTCCGACGCTTGTCGAATTCTTCAGCTTAAAACTCGCACGGCACCTAAAATCCGAAGGACGACGGCCCGACCTCATCATCGGGAACAACGTGCTGGCGCAGGTCCCCAACATCAACGACTTCACCGCAGGAATAGCGCATTTGCTTGCTCCAAATGGTGTGGTTACGCTTGAGTTTCCTCATTTGGAGCGGCTCGTCGACCAGAACCAGTTCGATACAATCTACCACGAGCATTTCTCATATTTTTCGCTTATCACAATCGATCGCCTCGCAGATACGCATGGCCTCAAACTAATTGATGTCGAGCAAATTACTACTCATGGTGGATCGCTGCGTGTTTATCTTTGCCATGCCGACGCCGCTCACGCGGTCTCGCCGCGCGTAGGTATCTTGCTCGCTCATGAACGCAAGATCGGTTTTGAGGACATTGAGAGCTACACACGGTTTTCTAAGAGGGTACATCAAACGAAGCGCAAGCTTCTATCCTTTTTGATTCAGCGCAAGGAGCAAGGCGCGCGGCTATGCGGATATGGCGCCCCAGGCAAAGGAAATACGTTGCTCAACTATTGTGGAATTGGCACCGATTTTCTCGACTTCACTGTCGACCGCAATCCCCACAAACACGGACGCTTTACTCCCGGGATGCACATTCCAATCTATCCGGTCTCCGCTGTCGACGAAGCGCGTCCGGATTATCTGCTCATTCTGCCGTGGAATTTGAAGAGCGAGATCATTGCGCAGATGCGTCACGTCAGTGCCTGGGGTTGTAAATTTGTAGTCCCTATTCCCAATGTTGAAGTGATAGATCCGCGAGAATTAGTATCATGAAAGTCGTCTTGTTCTGCGGCGGGCTGGGCACGCGCATTCGCGATTACCCGGACAATATTCCAAAGCCGATGGTGCCGATTGGCCACCAACCGATTTTATGGCATGTCATGCAATACTATAGTCAATACGGACATCGGGATTTTGTGCTTTGCCTCGGATACAGAGCAAATGTCGTCAAGGAGTACTTTCTGAATTATAAACAGACGACAAACAGCGACGTCATCATCTCCAACTTCGGCAACAAGGTCGAAATTCTGGGCGAGCAGCCGCCAGATTGGCGCATTACGCTCGTGGACACCGGGATTTGGCGTAACATAGGCGAACGTCTTGTCGCAGTCCGGCACCTCGTGGAGAATGAGGAAATCTTTCTCGCCAACTATAGCGACGGCCTAACCGACGCACCTCTGGCGGACATGATTGATCGCTTTAAAAAGAGCGGCAAAATTGGTTGCTTTATCGCAATTCATCCGCCCGTCAGCTTCCATCTTGTCGAATTTGATGATCGATGTGCTGTGCAACGACTGCGTTCGAGCGACCAATCCGATATATGGATCAATGGTGGCTATTTTATTTTTCGCAACAAAATCTTTGACTACATTCGGGATGGAGAGGAACTGGTGCTTGAACCATTCAATCGTCTGATTGAAGGTAAGCGCCTTATGGCCTACAAATACGAGGGCTTTTGGCGTGCGATGGATACGCTGAGAGACAGGCAGGTGCTCGAAGAGATGATAGAACGCGGAGAGATGCCGTGGCGTGTGCAGCAAGGTATGCCCGTCGGTGTGGTCCCATGAAGGCGTTGCAGCTGGTGGCTCCCGGCGATCGGTTATCGGTTCTGTGTCTGGGCGCGCATGCGGACGACATTGAGATTGGGGCTGGCGCGACTCTCCTCAGCATGTTGGAACGGGGCATTTGCCTTGAAGTGTTATGGATTGTCCTAAGCGGTGCCGGCGAACGGGAGACTGAGGCGAAGGCCTCGGCGGCTGATTTTCTTGGGGCGGCGGCGAGCGCGGAAATCGAGGTTAAGTCTTTTCAGGACGGCTTTTTTCCGGAACAGGGCGACGCAATTAAATCGTGGTTCGAGACGCTAAAAGGGCGTGTCAATCCCGATCTCATTCTCACACATCGCTTGGACGACGCCCATCAGGACCATCGTCATGTCTGCCGTCTGACGTGGAATACTTTTCGGGATCATTGCATCCTCGAGTACGAAATTCCTAAGTGGGATGGAGACACGGGCCAGCCCAATCTCTACATGCCGATTTCTGCAAGTGCGCTAGAGCGCAAGATCGATTTGCTAATTTCGCATTTTGGGAGCCAACGTTCCAAGCAGTGGTTCGATGCGGAGATCTTTCGCGGCCTGGCTCGGCTTAGGGGCATGGAATGTCGGGCTCATGAACGCTATGCAGAAGCGTTCTTTGCCCGCAAGCTCGCTCTGGCTTGATCGAAGAGGCAGCTCATCGTTGACGTACGCCTTTTCGCCGGTCACAAGGATTTGCACACCGTGAAAGCCCGCTGGCCGGGTTCTCTATGACACCCGCGATCTCTGCAGCTTCCCCGGGCGGCATTTATCCGAGCCCGGAAGCGTCGACAGCGGATGAGCGAAGGCGCAAGGGGCAGCGAAACTTTCGCTACCCCTGCCTGGCGAAGAAAGACGGACGCGATGCTCGGCGCCTTAGCGAGCGCACTGGAGGCGATCTGAAGAGCGCGTCTCTCCCCTTGTGCGGGCCGCGCCGCAGGGAGAACCGGCCGCGGTATTCTGCACAAGGTTAGCCTTTTGCATGGATACTCCCTCGAGGAGGCTTGCCGTCTCACGGAATAGTCTCGCGGACCAACGAGCCGGATTGGCCCCCTTGCACCATCCGCTCACCTGTCACCGGCGCCGCACGCGCCAACATCACTGCCAGGAGTGCGCCCAGATAGCAGGCTCCACTTATTGCGAGCACCGCCGTAAATCCAAATGCCATTCCGAGGATCGACGCCCCAATGGAACCCACCACGGTAAATAAACCGTTCACTCCCCATGCCCAGGGAACAAAAGTCGGCGCTTCGATGGCGACAATGCGCAAACCGCTCGGGAACGGCATACCAAGGACGAGCCCAAGAGGAGCCAGCATTGCCACTACGATAGCAATTCGCAACGGCAGCGGGAGCCCCAACGCCGATGTGAGGATCCATGGCGACCCAAGCGCAGTTAGCAGAAGCACAAAGAGAATTGCCGGAATGATCCACATAAGCGATAAACGAGGATTTTCACGGAAGCGCCCGACAACCCAAGACCCGATGCCAGTAAACCCAAGCAGGCCCGCCAGTACCACCGCAAATGTATATACCGGTTCGCCAAGAAACAGCAGGAAGCGCTGAATTAACACGATTTCGATCATGATGAAACCGAGTCCTAACCCGGCGAAATAGACGAGGAACGTCCACGGCCGCGAAATTTGCAGTCCGTGTCGTGCCAGGCGGTGGAGAGGGAATATAATAAGGACAGATGCAATTGCACCTGACTGAATCAACATCACGATCAGCATGACCTCCGCGACTGGCTGGACGACGGGACTGCCCGAGACCCCCGAGTGAAAGATATGGTAAAAGTCGACGGGCCTCAGCCCTCCCCATCTGAGGATCTGATTGAAGAATGGCCGGTCATCGGTTGCCGGCCTGAACTCCTCTCGATGCGCGGCGTAAAACACGCTGAGATTTGGCGCAGCCAAAACTTCTCCGAGGACAGGCGACCAGAACTTCCCAAGCATTCCGATCACCGGTCCGGGCGCGCCGAGCGGCGAATAATAGATCTCAGGCGACCGTCCATACCAGCGTTCCGGGTGACCGACACCGAGACGCGTCGTCACCATTTGCAGCTCATCTGCCGTGAATGGGGATTTCTTGAACAGCAAGCCTTCGTTAAATAACTGGTGCCCGTACGGTGCCAGCGGCCCCTCGAATGCTAGCAGGTGAGTTGCAGGATTTCCGAGATTGCGCTCCTTGAACACTTCCCGAGCGGTGGCGAACAGTTTAACGATTTGGTCTAACCCTCGGGTCACTAGAATAACCCCGTCGGGTGTCAGATGGTCGAGGTAGTCGGCGAAGGCCTCGCGGGTAAACATGTAACTCTCAGAGAGGGCCATGGCGCCCGAGGTGACGGCAGCAGCAGTCATCGTCTGGATCGAGATGATGACATCGTATTTTTCTTTCGAACGCCGCAGGAAATTGCGCCCCTCCTCAGTAACGAGTCTGACTTCGGGTTGTTCAAATAGTCCTCCCCACTGAGCGCGCATCTGTCGCGTCACAATATCATTGATGATCGGGTTGATCTCGACAGCCGTAATCGACTGAGCGCCAAAATCGAGCGCTTCCAGCACCTCACGGCCGCTCCCAGAGCCGAGTATCAAAACCTTTGGATGCATCTTCCCGACATAGGCGATTCCGGTGGGACGATAATCAGGGCGCGCGAGATAGTTGCGCACACCACTGCTGAGATCGCCAATTCCCGTGCCGGCTGCGCCTCCGTCGATGATGATGCTGAACCCAGCATCCAGCCACCCGTTCTCTGGCGCTGCCGGTAGATCATACACATCGACGCGCGAGAATGTGTTCCACGCTGTATAAAGAGGAGCGCGATTCTTCGGCTGCAATGGATGATGCTTGGCCAAGGTTACCGAGATTGGGATCAATCGATTCGCCGCGAACGCGAACGGAACGGCAATGATAGCCAGCACTACGCCGGCGACTGCTAACCCTCGCGCTTCGGTAAAGCCGAAGACTGAGGCTGCAAGAAAGCCAAGCGCTGCTGCAACCACAATAGAGCCAGAACCGCCAAATACCGGCATGACAATTGCAATCGCAGCGCAGCCGACACTGGCACCGAGCAGATCAGCTGCATAAAGCCGGTCTGCGCGGTCTCTGCCGCGGAACAAAAGAAGCCCGATTGCCAGCCCAGAGCCGAAGAATGGTGCAGCAACTACTACATAATAAAGCGGCATGAAAATGAGTTGCCCGCGATCCACAAGCAGCTCGAACGGATCAAACGGAATTTGCTGCATCAGCCAGTAGCTGACGATAGCGACGACGCCGAACCCAATCGATAGCGCCGCCAGCGCGTGGTCCATCGAGGCTGTCTCACGTAGCCATTTCCAGAGCGTAAGAACGACACCGGAGGTGCCGAAGCCGAGCAGCGCCATGGAAATGACCAGAAAACCGAAATGGTACCAATTAGCGACCGCCAGAACTCGGGTAAGCGCGAGTTCGAGTAGAAGCGTCGCTAAAGAGAGACAAAAGATGCCCCAGTAATGTCTTCGACCCATGTTCTGTTTTCCTATTCGCTCATCCCAAGACTACCGCCCGCGCCCAAGTAACCACAATAAATTCGCGCGTCCTAGATAAGCCGATCAAATATCAATTCCTATTGTAAATTTAGTCGCGCTTGCGCGGTTTTGAGATGGATGCGCCACTGTAGCCCTCATCAACGTAGGTGTGATACGGTTCGAGCTAGAAGCCATCGGCAGCGATAAGCTCCCGGAGCACCGTGATCTGGCTGCGCATTCCGAGGAAGTCGGCCGTAGATTCCGAGCGAAAGCGGCCGCCTGTACCGATTGAAACCGGCCGCGCATTCCGATGATGCCGGCCACTTGGTCAAGCGGGGTCTCGTATCACGGTAGACATCAGGTCAGTTAGCGCTGTCGCCGTCAAGCTTCTGGCGTTTGGCCGCTGCTTTGCGGAGGCTTTCGCGCTTGAGCGTGAGGCGGTGGGCGTTGTGCACGAGGCGATCGAGAATGGCATCGGCGATGGTGGGATCACCGAGCATTGCAGACTACCCCCATTTCTTGATCGGATAGTTTCTCACGTCACGATCACGGATCCACGTTGCGGCGGTTGCTGCCGACGGAGGCGGCGCCGAGAAGGGAGACGTCCAGTGTTACCGCCGTGAAAGCCACTGACGAGTGGGTGACGACAACGCATCGCGCCAAGCTGGCCTATGTCTATGTGCGGCAGTCATCGCTCAACCAAGTGATGCACCAGGAGAGCACGGAGCTGCGATACCGGTTAGTCGATCGCGCCGTCGCTCTCGGTGGCCGGCCGCATCTATCCACGGGGCTGTTTTTACCCCCAGCACCTTCGCCGCCGCGCCCGCTCGATCTCGCCGGCATGGCCGCTTTGCCCGGTGCGGCAGGTAGCTATTCGTTATTTCCAGCCCGAGGGCCTGTGGGGGACAGCGGCCAGGGCGCCCCGCTTACCAGCGGCCTTCTGTGGCCGTTTGGACATGGGTAGGGACACGGGGCAAAAAGCTGATTAGCTCTACCTCGCCCGACGAATCGCAGCAGCCCCTTCGCGCGTGAATTGCAACGCGCGCACCGCCTGGCCGTAACCGGCTTGAGGCGATCGCCGGTGAAGCCCGCGGCCTGGCGCTGCGCGCGGCCCACGGTGACGCGGCGGCGAAGGCGGCGCTCAATCGCTTTGAAGCGGAACGGAAGGCACTGCGGGAGCGGGCGAGTTTTATTGCTGTTGCGCGCGCGTAGCGAGCGGCCCCGTAGCAGCCCAACTGCCGACTAATGTGATAAACTCGCGTCGCCGCATGGGCTTCGGCCTCCCCTGCCAGATTGTCCTAGGCGCCATTTTCGCGGGTCACAACGATTTTCAAATCGTCAGCCGAACTCATGCTTGATTCGAACCACGGGAACCTGATGTCTGAGCACTATAAGCCAAACAGAACCATTGCCCGTCCCGCGTACACGGCGATCACCTGCTGTCCTTCCAATGTGAACGAGATCGGCGGAGCGATAGTAATTCCTCCGAGATGCACTGACCAAAGCTCTTTCCCAGTTACCGCGTCTAGCGCGAACAGCCGGCCTGCGGAGGCCCCAAATACCAGCCCTCCCGCGGTCGTGAGCATGCCACCAACCTCAAACCCTTTCCCGGGCTGCGAGTAATACTCCCATCGTTTAACGCCCGTAGCGGCGTCCAGTGCCCGTACCACGTTGGTAACTGGGCCGACTATCGATCCGCCGCTGCCCACAGCGTATCCATGTTCGCCGCGGGTAATACGATCTGCTTTCGTAAAGGCCGATGCCCCCTCGATGGCCTCTATAAAAATTAAACCCAGCGTGGGATTGAAGGCAGCAGGCTGCCAATTCGTTCCGCCTCCGACGCTGGGTTTCGTAATGCGACCACGCTCATTAAGTGTGTTTGCATTTGCCGGAATGGGTCTCCCCCCGGACGTGAGGCCCTGAGCCCAGTTTACTTCTACAAAAGGCGTGCCGGTCAGGAATTGGCCAGTGACCCTGTCGAGCACATAATAGAATCCGTTCCTATTAGGCCAACAAATGACCTTTCGCTCCAAGCCATCGATGAGCAAATCAGCAAGTATTGGAGTTTGGGCTGAGTCCCAGTCGTGTTCGTCGTGGGGTGTAAATTGGAAATACCAAGCAAGTTTCCCGGAGCTCGCATGCAACGCGACCGCACTATTGGTGAAAAGGTTGTCGCCGGGGCGTCCATCACCGTTAAAATCCGGGGAGGGGTTACCGACCCCCCAGTAAAGAAGATCAAGCGACGGGTCATAACTTCCCGTAACCCAAGTTGAACCGCCACCTGTTTTCCAAGCTTCGCTCTGCCACGTCTCGTGGCCCGCTTCGCCCGGCCCCGGAATGGTGTCGAACTTCCATTTCTGCTGGCCCGTCGTGACGTCGTATGCGGCAAGAAAGCCGCGAGTGCCATACTCCGCGCCACCGACCCCCACGACGACAGAATGGTTTACGACGAGTGGTGCTCCAGTCATCGAAAAACCATCGGATGGGCTCGCCACTCGAGTTCGCCAATTTTCTTTCCCCGTGTTCGCATTAATGGCGATCAAATACCCATCCAGGCTACCAAAAAAAAGCGAATTATCTAGGATAGCAAGTCCCCTATTCTGAACACCGCAGCAGACCGGCACATTGACAGTAATGGGTCGTTGGTATTGCCAGATCACTTCGCCCGTCTTCGCATCAAGAGCTAGGACCGTCGCAGGCGGTTCGGTAACGAAAATAGTGTCACCGACTACGAGTGGGGTTGACTCGAACTTAGGCTCGCTCGAGCTGGATTGATGAATCCAATGAACGTGAAGCTGCGATACATTTGCGGGAGTGATTTCAGATAATGGAGAATAGCGCCAGCCGTTGAGGGAACCCGAATACGTTAGCCATTCACCAGGACGGTCGTCAGCCCCCCTAATTTGCTCGCTACTAACTTCAATATTTAGTGGACGTACTTCATCATTATTAGAACGGAATTGCAAAGTTCTCAAATAACCGATCAGTTGCCAGCGTTCCACGAACGAAAAATACGACGATACCATCGCGGTACCGGGGATGCCATCAGTCAAAACTCTGTAAATCGATAGGTCGCTGTCACCGTGTTTGTATCCAAATTGAGCCAGTGACGGCCCGAGGGCACCTTTACCATCCATACCATGACATCTTGCACAATGGTCATTGAATATGTGACTGCCGGCTTCCTGATCCTCGCGGCTGTTATATGGATTAGAGAGTGACCCACTCACGCTTTGGCCGTTGAGAATTACGTTTTGTAAAGAAAAGCCCCCTTCATGCTTGGTGATTTTCAAAATCTCAGGCCAGGATAACTCGGGAACCCGTCCGTAGGCTTTCCTCAAATAGATTTGTGCCCGCCAGGAGATAGAAGGCCACATCTCTGAAATAGGTTTGGGGGAATTGACCTTTAAATAATAATAGGCACCTCCAACAATTCCAATAAGCGCGATAGTCGTGGCGGCCGCTGCTTTCCAGTGGGTTCGTTTCATCTTTTAAAATTCCTGGTATAGAGTAAACTAAACAAACAAGGAGCGAACGTGATGCACGGCAGCTACAAAAGCCGGACGAATGACCCGTGCCGCCGGTTGCATCCGTTTCAGCTTGGCGACCCTGCCACCCTATGCGTGCCGCTCGAGGAGCCTGCAAGTGCAGACTGCCTTAACCTTAACCGGCTCCTAGATGAGCCCCCATTGCGCGGATGTTCGCAATTTTGAGGCTTTCCTGCAAGACACAGGCGCGGTGCGACCGGATGCCGTCACGTCCCAGCCCTGGATGATAGCAGTGGAGAAATCAAATCGGGTTATTTTTCCTAGCAGCGCACTTCTCTCGTCGATTGCTGTTGCCACATGTGTCGAATGTCTCACGCCGCCGGTGGTTGTGGCCGCAGTTCTGCGATGAGCGAACTCTATATCGATGATATCCGACAGCCGACGTCCTCGGCGAATATCTGATCACGCCGGTGCAAACCCTCAGCGCGAAGGTTTTGAACTGAACTTCGCTACAATGCCCAAGTTTTAACTGACCCTGCATTGGAGACTCTAAATGCACCGAACCGAGATGCTGCGCGTCCTGATCATCGCGCCAACTCTAATCGCCGCTGTCTACCAACATCTCGGCAACACTCACCATTGCCGACATCAACGCGACAAGTGTGAATTGATTTAGTTACCACGCGATCATCTACACCACGACCTAAAAAAGATCTGCCCACATAAGGTGCCGAGTAGCCGTCCTTGCGTGCTAGGCAACATGATTCACTTGCCGTCCCAAGGTGCCGAGTAGCCGCCCTTGCGTGCTAGGCAACATGATTCACTTGCCGTCCCGTCGAGAGATCCCGGGCTCAATCCGCGCGTGAAAATCAACCCCATCGCGCCCCTAGCTCGATGGTTCTTGCCGACCGTTGACAAAGAAACGAAAGATCGAGTAGAGCGCGGATCCTGGCTTGGCCTGGCAAACATACTACCGCTCCGGACTCACCAGTGGCTTGATTGAAGCTCGAAGACCCGGCTACCCGCCGATGCTGCGGATACGGGTCGGGACTTTAAAAGGGTGCTAACCTCGGATTTGGTATAAGGCGCTTTCGAAGAATGCACTGCCCCGAAATGCTCACACTTCGGAGGTCGATATTGCGCAAGGCGGCGGCAAGTGTTTTCCTTGTGCTGGTAATCTGTTTTGTACTTTACAGACTTTATAGTCTTCATCTCGGAATCAGGCATGACATCGGTATTACCGTGGCTCACCTCATGGAGTGGCCGGGCCAAAAAATTGAAGTTTGGCTCGACAAAACTCCCCCGACCGCACCGCAGAACTTGAGCGGCGGCCGCGCGCCCACGATTCAGCGCGTCGCAAGTTACTACTGGGCCGAGCCTCATGTCACCACGCATACAATGGCGCCCTTTGATAGTACGGGTGGCGATGTACTCATCGTGTTCGCGGGGACGCACGAGGATGTTTTGCTGACGCCTTCAGACAACTTCCATAACGCCTGGATTTCCCTGGCTGGACCTACGAGCTTCGAACCCATGAATTCAAGCGGTGGAATCAACCTCAGGGGGCAGATGTGGTATGCGAAGAATCCGAAGGTCGGCCCGAATCATGTTTTCACAATGACGCTATCGGGTAAACAAGCGCTGGTGCTTTCCATGTTTGTGGTCAGAGGCGCGAACATTTCGGATCCCATCGATGCGGTTTCGCCGATCGGCAATGACGCTGATACGCGATCTTTGACTCCGACTAGTCCAACAATTGCTACAACGCGTTCCAACGATCTTTTGATCGGCTTCGGCAAAAGTCTGCTTGGCGAAATGTGGGTTGCTGGCGGCGGGTTTGCATTTCAGCAGGGTGCGTCTTCGAATTTTCTTGTTGCCGAGACCGGCCTGGCGCCTGCACTCGGCAATTACAATTCGACTTTCGTTCTTAGCGGCCCCACCAATTGGCAGGCGGCGATCGTCGCGGTTAAGCCGGCAGAGTCTCTTCCCAACACGGCGCAGATAACGCTCTCTTGGCAGCCCGCGAATGATAACGTCGGCGTGGTTGGTTACCAGGTGGAACGTTGCGGTGGTACCGACTGTGAAGACTTTGCGCAGATTGGAATGTCGAAAGATACCTCGTTTGTCGACTCAACGCTGCCGACGCCGGCTGCGTACCGATATCGCGTGCGCGCGATCGACGCGGCGGGCAACGAAAGCAAATATTCCAATACGATTATTGCAAACATCGGCTCGGCCACAAATTAGCTGCCGCGAGTCCGGGCTGACGTGCTTATGCTTGGGACCACACCGGCGTGGCAATTAGAGAGTAGTTGGGATGATTTTTCCTCTCCGTCTATGCAGACTTTGAGGGCCTCTCGGGTCGGTGAGCAGGCCTGAACTAAATTAACGTTAGCGGGTAATCGAATGAAATCCCCTTAACGGATCTCACGGTACGGGGGAGACCCATGCCTGGCGGATGCAACCGCAGTTAATGAGCGTGGTCGCATTACGAGATCCAGCGTCAGAGGCTGAAAGAACTGGCAGCCTGCCGCCCTTGTCACCACCTTCACCTTCGGTCCCGGAGGGTCGCTGCGCTTGGATTGCAGGCTTGTCCGTCTCAACCATCGTGCGAGCCGAGCGTAGGCCTCGATCAGGTGCTGTACGCCGAACTCGCAGCCGCGGTCAGTCAAAGAGATTGGGCGTCAAGAAATGCCGCGCAACGTAACTATCGGGTAGGTCTAACCTTACGATACGGACGAGCCCTGATGCACGGGCTCGCTCCCCTTATATGCAGTCAAATAGGCTATCCCGTTAGAGGAGGAGCCGGGCGTCGCTCTCCCCCAGCTTCCTCCAAGGCACTGACTAACGGCCATGCCGCCCAATCCGATTTCCGGACGACGTAGCCGAAGTGACGATTCACTTTAAACGCAACTCCAACCAGCGGTTATGCCCCGATCGCTTTGGTATCTCTGTTGCCGGGTATTGGGCTGTGCTAAGCAAATCCTAAAGGAATCCGATGATCGTTGCGTTCTACACCGCCATTCACTTCAATTCTTATTTTTGCCATAATTCCGTTGGGTTTGCTATGGCAAGTAACTCGAAGTAGGTCAAGTGCTCATGCTCACAGCCCTTTCGACTGCCGACGTTTCACGGTATTTACGGTATGCGGCTTTGTCCATGCCAGGCTTGCTGATCTACGGATTCCTTTGATCTAAAGATGCGCAATGCTTCAGACCTATAAGTCGCCATCGGTCCAAGGTGGGGAAGGCGAGGCGGCGCCTAGCTTTCTGCGCGCAGCGGAGCCTTCTCTGGCCGAGCAGCTCGCTGCGGTCATTGGATTTATTCGTCGGCAATTCCTCGTCGTTCTAGCGTTCATTCCGCTGACGATCGGACTTGCTGCCGCCTATCTTTTCATGACGCCGCCGATTTATTTAGGTCGAGCAACTATGATCTTTATTGACACAGGGAAGGCACAGACTTTCCAGCAGTCGATTCTTGGTTTCGATCCCATCAATGCGGTGATGGTGGATACCCAGATCGAGATCATGAAGTCCGAGAATTTCGCCCTGTCGATCGTTAAAGACCTGAATCTCACCCATGATCCCGAATTTGTCTTGTCGGGCGAGTTTTGTACTGCAATTAACCTGCTATTTCACCCAACGTGGCTGAGTTGCCTCTTTAACTCGACCGCACCGAAATCCGAATCTGATTTCACACGCCGTGCCGTGGACACATTTGAGAAACGGCTGAAAGTCAACCGCGTGGGTATGACTGACGCTGTCGAGATCACATTCCCTTCCGGCAATCGAGAGCGTGCCGCGCAGATAACCAATGCAGTGGCAGACGAGTTTATAGCTCATCAACTCGAAGCTAAATACCAGACCATAGGGCAGGCCACTGCCTGGTTGCAGGACCGGCTAAACGAACTGCGCGCCCAAGCTTCGGCTGCCGATCGCGCCGTTGTCGAATACAAGACGAAGAACAATATAGTTGATACCGGGGGCCGCCTCATCAACGAACAGCAGCTTAGTGAACTCAACACTGCGCTTGTTAAGGCCCGTGCGGATTCAGTGGAGGCGAAGGCGCGGCTCGATCGCCTCTCGCAGATCCTTCGCAACGACGATCTGGACCCGGCGTCTAAGGAGCTAGCAGCTGTCACGGACTCACTGAAGAGCGATATTATCTCCAAATTACGAGGCCAATATCTCGAACTCGCGCAACGTGTGGCCCTTTATTCACCACGGTTAGGAAATGAACATTTAGCTGTCGTCAATCTCCGAAACCAGATGCGCGAAATTCGTCACAGCATTGTGGATCAGATGAGGCAGATCGCCGAGGCCTACAAGAGTGACTACGACATCGCGAAGGCACGCGAAGATTCCCTCGAAGGGAGCATGGCTGCGAGCGTTGCCGGATCGCAAACGACGAACAGAGCGCAGATTGAATTACGTCAACTCGAGAGTGCAGCGAAAAGCTATCGTACGCTTTACGACACCTTTCAACAACACTACATGGATTCCGTGCAGCAGCAATCGTTTCCGATGAGTGAAGCCCGCATTATTTCACGGGCTTCCCCCCCGTTGTACAAGAATTCCCCTAAGTCCCTTGTCGCCCTGGGGGCTGCGGTCTTCGGCGGCTTAGTGCTTGGCCTCGGACTAGCGATATTGCGAGAAATCGCCGATCGCGTGTTCCGGACAAGTAGTCAGGTGGAAGCTAAGCTAAAAACCGATTGTCTTGCTCTGGTCCCGGCGATTAAGCCCAGGGCAAAGGCTAAATCTGTGGGCATTAAAGCGGCTACAGATATTGGCGCCCCAAGAATCATTGCAGCAAACGCGGCTCTGCCTTGGTACGTAGTTGATTCGCCACTTTCGCGGTTTGCTGAATCGATACGTGCTGTGAAAGTGGGTGCCGACGTTACCAATGCGGCCAAACCTAACAGGGTCATCGGCATAACGTCATCGCTCCCCAATGAAGGGAAATCCACAATTTCGGCGTCTTTAGCACTGCTGAGCGCCCATGCCGGCGCCCGCGTGATTTTGGTCGACTGTGATCTGCGCAATCCCTCTCTAAGTAGAGATCTCGTGCCAATCGCCGCCCCTGGACTTATCGATGTTCTCACCGAATCGGCTAGTCTCAACGAGGTCATCTGGTCAGTGCCATCGACCAAACTTTCCTTTTTGCCAGCGGGCGCGAAGCCGCATCTGATCCACACCAATGAAATTCTCGCCTCGGATGCTGTGAGGCGACTTTTTGATCTACTGCGCGAAAGCTACGATTATGTAATTGTCGACCTCTCGCCGATCGCTCCGGTGGTGGACGTCCGTTCGACCGTTCACTTTGTTGATTCCTATGTGTTTGTTGTTGAATGGGGAAAGACCAAGATCGGCGTAGTGGAGCAAGCCCTCACTTCTGCCCGCGGCGTCTACGAGAATCTTTTGGGAGTTGTTCTGAATAAGGTCAACCTCAAGCAAATGATTAGTTATGATCGTCATCGGAGCAATTACTATTATAACAGCCACTACGGCAACTACGGTTACACGGATTGATGCCGTCGGAACTAAGAGGCCGTTTCGAAAGTCTTTGTCAGGCGCGCAGCTCATCGAGCAAAGCCTTGGCCTCCTTCAGATCGAGCGTGTCGAAGCCTTCGGTGAACCAGCCGTAGACCGGAGCGAGAAGAGCACGGGCCTCATCACGCTTGCCCTGACCACGCCAGAGCCGCGCCATGCTCATAGCCGTGCGCAGTTCCCAGGACTTTGCCTGCTGCGCGCGCGCAACCGCAAGCGCGCGCTCAAAATATGCTTGGGCTTTCGCCACATCCGGCGCGGGCGACTTAAGGGCGATTTCCCCGGCAGTGCGATTGACCTCGGCTTCGCACCATTTTTCCTTGGTTGTTTCCACCGCCGTCGTCGCTTCGCCAATACAGCGCCAAGCATCATCGAATTGGCCGAGCTCCGCAAAAGCTCTTGCGAGATATGATCGATACATTGGCTCCCACACTGTTGCTCCCGTGGACCGCTCTGCTATCGTGGCGGAGGTGAGGATTTGAACGGCGTCCGCGGCTTTGCCGGCCAGGGCAAGTAACTGACCTCGCGTCGCCATTCCGACCGCCTTCCAAAGGAAGGCGCCTTTTTCGTCCGCCAAAGCAACGGCTTCATCGGCTTGCGCGTTTGCTGCTGCGTAGTTTCCGCAGTAGATGAGGGTCAGCGCTGTGATGGTCAGCGCATACATCAATGTTGGGGCGTGCTCGGTTTCGCGCGTATCCCTGAGCGCGTAGTCTATGTCCACGGTCGCAGCTTCGGGATAGCCAAGCGCCCACCGGGCCAACGACCGCCAGGATAAGATTGCCACCCGGACGTCTTGGCCAAAACGCGTCGCCAGCGGGCGATGCTCCGTAGGGTCGTAAAGCGCGATGGCGCGATCGAGATGCGGTCTCCCTTCCGCGATGTCGCCGGTATGCAGCAAGGAAGTGCCTAACAGGCGATGCCCGATCATGAGCGGGACGGTCGCCTTCTGCTTCTCCGCGAGCGCCAGAAACTGCGCCGCAAGCTCGCACACCACGTCACCATTGAAAGCCATATAGTTTGCGATCCAGAAACCGTAGAGGACGGAGAACAGCAGCTGCGGGTCTTCGGGAGACTCTCCCAGCGCCTCCGCTCGCTCGATGAACAAGCGGGCTTGTTCGACCGTTGCTTTGGTTTCGGGCGCCCCATAGCCTTTGGTGTGCATAAGAGCGTTCGCAAGCCCGACCTGGAGCTTGATCTGCTCGCGACGCAGCGCGGGCGTGCCCAGCAAAGCCGCAATCTGGGTAAGCGCACGAGTAAGCTGTTCTGCGGCTTCGACCAGTGCCGAGCGCGCCAGCGATCGCTGTCCCGCTTTGCCCCATTGACCAGCGGCCTTCTCGATCAGGCCAGCCTCGGTGCAGTGGCGCGCCAGCAGCTCCGGCCGGTTTTCGGCGATCTCCGCGAATTGGTTCTCGAGAGTTTCAGCAATACGAGCGTGAAGACCGCGTCTCGGCTCGCGCAGCAACGTGCCGTAGGCCGCGTCCTGCACGAGCGCGTGCTTGAACAGGTAGGTCGCATACGGCGGCACGCCCTGCCGGAACAGCAAGCCAGCCTGAGCGAGACGGTCGAGCGCCGATTGGAGCGCTGCCTCCGGCTTGCGCGCCGTCGTTGCCAGCAAGGCATGGGAAAACTCGCGGCCGATCGCCGCCCCGATCTGCGCCACCTCCTTGGCGGGGCCGAGCCGATCGAGCCGCGCCATCAGCGATGCGTGCAAGCTTGCGGGGACCGCTAGCGCCGGGGACGGAACCGCGGCGGCGGTCCGCCGTGCATCGCCCTCGCTCTCAGCCTCCAGCACCGCCTTGGTCATCTCCTCCACGAACAGCGGAATACCGTCGGTGCGCTCGATGATGTCGTGCCGGATATTGGCCGGGAGTTGTTTGTTGCCGACGACGCGATCGATCATGGCGTCGATGTCGCGCTGCTCCAGCCGATTGAGGGTGAGGGCGGTCACATGTGGCCGTCCGATCCAGGGCGGCTCGAATTCCGGCCGGAACGTCACGATCAGCAACACGCGAAGGGTCGCAATCCGGTCCACGGCCCGACCGAACAGTTCCAAGCTCGTGGGGTCGGTCCAATGCGCATCCTCGAAGATCATCAGCACCGGACTGGAGCGTGTCAGCGCCTCGGTCTGCGCAAAGAGCGCTTCCATCGTTCTTTGCCGGCGCTGTTGCGGGGTCAACGCGAGCGCGGGATAGCGACCATCGTTCGGCAGCGACAGCATCTCGGCAAA
>Ga0181538_10000402_pt1 | contig 50319 bp, 56 predicted proteins | sample PEATcosm2014_Bin_40_FD_119773 | JGI IMG/M metagenome (GOLD analysis project Ga0181538, IMG submission 119773) | Peatland microbial communities from MTU Mesocosm Facility, Houghton, MI, USA - PEATcosm2014_Bin23_30_metaG | ecosystem: Environmental > Terrestrial > Soil > Wetlands > Peat | place...
ATCGTGGTTTTGTTCATGGCCGGTCGTTGGAGCAGGTGCAGGGTAGCGCCGGCACCGAAAGCAGGCGGAATACTTGCGCACAGAAGAACGAGCAGAGTCGAACACCTCATAACGGACCTCCCGGATGACCAGTGTATTGCGAGAAGCGGCTGGACTTCTTCATCTGGCGCCCAGCTTCTGCGTTAGTATACACCCAGCTAGCGTGCCGTTCGACGGGTACTGAGAAGAGCATTGCGTCCGCGATCAGCACTCCACGTGGAAGGTAGCATTTCGGGTACGCGATGGCATTAACAAACTGGAAAGCACGTCACGATTCGCGACCCGGCTGAGCCGGCGAATCGTGGCTTCCCTCGGGTTGCAGCAGCATTGGTAACGTACAGCATTGTGGCACGCCCGTAGAAGCCGGTGGCAACACCCCTCGCGATTCGGCGCCACCACGCAACGTGGGTAAAACTGGCGCGGCGGAAGTGGTTCGTCTGAACGTACGGTGAACCCGGCCAAACTCTCCGCCGAACCCAGGGTGGGCGACGTGTTCGCTAGACTATGTGGATGGTGCGTCTCCATTTCTATCTGAACGTAATGCTGGTGGCGGCGCTGCTTCCACTGACCGCGTCTGGCCAACCGCCCTCGCCACACAAACAGATCGAAGCACTGGTCGACGGCCGCAGTGCCCAGTATGTCCAGGCTTCCAAGGCGATCTGGGAGTATGCGGAACTGGGCTACCACGAAGAAAAAAGCTCGGCTCTTTTGCAGCGCGATCTGAAGGATGCCGGCTTCCGCGTCGAGGCAGGCGTGGCAGACGAGCCCACCGCCTTCATTGCCACGTATGGTCATGGCAGTCCCATCATCGGGGTGTTGGGTGAATTTGACGCGCTTCCCGGTCTTTCGCAAGCCGCCGTGCCGGACCGCTACCCGCTGGCAGCCGCTGCGCCAGGCCACGGCTGCGGGCATAACCTTCTGGGAGCGGGCGCGGCTCTCGCGTCGGTGGCTCTCAAAGATTACATGGAAAGGAATCACGTGGCAGGGACTCTGCGTTATTACGGTACGCCCGCCGAAGAAGGTGGCGACGGCAAGGTCTACATGGTCAGGGCGGGACTTTTCCGCGACGTCGATGTCGTCCTGCACTGGCATCCGGCCGACCGTAACACCGTGAGCAATGGCGGCGCGTTGGCGATTACCTCCGCCAAGTTCCTGTTCCACGGCATTGCGGCGCATGCGGCCTTCGCGCCGGAGCGCGGCCGTTCGGCGCTCGACGCCGTGATGCTGATGGGCACGGGCATCGAGTTTATGCGCGAACATGTCCCCAGCAACACGCGCATTCACTACATCGTCAGCAACGGAGGCGCGGCGCCCAATATCGTTCCCGATACTGCCGAGCTTTTCCTATATGCGCGCAGCCCTTCTCTCGACACGCTCGACGGCATCTGGGGCCGCATCGTGAAGATCGGCCAGGGAGCCGCGATGATGACTGAGACCACCCTGGACGTCAAAATACTCGGCAGCGATAACAACATCATCGCCAACGATGCGCTCGCGAAAGTGGCGCAGAAGAACCTGGAGGAGGTCGGCGGCTTCCGCTACACGGCCGAAGAGAATCATTTCGCGGAGGAATTGCAAAAGAGCCTGCCGCAGGGCGGTGCTCGTGATCCCGGCTCAACGGCTTCCATCGAGCCTCTGCGTCCATTCAATCCGAACGAGCCCGCCGCCTCCACGGACGTGGGCGACGTTAGTTGGAATGTTCCGACGATCGGTTTCACGGCGGCAACATTTGTGCCTGGAGTAGTTCCCCATACCTGGCAGGCCGCCGCGTGCGCCGGCATGAGCATCGGCCAGAAAGGCATGTTGGTAGCTGCCAAGGCGCTCGCCGTCACGGGAGCGGATCTATTATCGAGTCCGCAACTGATTCAAGACGCCAAAAAAGACTTCGCACTCCAGCTCGCAGGCAAGACCTATAAATCCGAGATCCCGTCTGGCCAGAAGCCGCCACTGGACTACCGCCCTTAGTTCCCTTTCAAAGCGATCATGGTCAATCTGCGACGCATTGCGCGCCTGCCCGCAATCAACCCACGGCCAGATCTTCGGCCCGATTCTCCGGGCCTTGGGCTTACGCTGCAGGTTTGTGGGCCTTGGGGTAAGCCGCCCAACGCTTCTTCGTGGCCTCCCTTATGGCTTTCAATCCGGCCGCGGACAACTTCCGCTTCTTGGCCTTTGCTGGCTGGGCCGGTTGCGTCTGTTGCTGCTTCTGCGCCGCCCATCTCGCCCTCTGTGCGGCAGCGATCCTGGCGCGGGCAGATTTGCTCATCCTGCGGCGCTTCTTTAGACCGGCCTGATCCGTTTTGATTGCCGCGGCTACCGTAGCCTTTGGCCGGCCTGGACCGCGTAGGCCAAGTCGCTCTTTGATGTCGGCTATCTTCGCCGAGAGCCTAGCGTGTTCGCTCTGGTACCCAAGGATGGCCATCTCCAGGATGGTGCTGTCTACTTTTGGTTGTGCGCGTCGTGGCACTGTGGTTCTCTCCCCATCGAACATTGAATTCTGTCTACAACAGTCTATTCGCGATTTGATTCTAACACTGGTGGCCTTGCATCACGCAATTGCCGATGATCTGAGTGCGTTGCATCGCGTGGAATTTACCCGCGTTTCACGGCTATGGCAAGCGCCAACGCCTTAGATTAGAACGTCAGGCTCCGGGACGGTCACGCCGACAGGTCAATATCGATCGCAGAGCTATTTGCTAAACAGAAACTGTCAGTTTGATCCCGTCGTTCGGAGCATGGATCAGGTCCTGCTTGGTGCCGAGGTAACGCTCGGTCGTCTGCACAGATGCATGGCCGAGGAGCAACTGAATCTGCTCAAGTTCGGCACCGGCTGCTCGGCAGAATTTCGCGCAGGAGCGGCGTGCGTCGTGGGGCGCAATGCCAGGGACGCCGGCAGCCGCGGCGTATGGCCGGAGCATCTGCCATACGACCTTTTCGGACAGCACGTCGCCCTGCACATGGTCGCCGCGATTGACCGGACGGAAGACGTAACCGTCCACCACGCCGCCGGGGCCGGTCCAGGCGTCAATCGCCACCTTCACGAAGGTCGGCATCGGAATGGTCCGCACGCGCCTATGCTTCCCGTACAAATCGACGATGCACCACCGACCATCCCTCTGCAGTATGTGCCCCATCGTAAGCGCGGCGACCTCGGACCGGCGCAAGCCGCAGCCGAGAAGGACGGCAATAATGGCGCGGTCGCGCAGCCCCTTGGTCGTCGCGGTGTCCGGCGCGTTGAGAAGCGCTTGGGCTTGCTTCAGCGACAGCCAGTTCCCCGCGCGCACGCCGATGGACTTAGCGCTCTTCACGCGCTGGATACCGGCCGCCAACTCCGGCGCCAGCAGGCCGTTGTCCGTGGCCTCGACGGCCAGCTTGCGGATGGCCGACATCCTAATGATTATCGACGACGACCCCAGCCCGCGTTCCTCCAGCGTTACCCGCCAAGCGCTCACGGTGGCCTTGGTGAAGCCCGACCGCGGCTCCTGCGCGTACCAGCGGAAGAATTCATCCAGCGCCATGTTGTACACGCGTTTTGTAATCGGAGAGCTGACGCTGTCCAGGACCAGCGCCTTCATCCGCTGCCAATCCGTCGCTCTTTCGACTATAGCTAACTCATTCATTTGGAACCTCTTATTGGGCAATATCGGTAGCCATGAAGACCTTACCTCGGGACGGCCGAGACAGCAAGCAGAATCGAACAGTTGGGCGAAACCTCAGAGAACTGGATGTAGAATTGATGCTGCGGAGAGAGTGTGAGCAAGAAGGTCAAATTCCGTCTTGGCCTGGGCGCCACATTTGTGCTAGGAGCTTTTCCCGCCGCTTGGCCGTGGGCCGGATGAGCGTTTCTACTGGGTTATCCGAATCTACGGCAAATCCTAAGGGTGGGCTCCCGAGAGTTGGTGACGGCACTGATGATCGCCGCGCAATTGGCCATTGCCGTAGATTGCGGCTGCGCAGGAACTCATCGATAACCATTCAATCCGAATGCGCCACAATACACAACGTGGCCTGCTCCGGGCTGGCCGCTATCTATTCTGTTGGAAAGGGGATAAAATGTAATGGCGTTTCAGACAATCAGAACTGATTTATGGCTGACCAGCTCTCGACCCTTTTAGAGACACTCGGCGTTGTCCGCAAGCGAATCCAGCAGATAAAGGTGCGCAAAGAGATGGTCGGCGACCTCCGGCAGCGATCTCTGAACCGGGGGATTTGAAGCCATGCCATCCACAACGGCAACGGCACGGATCCCAAAGTGGACGAAGCACGTCGTAACGGAACTTAGTGGCAGAGACCCCCTTGGCCTCTCCCGTGTCTCTTCTGCGATCACCGACTATTTGCTGAAGGGCATCATCACTCAAACCAGCCGTGCGCGCTATTACTCCTTCTACCTATGGGCGCTCTGGCATGTTGATAAATCCGAGGCACCGAAGCGCTACGCCGAATTCGCAGCGGCGTTCCGGAGGCGAGAGGCGTTCATTGCGCTCGCAACGCTACAGCACAATCCCGATTCTGCCTCGGTTGTCGGAGCTGATGCCGTACGGCCCCGATTGGGCAAGTACTCGGAGAGCAAAGAGGTTGACACGAACTTCGCCGTTCTTCCCTCGAACGGGATGGGCGGCTACGGTCAGTACTACGGCGGCTCCCTCTACGCGCTCGGCTTGACCCACCGCACAGAAGACGGAATTGATCGGGCAGCGCCTGGGAGAGGGGAGGCACTGGCAAGCGCATTCGACCACAGCGTGGCGCAAACGCGGTACTGCAGGCAGAACCGCTTCCAGGAGAAGGTAATTCCGCTGGACGTGTTGAAGAAATCCGCCGAACGGTTTTCGCTTGATTCGTTGGACCAGAAACGGGCGACCGAGGAGCGGGAACTGCTTCGGAACCTCTTCTTTTCGTGGGACCGTTCGGAAGTCGGAGATTCGGATCTATTGCGCCGGCACACCCTCGGTCTGATCCTGCACACTGTGTCCGAGTATGGGAAGGCCGGTTTGAAACCCACATCGGACAGCGTCGATCGTTATCTTGTCTACCCGCCTTATTACTACGGCGTAATGTGGCGCGATGAAGAGTCTCCGATACCGTATCAACCACCAGCAGCCCTTGCCAGTTGTTACGGCTTCTGGCAGCAGTTCTGTGCCCACGAGTACCTCACCCAGGCACTAGAGAATTTATTGTATTGCACCCTCGAACTTCTGAACCAGCACCCAGTTGGCATGGCGCTTGACGACGTCTGTTCTAGCCTAACTGGGCAGAAATTCAGATCAACGTTGGTTGAACTGTTTGGCGCGGCCGCCACCCCAAGAGATCTCATGGTGTCGCTTGAAATGAATACCGTCCCCTCTGAAGAGCACTGCCGCGCGGCGCGCGCCGACATTGGGGCGACCAGCAACAAGAGCGAGTGGGCCCTCGTGGAACGCGACGGGACACCGGAGGAGGTCGCGGCCGCAGCCGTGGGTCTGCTCGTAATCCTCTATTCGAAGTGGAGGAGCGCGCGCAACGAATTCGCCCGGTATGTCGGTACGAAAGCAGGCTCGAACATCTGGACCGGGATCGCGCTGCCGGCATTGGACCAGTGGCTCCGGCCCGACGTCGACTGGCAATACGCCCTCGCCTCTCTGATGGAGCCGTTCGTCCTCGATCAGCACGACCGTGTGATGTACGAAAAGGGCCGACTTGAAAGCTGCTGGCTCCATCGCCTGGACGGCAAGATACATAAGGACCAGGATTATCAACCGGTGTTCCGATCCTCCCGCCACTGGAACTGCGTTCGTATTCTCCGGGACATCGGTCTACTCGAATTTGGGTCTGATGACGAGATCTCGATCACCTCGGACGGCAGTCGGCAACTGAGACGAATTCTGAAAAGCGATGCCGCGCACAAATAAGAAATCCCGGCTCGACCTTCACGACGCGCTTTCGCGGCGCACGTACCACAACGCCGTTTTGTGCACGTATACCTTCGACCCGTTGTTCTTCGAAGACTACTGCCTGGAACGCTTCAACGCACTAAGCGGCAACAACAACATCTCCGTATGTACGGACCGCAGGACGTACCAGAAGATCGCGCTCGCTCCGGAATCGCAGCGGCCGAATCACCTGAACCTTCGTTACCTGTTGAGCCAGATTGAGACAAAGGGGCGCTTTCACCCCAAACTGTTTCTGTTCTCGACGAAGACTTCCGGCCGGCTGATTCTCGGGAGCGCCAACTTCACGCGGGCAGGTCTAACATCGAACGCGGAACTTGCCGATGTGTTCGATTTTGAATTGGACGAGCAAGAGGGGCTCCTCCCAGTGTTCCAAGACGCTTTCGCCTTCGTCCAAACGCTAGCCGAAGGTTGGCCCGCGGAATCGCTGGCTTCAAACGTACGCGAGCTACGACGCACCACCCCTTGGTTAGGAACGCCTACCGACGCCAGCAAGAGGTCTGTTCGCCTGCTACATAATTTGGAACACTCGCTCTGGGACCAAATTGCTGCCATAGTGCCGCGTCCAGTGCAGCGCATCCACGTGGTTTCTCGATTCTTTGATGGTTCGCCGGCCCTGATAGACCGGGTGATACGGGATTTTGGGCCAGGCCACCTCTTCCTGTACACCCAAAACGGGGTGACCACGATGACGGCAGACTGGCTGACCCACTCCTGCATTCAATCTGGGCGTGCCGAAGTCCTGCTCTGCTCATACGAAGACGAAGGCCACCAGCAACCGCTTCATGCAAAAGCCATAATCTTCGAGTCTGGCCAGACCAGGACTCTGGTGTACGGCAGTGCGAACTTCACGAGTCCGGCTCTGCTCACTCACGGAAAAGCCGGCAACATCGAAACCGTGGTCGTCGTCCCTGACATTTCGGCAAAGACGATGGACTCGCGGCGGTTTTGTGATCCGTCTGGATCGGCCTATCAACTTCGGTCGCCGGACCAACTGCAGTCAGCGCCCCGCGATGAGGAGGAGCATCTCCCGCCAATGCCGGTCCGCCTCATAGAGGCGGTCCTCGCCGATGACAAATTGATGATGCGCGCCCGCGTCCCGGCCGAGACCGCAATCGAGACGATGGCGGCCAGACTTCACGTCCAGGGCTCGCGTGGGCAGGTACTGCCGATAACGAGACTCTCCGATGAGCAATACTCGGCTACCGTTCCGGAACGGATCGTGCCGCGACTACAGGAGTTGTCTGCGCTTGTCAGCCTCGAGATTGCCAGAGGACATGAGCAGTTGAGCAACGTGGTCTTTGTGACCAATCTGTTGGACATTAAGACGCAGAGTAGCGTCCGCCGGGAGCGGAACATCCGGGAGGCGACGCAGAGCGCAAGCCAGTTCTTCTCAGTGCTCAACGATCTACTGCGAGCCGGGGACGATGCCGCCCTCCTGACGTTCCTCAATTTCTGCGACATCCCGCTCGTGAACGCATCGCGGCCGCCGACGCTCAGGAATCGGCCGGTATGGGAAGGCCAGGACGGCATGCGCCATTTGGGCGAGCGCAATCTGCAGATCTGCAAAACGCTCCATGAAGCGACGCTGAAATTCTTTGAACGGCACCTCAAGAAACTGAAGAGGCACACCGAAACGTTGGCGCTCGAGGGCATTGCAAATTTCCTCCAAATCTTTCTCTCGATGGGCAGCCTGCTTCGGATGCAAATCGAGCGCGTGGTAATCGCGCTCGAGACTCGGCTCAGCATCGTGCCTCCGCAAAAATGGTGGGAGTGCCGTGACCTATGGGATGTGTACTTTCTGAAGTTCCGCGAGTTGACGGAATGTCTGTGGGACGGCTACCTCAAGCCGCTCACATCGGAGTACTCCCGTAAAGACATCGAGCAGGAGGTTGGCCAGGATATCGAAGCCATTCACGAACTGTGCGACGCCATGATTCTGTACCGCGAGCGTATTGAGAAGGTGCGAAGCGAAAAGTGTGTTTTCCGCCGCGAGCCAGATGGTCGCAAGATCTTGCTCGCATATGGCCAATCGGTGCTGGCACCGGCAACCTGGCAACGCTACGCGGGCACGGTGCAGCAAAGGCAACAACACGTCGATAAGGCCGTGCTTGGCTACACACATCACCCGCTACCACCGGTCCAGGTGCAATTACCGCCACGGATCGTCTGGTAGGTCAGCGAACGACGCTGCGCATTGCTTGAGTCAGGCTGGCACGCTGGCTGTCAAGCCAACTAAGATGACCGTCGAGAGAGGCTGGGCAGCGCTCTTGATAAAGCGCATATGTGCACTGCACCGCACAACCAGCGAATCCTGCGCCGTCGCACCAAGCGCAGGGCCTCGGCTCTTCCCTGAGGTGGGTCAAGCGATTTCACGCGGTGCCTCCGGAAGACCAACGCGGCGAGGTGGGAATCAACCGAACCGACTGTGGCACGTTGTGCGGCGTTATCGGTAGGGTTCTATTTGCTTCGAGTTGAAACGCGGGGATGCCAATCTCGAGGCGTGCGGCGAAACAGGCCCCGAATCCCGCGCGCCAGCTTGCGCACCATGAGCACACCGATCACGACGAGCAACACGACAACCACTAGCGCCAGTACCGGATGGAATGCGACGAGCAAAGATAGCCCCACGCTCCCGGTATCTTCGACAGCGCTGAGTGCGATGTTGCTGAATGGCTCCGGAGACGCGTTTACAGCAAGCCGCGTGGCCGCCTTCGTTCCATGGGACGCCAGTGCGATTCCGCCACCCAACAGAAACGCAAGCAGTCGGACCCGGCTGTCAAAGTGTCCGAAAGCCGCGGCGGCGAGCACGGCACCAGCGGGCACCCTTATGAACGTATGGACGGCATCCCAGGCCGAGTCCACGGCGGGAATCTTGTCAGCCACGAACTCTACGAGAAACAGCACCCCAGCTACCGCGATGACCCACCCTTCGCCAAGGATGCGCAGATCGCCGGGCAAATGCGCGAGTCCAAAGCGCTGGAGAAGGCCCAATGTGAGTATGCTGGCGTACAGCTTGAGGCCCGAGAGCCATGCGGCCCCCATGGCCACGCCCCAGGTTCCAAGACCGTCCATCCTATTACTCCACCCCTATCCCCCAGTCAATTCGTTTCTCGGCATACTGCAAGCTTCGCAACGTCGAGTGTCCAGACAAATCAGCCCACAGAAGAGTAAATGAACAGCAAGATCAGGGCTCCGACCAGAGCCATCAAAAAGCCCGCAGGGTGGCCTTCCTTATACATCCCGGTCACGCGGCCGATGAGACCTCCCAGCCACGCACCGACAATGCCTAGAATCATCGTCAGGATCAGGCCCATATGCTGCCGGCCTGGCATCACAGCACGAGCCACCAGACCAATCACCAGTCCGAAAATCGCATGTCCGATCATGTGTAACATATAACCTCCTGACCTTCGTTTTTGTGGACGCGCGCCGCGCACTGCGCCGCAACACGAGCGGGAGTGAACAGCCCGGTTCCGCTTGAGCTAGTCTACGCCCGCTGTTCGTCGCATCGCAAACGTCAAAATAAGGGTTGGTCCGAGAAGATGGGCCGCCAGTGGCGTGTCGACAGGGAACTGTCCGTGCAAAACTACGAAGATCTGAGAATCGAAGTATTCGCCAGGCCTTAGCTCTTTGCGGCGGTTTTGGTTTTCTTGGCGGCTGGCTCTTTTGCTGCCTTAAAGCCGGCCTTCTTGGCTTCGTCCTCCGTCATGAACTTGCCGTGCTTGGTAGTGCCGTAGAACTCGCCTTCCTTGTGATAAACCTTGGTGCTGGTGTTGACCCACACCATGCCCTTGGCCTTGGCATCGGCAATTTCCTGCGCTGTCGGCGCGGGAGCGGTCTTGGCGGCTTTCGTTTTTGCTTGATCGGCAGTCGCTGTGGCGGGCGTCTGCGCCATCCCTAGCGCAGCCGTCGACAGGACCGCAGCGAGCGCGGTCGTCAGAATCCATTTTGGTTTCATTTCCCGTTATTCTCCTTAAGGCGGCATGCCTTCGCTGGCCTATGACGCCAAGCGGAGGGCCACGTTTTCCATTGTAACGCTGGCTTAATGATAAAAAGCTCCTAATGTAAATACCGGCCGCTGACTGGCTGTCGTACGGCACGCCCGAATATTCCAGGCAGGCGCGCGGGGTAGGATACCATGGTCACCATGAAGATGCCCACCGCCCGCTTTAGCCGCCGCAATATATTGCAACTGGTGCCGCCCGCGCTCGTCGCGCCGGTTCTCCCGGCCCTGGCGCAAAACGGGTCGTCCCACAGCATGTCGGCCGAGCACCTGGACCTGAATCCCCAGCGCATCGCCGCCGCGCTATCCGCCATGGTGGAGGACGGCCGCGCCGCTGGCGCGTCCGTGCTCATCTGGAAAGATGGCCGCGAAGCCTATTTCGGCTCGGCAGGCTTTGCCGACCGCGAGGGAGGTCGCAAGATGTCGCGCGACACCATCGCCCAAATCTATTCCATGACCAAGCCGGTCACCGGCGTCGCGCTCATGCAATTGTGGGAGCAGGGCAAGTTCGCCCTCGATGACCCGCTGTACCGCTATTTGCCGGAGTTCGAGGCCATCAAGGTTTACGCCGGCAAGGATTCCGCCGGAGAGCCCATCTATCGTGCGCCCGCGCGTCCCATCGCGGTACGCGACATCATGCGACACACCGCCGGCTTCGCCTATGGGGCGGGCGACACGCCCGCGCACGATGCCTACGTGAAAGCCGATCCCATGTCGCTGAATATCGATTTGGTCGAGATGGGCCATCGCCTGGCCAAGGTGCCGCTCCTCTCTGACCCCGGTGCGCGCTGGAGCTACAGCATCGCCGTGGACGTCCAGGCGCTGCTGGTCGAGACCCTCTCCGGCCAAAAGTTCGCCGACTATGTCCGCCAGCACGTATTTGAGCCGCTCAGTATGCGCGAAACCGCCTGGCGCCAGCCTGACGATCGTCTGCCGCGCCTGGCCGCCATGTACCGCCAGTCGGAAGGCAAGCTAGTGCGCGACGCCGACGCTAACACCCGCCGCCTCAACTTCCACGACAACAGCCTGACGGGCGGCGGCTTCGGCTTGGCTTCCACCGTTGATGACTATATGCGACTGGCTCGCATGCTGCTCAACGCCGGCGAGTTTGATGGCGCCCGTATTCTCAAGCCATCGACCGTGAAATTGATGTCCACCGACCAGTTGGATCCGCGCATCACCGAACGCCTCTTCCTGCCTACTAAAGGCTCCGTAGGCTTTGGTCTCGATTTCGCCGTGCGCGTGTCTCAGCCGCAGAAGCCCGAAGAAAACCGCGGAGCCGTAGGCGAATTCTTCTGGGACGGCGCCGCCTCCACCCTCTTCTGGGTCGACCCGCCGAATCACATGGCCGCCGTCTTCTTTACCCAGAAAATGCCCTTCGACGGAACGTTACATCACGACATCCGCGCCGCCATCTACGGTCCAACCTACCTAGGCCCACGAGGCGACTAAAGCCTCGGCAAAAGCCGGCTATAGCCACACGGGGCCGAATACTTCCGTCCTAGGCTCCTCATCCGACGGTTCTAAGGCGACATGCTCGTGCTTTGGGTCCACGATGTCAGGTAATATCGTTAGCGGTCTCGACCCTTACGAAACCGGGACAACCGGCTCGATGCACTTCGACCGTGGCGCGTTTGAGGTCCAACTGGCCGAAGTGGTGTCCCGCCAGCTTATCTTATCGACGACTGCGGAGGGAGAATAAGAAAGGCGAAGGGAATCCTGGTTTGTCCCCGTTTCCGTAACGCTGCTCGCGGTGGCGACCTGTCGGGATCTGCAGGTCCGCGCGGCGTTCAGGAACTGGCAACAGGCGGCGGCAAAACCGTCTGGGTTGACGGTGAGATTCTGCAATCGAAGAATTTCTCGAAGCTCTGACGCAAACCAGCCTGGGATGGGTCACGAAGCTGTCGAACGTATGCGTCCAGATGATGCTGGACCTCCGCGAGGAATTTACCAGGGTCTATAACGATCGACCCCACCTCTCCGGTGGTTGTGTCCAGCATACAGCCCAACGGTGCGGTATCCTCCCTGATCAACAGCTTGTCTTTGGTCCCGCCCTCGTGGAAGAGGCCGCAACGCAAATGGTTGTAAATCTCGTCGGCAATCTTATTCGCGACCTCATCTGCGTTGGCGTATCCTCTTTCTCTGAGTGTCGCGGGTAGTCCGCTGAACACGCGCAGAAACCCGTGCCTGAAGAACGTCTTGGAACGACCGTCGCTCGACTGGCCCGCATGGTATGATTCGATTGGTTCGAAGTAGGCTGTTGCGAGCATTAATGCCGCAAAGCCGGCCTCGTTACGAAACAGGTACCTGTCGTCACACAATGCGTGAGCATGCCGAAGGAGCCAGCGGTTCATCCAGTCCTCAAACACATCGATCTTGTCCTCCACTGTGCACCCAGGATGGAGCTTGTCCTCCGTAAATTGCGGACTGATGAGGTGCGTAGCCACTCAATCCAGATCGTAGCACGCCCGCGACTGCGGACGGATGCCAGCGCCAACCACGCAAAAGCATCTGGGGTATAAGTCGCCAACCCGCTGATTGGCCTGGCGAATGCCTTAATTGTGGTTATCGCCTGCTCCGGTACCCGCTCGACCAGGGAAGCGCTTCGGGTCCGGCATTACGCTGAACCACGCGCCGCTGGAGGTGGTCTTGAATAGCGCCTGTGGGCGGCCTGCCCGGAATACCGGCCCGGGCCGCCTATTGGACTTACGACCTGGGTACGGACTGCTGCGGCAACGACGAGTTGGAGACGTATACCAATTCGCGCGAAAACGTCCACCTGGACGGGCTCGGCCACCTCGACGCTGGTGAAGTTTCTGAAGGCGCTGCTGCCGAGGCTGGAGGATTAATTGTAGATGCGCGTAGAGATTCGCGCGGAAGCTGAGCCGGATCGGTTACCCTTGACCCCGAGCAGGCAAGAGAGCACAATAAGCTGACGGTTCACCGAAAGGAGGAATTGTGCTCATGGCCTTACTCGTGCGCGAAAAGCTCGTTCCCTGTGGTTCGTATGAGAAAGAAAAGGAATTGGAAGATCGACTAAAAAAGTCGCCGGACTTGTTGCGCGATAAGAATGGACCAGCGATAGAGTTCGTTTGCAGCCAAATCGATTTGCCTGACGGCGCGGGAAGGCTCGACCTTCTTTTCGTCGATGGGAACGGTCTCCCGATCGTGGTCGAGGTGAAACTCAAAGACAATGAATCTCGAAGGGTAGTAATAGGGCAGGTGATAGATTATTTATCATCGCTGACGACGCTGACCGTTGATGAGCTGAATAGTCTCGTAAAGGGCGAATTGGAGAAGGCCTTACGCAAGCTTGCCGGGGACGCCGAAGCACCGGCGACGGCTTCCGGTGATTCTAAGGAAGACGGCGATGGTGAGGATAACGCTCCTGATGAAGACGCCGGTGATAAGAGGTTTGACGGTCTTTGGGATGCGGTGGCCACAAATCTTCGGGCGGGACAGGCGAAGCTCGTAGTGGCTGTGGACGACGCGCCACCAGAGCTGGAAAGGATCTTTCGTTTCCTCGCTCGCAACTCGCAGCTCAACGTACAGTTGTTAACGGTGAAGAAGCATTCGTCGGAAGAAACAGGCGACATCTTCGTATCCCGAACGGTTGTGAATCCAGCAACAGAGGGGGGCACCAGAAAGCCACCGAATCCACCGCACCAGTTTGAAGAGGTTATCAATGCTTACAACCAGGGTGCGTCGGAGGACGTTCGCGCTACCGGAACAGGTCCGACCGCCAGATACATCCACCCGCCAGGATGGCCTGGCGATCAGCGGCGCGGGATTCATTACAAGTTCTGGCGACAGCGAACAACCATCTCCGTCCGGCTTGTGAATATGTCGCCAGGGCAATGGGGAAGCTTGGCGGATTGCTGCGCCGCCCTCGGCACCACGACCGTTGCGGATGGCAGAGGAACGCTTGTATGGAGACCGGGGCAGGAGGTGGAAAAGCTCTATGCAGAGTTTCCTGTTGCCGAGCCACCGGAAACGATCGCCAAAGGCATGCAGGATCTCGTTTCCCAGACCAGTGACTGCGTCACGAACATCCTCAATAGGAGAGGGGATGATCCTGCCACAGGGCTCCCAGTCCCGACCACACCTCGTTAATGGAGCCGATGATCGAGCGGCCCGGTATTCTCCCTATATCCACCCTGCCTTCCTGCCACAACAGGAGCGATCTGCTGGGCGACCGCGAAATGTCGCTAAAGCCCAAGCTTCCCAGCGCGGTCTTCGCGGGGCAAGCTGCCGTCCCGAATCTACCGGCGGACCAGCTCAGCCAGAGGCATTCGACAGGAGTGCCCCAATGATGGATTCCCTCATAACAGCCGCTCTCAGCGCCCGGCAAAATGCCCACGCGCCGTTTTCCAATTTCAAAGTGGGTGCGGCCTTGGAAGACGCGTCGGGCCGTAGGGTGACGTTATCCATTGAAGCCTTGGCGAATGCGGTTTCCATGTCCATTACTGTGCGGGCCTCCGCGGCGGACCGGCCCGCCGGCCAACTCGAACATGTTCTCCACGTGCTTCACGTACTGGTCGCGCAACTTTTGAAAGCGACCAGCCGATTCCAGGTAGTAATCGAGCGATGGTAGCGCCATGCCGCCTTGGTCAATGCCGGCCACCATCTTGCTGGCATCCGCGAGATCCTGCGTGGGGCCGAACCCGAACAGCGGAGCCTTGGTGGAATTATCGTCGCCATGCCAGACGGCTGAGAAATTCAGGTGAAGGTAGGCGGTCAGCCGGGCAAGATCCTTCGACGATTCGAGCGCCTCGATGGTCTTCAAATCGGATTGCAGCCAGGACTTGCCATGTGCGTCGCGCCCGGCCTCGTCCATGCAACTCTGCCAGAAATCACCGATCTGCCGCTCGCTGCCGTGGGCCTGCTTGTCGCTGGCGGCCTTCTCCATGGCATTGCGCAGAATGGTCTGGTTGTAAAGATACAGCGGAAGGATCACGCTCGAGGCCGACAGATCGGGCGGAATGGGATGGGCCGCAATCCATTTCGAGCAGGTGTAGCTGATAGAAGTCCGTGCACGGGTCCTTCGTCTTATCAATCAGCGAGGGATCGAACTTCTCTAGCTTAGGAAGTTCGGCCGGGGCGCCATCGGCGGGCGGCACCTGCGCTTGGGCTAGAGCGGATGAACACAGAATCAGTGATAGCCAGCCAACGATGCAACAACCTGTCATGCAGCACCTCGAATTTGTTCAGTATATCGCCCGGCCGTTCCTGACGGCTGTAAACGCGATCTCGTTGATTTGGTGCGCCAACAGGACACACGCATGCGGGCATTATCGTTATTGTCGGAAGCTAACGTAGGGCAGTGGCGGCGAGGTGCCCACGCGCCCGTACGGGCAAATTCGGTCAAATGGGCCAACAACGGCGAGCGCGGTCTTCGGAGCCTGGGCTTCTCGCGGCCTGGCAAGGGGCCACCGGTCTCCGAGATCGGCAGGACCTTTTGGAGTTCGCCGTAAACGGACTGCCATCGCGGCAGTCGCCAACTGCCCAGACTCCCGAGCGGCTCGTGATACGAAGACCTTAGCGTTTCATCGGGAAAGGGGATTCATCGCCAGGAATCCAGGCCAAACGGTCAAGATTCCCATTGGGTGTATACTCGTTAGCGCAGTTTGGGCTCCAAGAAGGAATTTCGCAGACGTGCCGCCTGAAGAACGCTTCGATCCTAACGTTACCACCGGCCCCAAGGAAGGCGGCCTGGGCCCTACGCGATCCATTGACCCGGCTGAAACCGCGGGAACGGTGATTGACCGCTATCACCTGCTCCAGAAAGTCGGCGAAGGAGGCATGGGAGAGATCTGGCTGGCCGAGCAAAAGGAACCTGTACGGCGCCGTGTCGCGCTCAAGCTGGTCAAAGCCGGGATGAACACGCGCGAAGTAATCGCGCGCTTCGAGTCCGAGCGCCAGGCTTTGGCTCTAATGGACCACCCCGCCATAGCCAAAGTCTTCGATGCCGGCTCCACGCCACAGGGTGCACCGTATTTCGTGATGGAGTATGTCGCAGGTGTTCCGATTACAACGTACTGCGACAATCACCGCCTCAACACCCGCGACCGCATTGAACTGTTCATGCACGTCTGTGAAGGCGTCCAGCACGCGCACCAGAAAGCCATCATCCACCGGGACCTGAAACCCTCGAACATCCTCGTTACGGAAGTGGACGGCAGGGCGGCGCCCAAAATTATCGATTTCGGAGTCGCCAAGGCGCTGAGCCAGAGGCTCACAGCGGATACCGTGTTCACGCGCGTTGGAGAGCTGGTGGGAACTCCGGAATATATGAGCCCAGAACAGGCGCTTTCGTCGGGTGAGGACATCGATACGCGCACCGATGTTTATTCACTCGGCATCATTTTCTACGAGTTGCTGGCAGGTGTGCCGCCCATCGATTTGCGCAAAATCGCATTCGACGAATTCCTGCGCAGGTTGCGCGAGGAAGAACCGCTGAAGCCGAGCACCAAGATCCGCACGCAGGACCCTGCCGCGTCCGTGGAACTGGCTCGCAAACGCCATACCGAGCCGCTCACACTGACTAGGCAGATTCGCGGCGACCTGGACTCAATCGCGCTGAAGGCTCTCGAAAAGGACCGGTCGCGGCGCTACGGCTCGCCCTCCGATTTCGCCGCGGACATTGCGCGTTACCTGAAGAGCGAAGCGGTGCTTGCGACCCCGCCTTCGGCGGCGTACCGCGCGCGGAAGTTCGTGCGTCGCCACCGTGCGGCTGTGGTGACCGCTTGCGTCTTTGCCCTGGTGCTCATCACGGCAGCGACCGTGAGCATTTCGCAGAGCATACGCGCGACGAAACAGGCACGCGAAGCCACATCTGGCAGACTGTTGATGGCTGCCGTGCTAAGAAACGACACGCAATTCGATTTGGCGGCGCTGTTAAACATACAAGCTTGGCGAAGCGCGCAAACCCTCGAATCTGCGAACGCGTTGCTTTCGGGCATACAGGCAAGTCCTCAGCTCTTGACCTTTCTACATCATCCTTTGTCAATGAGCCAAATCAAATATAGCCCGGATGGTAGGACCCTGGTGCTTATTGATAACGGCGGCGTCTCCCGGTGGGATGTAGCTAGCCGCCATCGGCAACAAATACCCCTCGCGCACAGCAGCGACGTTGCATTTAGCCCCGATGGTAGGATACTGGTCGCTTCCGTGTGGCAGGGTAGCGTTAGTGTATGGCAAGAGGATAGTGGCGGGGCTGGAATTGAGTTGTGGCGTGAACAACCCGTGGCCGACGTCTCATTTAGCTCAGACGGGAAGCTCCTGGCTACTACGACCGCTGATAACAGCGTGTCTGTGTGGGATATTGCGAGCCACCGCAGGCTAGGCAGGCCGCTGCGGTTTGGGGCACGGGGTGTCGCCTTCAGCGCGGACGGCAAACTATTGGCCTCCGGGTCTTTCTCCAAAGGCGCATACTCTTTGCGTCTGTTGGAAGTCGAGAGTCGGCGTCAACGGAGTGTGGTCCTGAAGACTGAGAAGTTTCCGGTTTTTTATGCGTTTAGCCCGGACGGCAAGACCCTGGCTTTCATAAATGGCCGGACGGTGCAGTTATGGGACATAGCGCGGCTGCGGCAAATCGGCGAGCTAACGCCAGCAGAAAAGGGCCAGATTTTGGGTGTTGCTTTTAGTGCAGACGGCAAGATCCTGGCGTCAAGCGTCGGCGCGTGCGTACTGCTGTGGGACGTGTCCACTCGGAGTCCAATCGGTGAGCCACTGCGCGGGCACGCGGGGCTTGCCTTGGCCGTCGCCTTCAGCCCGGACGGCAAGACCTTGGCTTCGAACACCCCAAACGCCGTGCAACTGTGGGATCTGACAGGTCAGCAGTCGTTAGGGCTCGTATTGCAAGGGCATCGGGACTCCGTGGAGAGCGTCGCCTTCAGCCCGGATGGCCAGACTTTGGCATCCGCGAGTTCGGATAAGACCGTGCGGCTTTGGAACACTTCCACGAGGCAGCTTGTTTGCAGGCCCCTGGAAGGACACGAGGCGACGGTTTGGAGCGTCGCCTTCAGCCCGTATGGCCAGGCCTTGGCATCCGCGAGCAATGACAAGACTGTGCGTCTATGGAACGCATTAAATGGACAGGCCCTCGGTCGGCCGCTTCGAGGGCATAATGGCGGCGTGGGGAGGGTTGCTTTCAGCCCGAACGGGAAGGTCCTGGCCTCGGCGAGCGGGGACGAGACCGTTCGGTTATGGGACTTAGCGAGCGGACGGCCGTTAGGTGAGCCCTTAAAAGGACACCGGGGTATTGTGAACGGTGTCGCTTTTAGTCCGGATGGTAAGCTCTTGGCGTCTGCCGGCGATGACGGTACTGTGCGGCTATGGGTCGTGTCGACTCGTCAGCCGTATGAGCCGCTGTTTGGCCACGGGCGCACGATTTGGAGTGTCGCCTTTAGCCCGGATGGTAGGCTCTTGGCGGCAGGAACCACGGACGGCGTTCGTCTTTGGGATGTCACGCATGGAACGTCACTCGATGTGTCCATGCAAGGACAGGACTATGCATATGACGTCACTTTTAGCCCAGACGGCAGGCTCTTAGCCACGGGGAGCAGCGACGGGGTTGTTAGATTGTGGGACATAGCAAGCCGCCGTCCCTTCTCTCAACCGTTACAGGGACACGAGAGCAGAAAGGTGACGAGTGTCGCCTTTAGCCCAGATGGCAGGATTCTGGCCTCCGCTAGCTGGGACAAGACCATACGGCTATGGGATGTGGGCTTCGAGTCGTGGGCCGCCCGCCTTTGCTCGATTGCGAATCGAAATCTGTCCTTAGTAGAGTGGCGGGAATATATGGGACCGAACATCCCCTATGCGCTAACGTGCCCTTTGCTGCCTGCCGGCGGGGGTGTGGAGCAACGGTAAGTCGCGGTAGCCTCTCAGCCCTGGCCAGAAGGGCGCGGGCTCGGGCTCACGGCGGGTCCGATAACATTCTTCACGTTGGCCAGATTTGTTTTGGTATGGCCTGGCGAGTGCCTTAAGGTCGCATATCGGACACTATCCTGGCCGCGGCAATGGTCCGCATTCGGTGTGCCCGCCCGCGCGGGTTCTGAGAACTACTGCCGTCATGCGTCCCGAACGGCAGCGAGGTTCATGATACGAGTAGAGTGTGGAGGCAGGAAGCATGTTGGATAAGAGCAGAGTGAATAAGGAACTCGCACGAAGGCTTTGTGCGGCCTTCGTAAGCCACCAGATGGGCGTCACCGTCGCGACCCAGTACAAGAAAACGCCGGAAGACGTGGGTGATTTGTGGTACTTCTTAGCTGCTTTGGCAGATAAATTGGCAAGGGAGCACCAGGACACATTGTACGGGGACTTCGGACGCCTGGCGACTACGATTATTCAATAAGCGGTCCTGCGGGGCTCTTCCGCGAACGCCAGCGCCGCGGTCGTTTGGCGCCAACTTCCGAGTGCCCGACTTAACCGGCTAATTTCTGCCCAATCCGGTGCGCTGGCGCGGCGAGGCACTCAAGACCACGAAGGACCATTCTGCACAATCAAAGTGCGGACAGCAAGAGGTTTCTGTGCCAATTGAGTGCCAACCTCCGGGCTACGACCGGACGGGGCTTTTTTGGACACCCTCAGGTATTACAACTCGAACGAAAAGAAGAAATGAAGCCGATCCACCGAACACTGAGCGCTTCGCCCAGCGGAGGACCTCATTGAAGGATTGGCCGGTATAAAAGGACCATCCTCCCAGTACCGGAGCAGCAGTTCGACGGGCAGGACATTGACACCGACAAATGCGCACGCACCCTTCCAGCACGCCGTTTGGGGTTAACGCTGCGGGCCACCCCCGTTCGACCGCAAGAAGTGTTATCCCTTTAAGATGCGCTGCCCGTCGTGCCAAGCTGAACTGCGCGACCCCGCGCGCTTCTGTCCGCAGTGCGCTGCACCGCTTGATGCCGCCCCTCCCACGGAAACCATCGCCGCGGCCCGGCGCAAGCCGCCTTCCTCTTCCAGCGCGTCTTCTGATGAAGGACGCTTTCCCACCGGAACCACTCTCGGCGAGCGGTACCGCGTGCTCGGGCTGCTCGGCCGCGGTGGCATGGGCGAGGTCTATCGCGCGACCGATCTGAAGCTGAACCAATCCGTCGCGCTCAAGTTCCTGCCCGCAGCCACAGCGCACAATCCCCGGCTCCTCGAACGGTTTCACGGCGAGGTGCGCCTCGCGCGCCAGGTATCGCATCCCAACGTGTGCCGCGTGTACGATCTGGGCGAGATCGAGGGGGCGCCCTACATCTCCATGGAGTACGTAGATGGCGAGGACCTCGGCTCACTGCTGCGGCGCATCGGGCGATTACCGGGAGACAAAGCCATCGAGATCGCGCGGAAGCTGTGCGCGGGACTCGCCGCGGCTCATGCCAAGGGTGTGCTACATCGCGATCTGAAGCCTGCGAACGTCATGATCGACGGTCGCGGCCAGGTGCTGGTCATGGACTTCGGCCTCGCGGCGATCGCGGATCAGGTGGAGGGCGCCGAGGTTCGCAACGGCACTCCGGCCTACATGGCGCCGGAACAACTCGCCGGGCGGGAAGTAACTGAGCGCAGCGATATCTACTCGCTAGGCCTGGTGCTGTATGAGATGTTCACCGGCAAGCGCGCGTTTGAGACGCGAGATCGCTCCGCCGTGCCCAGTGCAGCCAGTGTGATCAAGGACGTTGATCCGGCGGTCGAGCGGTTGATCGCGAAATGTCTCGACCCCAACGCGACCAAGCGCCCGCAATCGGCGCTCGCGGTGGCACGCGCTCTGCCCGGCGGCGATCCGCTCGCGGAAGCGTTAGCGGCCGGCGACACGCCGTCGCCGGGAATGGTCGCGGCATCGGAGGACACCGGAGCGCTTTCGGTCCGCTCCGCCCTCGTCTGCATGGCCTTTGTGGTGGTGGGGCTGATCGCCCTGATGCTGCTGAGCAACCGGACCAGTATTCTGCGACTGACGCCGTTTCCGGATTCGCAAGAGATCCTGGCGCGGCAGGGTCGCGAGATTGCTACCCGTCTTGGCTACACGGCCCCGCCTGTCGATACATACGATACGTTCAATTACGAAGACGATTACCACAATTGGGCGGAGCGAACGCTCCAGAAAGCCGAGTACCGCGCGCAGGTCCGCCTGGGGCAGCCCTCGCTGATCTACTTTACCCACCGCGAGAGCCCCGATTACCTCGAGACGCGCGACCCGTTCGGCCCGACCCACGCCGAACGACCCGCCCACGAATATCTCTGGAATGGTCAGCCTGGACCTCGATCCGCAGGGCCGCCTGATCCGCTTTCTGGGCGTTCCGCCGCAACTGGATGATGGTACTGCGACCCAGCCAATGGACTGGAAGAAGCTGTTTGATGCCGCGGGTCTGGACCGGTACCGCTGGACCGAGACCGCATCGCAAGAAATCCCGCCCTACAGCTTCGACGAGCGCAAAGCCTGGACCGGCACATTCGCGCACACGCCCAACATGCCCACGCGCATCGAAGCGGCGGCGTGGAAAGGCCGTCCGGTCTCCTTTGAGCTGTTCGGACCCTGGCGTCGGCCCGCGCGGATACAGCCGCGGGCGCCGCAGACCACCGGCCAGCGCCTCGCTGGGTGGTTTCTCGTCGTAATCTCGATCATCTTCGTGGGCGCGCTGTGGCTGGCCGTGAGGAACTTCCGCGCTGGCCGCGGGGATATGCGCGGAGCCCTCCGTCTAGCGACATACGGACTGATCTTCCGGTCCTTATCCGAGATTGTGCGCCTGCATCATGTACCGACTCCAGCGGAGCTTAATTACCTCACATACGCGATCAGCACTGGGTTGTTCGTTGCCGCGATGATTTGGGTTCTCTACATGGCGCTGGAACCCTACCTGCGGCGGCGCTGGCCACAAAGTCTGATTTCGTGGACTCGTCTTCTTGCCGGGGACGCGCGCGATCCGGTGGTGGCGGGACATATTCTGGCCGGCACCGCGCTGGGCGTGGGGTTTGCACTCCTTGGGGATCTCAAAAGTCTGTTTGAATGGCAGAGCTTGGGAGTGCTGTCCCTGGCCCAGCGAGAAACTGCCACGATCAAGGTCCTGGACGCAACGGGGCTAGCCGGCTGGCTGCTTTACAATATGATTGGACCGGCCACGTTCGCGCTGATTATTTACTTTCTCTTTTTCGTGTTTCGATTGGTGCTCCGGAATACTTGGGCGGCTGCCTTCGTTTTCGTCACTCTCTTTAGGCCGGTCAGGGCTGCATAGTGGTTTCATGACCGAAATTGTCAGCGAGGAGAAGGCGAGCACCAAAAGCGAGCAGTGGCGCGAGCGGCTCACCGCGCAGGAGCGCAGCGGGTTGTCTGTGAAGGAATTCTGTAAGGAACGGGGGCTCACGGCGTGCACCTTCTACGCTTGGCGCAACCGGCTTCGCGGAGAGGGAACGGTGCGCTTCGCCTTGGTGGATCGAGGAAGGGTGAGACAAGAGCCCACGGCGCAGGCAAGTCTGGAACTGGTGCTGGCCACCGGCGAGCGGCTGCTTATCGGCGCCGGGGTGGACGCCGCGACCTTACGCACCGTGATGGACGCGTTGCGCGCATGATCCACCTGCCGGCCAGCGTGCGGGTGTATCTGTGTCTGACGGCCTGCGACATGCGCAAGAGCTTCGACGGGTTGCATGCCTTGGTGCGGGAGCACCTGGAACTGGACGCATTCGCCGGGCACCTTTTTGTATTTACCAGCCGGCGGCGCGACCGCGTCAAGATTCTGTATTGGGACCAGGACGGATTCGCGGTGTGGAGCAAGCGCTTAGAGGATGGCACGTACGCGGTGCCGTTCGGCGACAGCGCCGAGGAGCGAAGGCGGGAGATCACGGTACAAGAGTTAGGGGCTTTGCTGAGCGGAATCGACCTGAGCCAAGCCAAGCGGCGCAAACGATATCAACGTACCGAATAAAACATTTCTATCTTTGCTCGTTTTTGCTTGTCAGATAGTGAGTAAGTGAGTACACTGATGGAGAAGACTTACTCACGTGGCTATCGACTCCCAAAATCTCCCGGACGATCCAACGGTCTTGCAGAAGATGGTGCTGGATCTGGTGGCCCAATTGGATCGCGAGTCCGCCGAGCGCCACAAGATCGAAGCCATGCTGCGCGAGTTGCTGGACGCCAGGCGGAACCGCAAGAGTGAGCAATTATCGGTAGATCAACTGGCGCTGTTCGCAGCCGCCTGGGAGGCACGCCAAGCAGCCGAGGAGTCAAAGCCTACAGAGGATCCGAAAGATCCAGATAACGATACCAAGCCAGACGCAGGCCCAGCGGCTCCGAAGAAGAACAACGGTGGTCGCCAGCCGCTGGCCAAGCATCTCAAGCGCGAGCGCATCGTGCATGACCTGACGGACCAGGAGAAGCACTGCGCCGCCTGCGCGCAGGATCTGCGCCCCCTCGGGGAAGAGTCCAGTGAACGCTACGAATACATTCCGGCACAACTGATGGTGATCGAGGATGTATGCAAGAAATACGCTTGCGGCTGCACCGTGAAGACGGCCACCAAGCCGCCGCAACCGATCGAAAAGAGCACCGCCGGAGCGAGTCTGTTGGCAGAGGTGATCGTGGCCAAAACGGTCGACCACCTGCCACTGCACCGGCAAGAGAAGATTTTTGAGCGTCACGGCGTGGATATCTCGCGGAAGACCATGGGCGGCTGGATGGGACAGTGCGCCGATTTGTTGCAGCCGTTGTATGGGTCGGCTAAAGAAACGCTGTTCCAGTCTAAGGTGATCGGGACCGACGATACGGGCGTGAAGGTGCTGGACGAAAAACTGCCGTTCGCCCGCACCGGAAGGATCTGGCCCTACCACGGGGACCCGGAGCATCCGGTGGTGGTCTACGATTACACGCCAACCCGGGAGCGGGCCGGGCCGGAGAAGTTCCTGGAGGGATATCGCGGATACTTGCAAGCAGACGCCTATGCCGGATATGATGCTTTTTTCAAAGATCCGGCGCGTGGACTGACTGAGGTCGGGTGTTGGGGGCATGCCAGAAGGTACTATTACAAGGCATTGGACTCCGACGAGCCCCGTATGGGGCCAGCGTTGTTCCTCATCGCTGAGTTATACAAAGTGGAAGAGCGCGCGCAGCCGTTGACGGCGGAGGAACGACTATGCCTGCGCCAACTGGAATCACGGCCCATTCTAGATAAGTTGCATCACTACTTGCTGGAGATCCAGGCGGAGGTATTGCCGAAGAGTCCGGCGGGGCGCGCGGTGCGCTATACCCTGAAGAACTGGATGGCGCTGAACCGCTACTGCGAAGACGGCAATCTGAGCATCGATAACAATGCCACTGAGCGGGACATCCGCGGCGTAGCGGTTGGACGCAATAACTGGATGTTCTTCGGCAGCGACCAGGGTGGCAAAACGGCTGCGGTTCTGCGGAGCTTCACGGCCTCCTGCCAGCGGGTCGGAGTCGAACCCTTTGCCTGGTTCAAGGATGTCCTTTCCCGCATCGCTACCCATCCCATCTCACGGATCGCTGAGCTTCTGCCGCACAACTGGCAACCCATCCAGGCTTAGGTTCCCCAAAACCTACTGTAGCCATCCCGGGCCGCCCTGGCCAAAATGCTGGCACACAGGCGGTAGCCGATTCAAATCTCAACGCCCATGCCTATGCCGGCACCTCGGCGCAGGTTGTGCACCAGGCTACGCGACCAGCGGGCATTGTCTTTCATCCTCCAATTGAACCTGCGCCGGGCTGACCTACCTAGTCGGCACGTCCGCTCGGGTGATTCTCGGACGTTTACGCCTTACTGGCCCAAATCCAGTTCCCGCCGCCGTCTCAACGGTAGTGCTCGTATCCTCAGGCCTTTGGGTAATGATTCGCCTTGGTATCCTACCGGTCATCCTCGTGCTCGTGCTGCAAAATGTCGGGAGCGAGGCGCCGCTGACCTCCGACCTGTCGGCTTGGTACGCCAGCAAGGGGTTGATCGTCGTCGCGCTGGTATTGGCGCTCGCGGTGTGGAGCTTCCGCAACGCGCTCGGCGGGCGCAAAGTGCTGCAGGGAGATTTTCTGGAACAGTGAATGGACTGCGCTAAGAGGAACCTGCTGCCATCCGCTATCGGTTAGTCCTGGTTTACGGCGCATCCGGAAGTAATCCGAAAGCGAGCGTGGAAGTGACGCCCCACGGCCGTTCCAGTTCAGCAGGCGACCAAACGGCGTTGTTCGTCAATATCGGTAAGTAACTCGGCCTCGGCAGTGGCGCGTTCGGGCGCGCTCCGTCCGCTATTCAGGCGGCGGAAATGGCCTCACACGTGGTAATCGCGTAGGGCGTATGGGGCCGTTATACAGTTCGAGGGGAAAGCCGGCAACCCACTCCTCCAACTCGGCGTCGGTTATTTCGCGGCCATTCTTGCCCGGGGCAAGCACGATGGTCTCGGAGACAGTGCCGTCTGCGCACCGGCACGTGGACTTCTCCAACTCTGCCTTGCCGCTCAGGGGGCGTAGCATCATGCGGAATGTTTTCGCGGCTTCCCGTCCGCGCCTCCAAGTTGATCCTCCAGCCGGCGCAGGCGCCTGGCTATCGTCTTCATCCTTACTCCTCCGCTGTTAAGCGCCGCGGAAACCGCATACCTCCGCGGGCATTGTCCCGCAGGAATTTCTCCTTCTCCTCCGCATTCAGGCCCCCTGGGATCAGACCGAGGTTCACGAGGCCGCAGCCGTGGGTGGGCACACCCTTTCACTAGAGCATCGTCGGAGGACGCGTGATCTTTCCGTCGTCACCGATGAACCTGCTGGCGGCGATTATCACGTCATAGTGCGGTGGCCCAGCGACCTCGCTTACAATTCCCACCCAATCAATTCCCCAGGGCCGAAACGCGAATACCGGACCACCGCTCGTGCCAGGCAACTCGAAGCTCGCTAGAGAAGGCACGGCATCGCTGCGGAATTTGTTAGGCGGATTACCCGGAATACGAATCGTGCGTCCGGCTGCTCCCACCATTGCGGACCCCTGCATGTAAACAATCCCGATAGTGTTGTAGGGCCTTTCAGCAATACGTAAGTCTTTTGGGTACCCACAGAGCGCGAGACGGTCGCCGGTCGACACTTCCGATCGTGGGTAAGGCGGCTGTCGGAAAAATGCTTTTTCATCCAGCTTGAGATTCTCAATACCGGGACCGGCCAATACTGCGAGATCCAAGTCCTGGTCTACTGACACAGGCTCTACTCCGAGTATGGGAATCGCATGATCTCGATCTAGGTAGAAAATGAGACAGCGGCCAGGTCGCGCTAGGTATCCGATCATGAAACGCGGCCCAAACGTGATGCGCAGTTACGAGGAATTTCGCGCGATCAGATTGCCACAAGAACGCTGACCCGCCGCAAAGTCCGAAATCGGCCTCGCTCGGCTCCTCTTCCCCGTCTGGGTACTCCACGCACCAGAGCGCGATACAATACCGCCGGAGGATCTGCATAATCGCCGGCCGGGGCATTTCCTTCCAATCAGCCATGTTGATTTCCAAGGAACCGTTGCAGAAGCGTCGTCAAAAACTCTTCTTCTTTTGCCGAACTCTTGTTTAGGCTGACCTGGATAAAACCGATCCGACCGGATGGTCGGCCTAACTCGGCCGTCGCTGGCTTGATGATCCAATTCTATACCACATCAGATGAGCGAGAAGTCGCCGAACCTCCAAAGTGTCGTCGTGCCAAAATCACACTGTTCGTGAGGAGGACGTTGTCCCTCGATATCGGTAGCGGTTTTCAGTGGTCCGTGTGCGCGTTGGGCGGCTGGCCAAGCTGTCTACGAGCCGGGCGCGCTCCGCCCGCTATTCAGGCACGGTAAGCGCGTAGGGCGTATGCGGCCGTCCGCCATTTCGATGGGGAAGCCGGCAACCCACTCCTCCAACCCCGTTTCTGCCTTTGAAGGGGGTCGACCGGCGCACCGCGCGATCTCGTCGTCTCTCGACACAGAATCCAGTTATCCTAAGGCCGATGTCGAGACCCGGTCGCAATACCTCTCTCTGGCTGGACGACACTCTCTTCGCCGCCAAGCTGCGCAAGACCGTCCCGCATGCGTTCGTGCTCGATGCAACCAGTGCGCTGTCGCCCACGACCCGCTACATGTTCGGCTGCCTCGCGGTCTACGTTGAGAATAAGATTGTCCTCATACTGCGCGACAAGCGCGGCGAGACTGCGGACAACGGTGTGTGGCTCGCCACTACCGAAGAGCACCACGAGTCTGCGTCGCGAGTTCCCGAATATGCGATCCATCCAGGTACTCGGCAAGAAGGTAACGGGGTGGCAGGTCCTTCCGGTTGATGCGCCGGATTTCGAAGAGGCGGCGTTGCGTGCCTGCGAACTTATCGTCGCCAGTGACCCTCGAATCGGCAAGTTGCCGGGGGAGCAGCGGACCTCCGGCTCGGGGGCCAAAAAGGCGGCGAAATCCCCGAAGCAGTCGAAGCCGCCTAGGAGCGCCTGCGAAGACCGCTGCGAAAGACCGCACGCAAACCGTTGCAGAAGAGCCACTTCGCCGTAGAAAAAACTGGGCAGCTTGTGAAACGCCCGGCCGATCAGTTTACACTAACCATTTTGACACGTAGATGCGGCATTGCCATCACAACGCAATGCTTGTCATCCTAGAAAAGGAGGCCGAGCGTCGACATTTTGGTCGACTGCCACATTCAGTGAGCCATTCTGACACGAGCCGGTGGCCGCAGCGATTGTTGCGTCTTGCGATAGATATCGGGGCTGGAATCGTTCTTGTGTTGTTCAATTTTAGTGGGCTCGTGAGGCATGTTACGCGGGCCACTCTTCCTGTCGGGTCGGGATTTGCTCGGCTGTTGGTGGGTGCGTCGCGCATTCCTAGCCAAGTCCTGCAACCTTCAGCAGATCTCCTTTGTACGTGCATGAGGATCTGTTTTGTAGGTTTATGGATCTTCCTCGCCGTTGCCATAGTTCTTGGGGCAGTCCGCAAAAACGTAACTATTCCTGGCTACAGCCTGTTGGGACTTGTCGGCGGGACGTTTAGCATCGCTGCGCTGAGTTGGGCTGGGCTACTCGTGTGGGGAATCCTCTGGATGTTCGGCAAGATCATAGGATTTATCAGCCGGGTTCTTCACACAATAATTTCATTTCTCGCACCCTTGTTCATGTTCTTGCTCCCGCTTCTTGGCATCGCCGCGCTAATTATCCTCATCTGGTACGTCTGGAAGAACCTGGGGCCACCGTATGTGATCATCGGCGCGGGAGCGCTGGCGTTGCTGTACCTGCTTGTGCCGGCGTTTAGAGCACTCTACGAGAAAGTCATCCTGCCAATGCTTCGGCGGATTGGCCAACTCCTGGCGACTGTGTTCGGTTGGTTGTTTGCTATCGTGGCGTGGCTCCTGAAGATCGTTGGGCTAGTCGCGCTTGTGGTCTGGTTGAGTTCGCTGTTTCTCGGGATCATCGGTTCAGCCGGCCATCTCCTCGTCGATCAGCTCAAGACTGCTTGGGAGGTCGGACGCAGTCGAAAAGGAATCCTCGTAGGGTCATTTTCCCTTGGCGCCTCTCTGGCACTGATCCTCCTTGTCTCGGCAGGCTCGCCGGAAATGGAGCTTACTCCTGTGAACAGGTCCGCGCTAATTAGACCGGTGATCGACACGGTGCATCGGGTGCCACTCAAGAAGAAAGCGAAGAAGAAACGCAAGGTAGCCAAAACTGTGCCTCATATCCCCGTGCCAACGCCAGCGCCGCCGCCAATCGCGCTCGCGATAGACCAAGCATGGTACCGCTCAGGCATGCTCTTCAAGAATGTGTCGCCAACACATATCTTTATGGCGACCCTGCCGGGTGCGATCGAACGGTGGGCCAGAGAAACATTCCATACAGCGACCGCACCAACCTTCGATGCCACCGTGTTTGCACTTGCGATCGCTCTGAGCATTACCGGAGTCCTGCGAGGGCTATCTTCACGTAAAGAGTTCGTCTTGACCGTCAGGTTCTACAACAGGGATCTTATAGCGTTAGCAGTGGTACCTATTCTTGTGATCGGAGCAATAGTCGCCGCCGCCCAAGCGAATCAGGACTGAAATGGAGTCGAATCAGAGCTTTCGCCTTATCGAAAGGCTTCTGCGGCCTTGCCAAGCGTCGTGTTCGCCTGGCCGAGGCGTTTCGGGTCGCCGTGGCGGGAGTGGAGATACGATCAACGAGGAGCCAGGTTTGCGGCGGATTTGGCAATTAGCCGCGGCGAATGCTCAAGAACTCGGAGAAGCGCGGCGGAGAAGCCAAGCGTCCGGTGAAACCAGAACCGGCTTCGGTGCGATGTCCTGTTGGGAACAGCATCCCTCGGATCAGCGCATCGTGTTAAACTCACACGTCCTGTTCTGTCGTTCAGTCCACGCCGTGTCGATCCGCTTTGTAATGCGTCCGCGCGGCATCTGCAACGAGCGTTCCATGTTTGGCCTTCGCGCGCCGGGGATTCGTTCAATTCAGGCAAGAGCCCGTCGCGCGCGGAGGCCAAACGCGAGCGCGTTCTCGCGTGAACAGCACATCCGTTTCGCGGCCGATACCGCTCGACGCTCCACCCACGAGGACGACTTGGTCTTCGATTCTCGCGGGCAGAGCCTAAAGTAGATGCGTTCTGTCCTTGCAAGGTGCAACGCCTGGTCGTCAAGGAGCCCACTCGCGGGATGGTGTGTGTCTTAACGAAAGTTAGACCCGACGGACACCTAAGGAAATTACCTTCACCGCCCTTGGCAGTGGCATACAATAGCGTCGGATGAGCCGGATCGGTCCATACGAGGTTGTCGAGGAAATCGGACGCGGGGGTATGGGGATCGTGTTCCGCGCCATCGATCCGGTCATTGGGCGACCGGTGGCCGTCAAGACGATCCGCCTGGACGACCTGACAGACCCCAAAATGAAGGTCTGGCTGCGCGAGCGGCTTTTCCGTGAGGCGCAGTCGGCCGGCATCCTCTCCCACCCGAATATCGTCACCATTTACCAAATCGCCGAGCAGGACGAACTGGCCTACATCGCCATGGAGTTTGTGGGTGGCCCGAACCTGGACCAGGTGTTATCCGGGAGCAAGCCACTCAAGCGGGAGGTGCTGCTGGAAGTGGTGCGGCAGATCGCCGCGGCGCTGGATTACGCGCACTCCAAGGGAATCGTGCATCGGGACATCAAGCCGCCCAACATCCTGTTCAATGAGAACGGCGACGTGAAGATCACCGATTTCGGGATCGCGAAGCTCTCGCTGGCGCAGCATTCGACGCGCACCGGCATGGTCGTCGGCACGCCGTTTTACATGTCGCCGGAGCAGATCCAAAGCAAGCTGGTGGATGGACGCGCCGACCAGTTCTCGCTGGCAGTGATGGTCTTTCTGATGCTAACCGGGCAGAAGCCGTTCGATGCCGAGACGCTGACGTCCCTATTCTTCAAGATCGTGTACGAGGAACCACCGTCGGCCGTGGCGCTCAACCCAACATTGAGCGGCCAGATCCAGGACGTATTGCAGCAGGCGCTGGCGAAGGACCCGGCCGCAAGATTCGCGAACTGCACTGAATTTTCGAAGGCACTCGCAGGCGCGTGCGAGAAGGCGGCAGGCTGGCGTCCTGTGTTGCCGCACCCGCCGCTCGCTAACGCGGCTGTTGTCGGCGCTGGCAGACCGCCCCAAGGTCCCACGCGCCCCAGGCAAGGAGCGGGATCTTACGAACCGGGCCAGGACTCCACGGCCGCTGTGCAGCATTGCCCGGCTTGTCAGGCGGAGTTGCCAGGCGGTTTGCTGTTCTGCGGATATTGCGGTGTGTCGCTCAAAGAGGCTGCCGCGCGAGCGGAGGAGAGACGGAGGGCGGAGGAGGATCAGAGAAGGATCCAGGCGGAGCAGAAGCTGGCCGAGGAAAGGCGGAGGGCAGAAGAGGAACTCAGGCGTATTGCCGAGGAACAGCGGCGGGTGGCGGAGCAGAGACGGCAGGCGGAGGAGGAGAGAAAGAAGGTCGAGGCCGAGCGGAAGCAAGCAGAGGAGAAGCGCCTCGCAGCGGAAGAGAAGCAACGGCAGGAAGAGCAAGCCAAGCGACGCATTGCCGAGCAGCAGCTGAAGGCAGCGGAAGAGAAGCGAGTGGCCGAGGCGCGCCAAAGAACCGAAGAGGAGGAACAGAAGGCCGCGGAAGCTCGCGCCCGCCGGGCGCGGGTAGAGAGTTTGCGCGCGGAGGGCGCAGCGGCCTACTATCGCGGCGACTACCAGCGGGCGGCTGGCGTGTGGGAAGAGGCGCTCAAGCTGGCGCCGGAAGATAGCGAGTTGCGGCGCAGGCTCGCGGAAAGCGACGCGGCGCGACGGCGGGCCGAGCCGCCTGCAGAGCCAGCGCTCGGGGCCCCACAGTTTGGCTTGCTCGGACAAAAAGGAAGCGACGAAAAACCGACCAGAGTCGGAATCCTGCTGGCGTCTGTACTCTTAGTATTGGGAGCCGCCTGGATTGGTTACTCGATATTCAGCCACTTCATGCCGACGAGCGCGCCGGAACTCTCGTTGCCTCTGATAGACCAGTTCACCGCAACACCGGATTCGATCCGTGCAGGCGGCACAACGAAGCTGAGCTGGTCCGTGCGCGGAGCCAGCCGGGTGACAATCAACCCTGGAATCGGCGAGATGACGGCGAGTGGCCATCTCAACATTTTCCCTGCACAGACCACCACCTACGAGCTGAAGGCTTATGGGCGCAGCGGGACGGCTTCTACGAAGGTTATCGTGTGGGTCAATTCCCCGCTACCGGAGTCCCCGATCGCGGCTAGCCTGACGGCTACGCCCTCTCGCATGCTTCGCGCGGGGAGTCCCGTGGAGCTTTCCTGGGATGTGACTGGAGCAACGGCTGTATCCATCGACCACGGGATCGGCCTTGTTTCATGGTCCGGGCGTCGGACCGTCAGGCCTGCGGAGACGACGACCTATACGTTAACCGCCAGGGGCCCTGCGGGCGACCTAACCAAGTCGGCAACCGTAGAAGTGGGCCCGGCGGCCAAAGCGCCCGCTGGACCTCCGGAGATCTTGTTTTGGGCAGCGCCAAGCACCGTGAAGCGCGGCGCAACGATGTGGCTCCACTGGAATGTCACGAACGCCAAGCGAGTGTCGATCGACCACGGCCTGGGGCGGCAACCACTCAGCAGCAGCAGAGGCATCAACGTGAATTCACCAACTGCCTGGACCCTCACTGCCGACGGGCCGGGCGGTACAAAGACCGCCAAGGTGACGGTGAACGTGGAGGCCCGGGCCGCCCCGCCCGCAACCGCGCCGGAGATCTCGTTTTGGGCGGAGCCGACGACCGTGAAGCCCGGCGAGAAGGCGACGCTGCACTGGGATGTGCGGAATGCGACGCAGATATTTATCGACCGAGGGGTTGGATCCTTTCTTGGGCTGCACGGCACGCAGGAGATCTCCCTGTTCGAGCCTACTACTCTAACGCTCACCGCTGAGGGGCCGGGAGGCATAAAGACCGCCAAGGTGACGGTGAACGTGGAGGCCGGAACCGCGCCATCCGCAGCGGCGCCAGAGATCTCTTTTTGGGCCGAACTAACGACTATGAAGCCTGGAGAAACGACAACGCTCCATTGGGACGTCCGCAATGCAACGGAGGTATCTATTGACCGAGGGATTGGATCTTTTCTTGCGCCGCAGGGCAGCCAGAAGATCTTCTTCTCTGCGTCCGGGCCTAACACTGTGGCGCTCACTGCTAAGGGTCCGGGCGGCACGAGGACCGCCAAAGTGACCGTGAACGTGGAGGCCGGAAGTGCGCCGCCTGCAGCCACGCCAGAGATCTCGTTTCTGGCTGATCCAATCGTGATCGAACGCGGCCACTCGTCGACTCTCTCGTGGCGGGTTTGGAATGCGACAATGACCTCACTAGACCATGGAGTCGGCACAGTTTCTTTGCACGGCTCCACAGAAGTGTTTCCCGCGGAATCGACCACTTACCACCTGACGGCGGAGGGTGCCGGGGGCAAAAGGGTGGCCCAGGCGTCGGTAACTGTACTCGCGAGTGACTCTAAGGTCTGGGCCTTGCAGGCCGGCTATGTTGGCCAGTTTTACAGCCAGGACATGCAGGCCAACGGTTTTGCGAAAGGGAAGAAAGCTTGGTCCGTGGCTTCCGGCAGATTGCCGCCGGGTTTAAGACTCGTTGCAAGCAACGGCACCATTACCGGATATCCCAACGAGGCCGGCGACTACACTTTTTCTCTGCACGTGAGCGGCAGTGATGGGCAGGTTACTGGCGCATTTTCCATCCACATCAATCCCGCACAATAGTGGCGACGTGGCTGATCTGCCCACTGGCTGTGTATTAAACTTTAGTATGATGACACTGAACTGCCCGCTGCTCTAGCTCACCTCAGCGGAGATCGAATCGCCAGGCGCCAATCCTACAGTGAGGATTTTGATCGCTTTCGTATTCTCAGGAACAAGCTCATACCAAGCGTAATAATTCGGCACGCCATTCATACAGTCGGACTCTGTCCCAATCTGCTCGACCGTGCTGTTGTTTAACCCGTAATTCCCAAAAGATGAGTAGGTGTTGTTAGAGCCGCTGCAGGTGACAGCCGGGACTATCCAGGAAGCCGTAACTTCTGTGACGGAGTCGGCCGGTCCGGTCACGGCGTAGCCGCTCCATTTTTTTCTCGTGGACGAGCCGTCAGCAAGGCGTTTGATATCCTTGGCCGGTGCATGCTGTCGCGTACTGCTACCCGAGCCTGAGGCGTAATCGGCGGGTTCTAGACCTGCGCCACGGCAGGCAGGGTCGCGACCGCAACCAATACTCCAAATCGGCGCAATGACATGACTCCACCTTTCGACTCGCGATCGTCGTTGTGCTCCCGAATTGTCTCTAATTCTCAATAAGTGTACACCACATTTGCCTCCAGTCAAACGATTTTTGGTAAGTATGGCGACGTTTTGTCTGCTCCACAACCGCTTGTCTGCGCGTGCGGTTCCGTGCAACGCCGACTCGGGGCCACGATGTCGTCGTTAATAGACGCCGATATTGCGAATAATAAACAGCGCTACTGTGAGCAGAATGCTGTATACTACTTTCGTCCGGGGGAACGCTGAAAATCCTGGTTTGGCGGGGCTCACGCGCGCTCAGCCCTGCCTCTGGTCGACTCCAGAGGTTCCCTTACGTCAGAAAGGCGAGGAAATGAGGTTGAGATACACATCGTTGAGAATACCGGCCGCTGTCATCCTGGCCGCAATGGCTTCCCTGATGCCCAAGGCGTCTTCCGGGCAGCAACCCACGATTCAGCCGGGCTCGTTCTATCTGCTTCGAGCGGATGGAAGTATAGTTATGCTACCTTCCACCAAGGCAAAGATGAAGGCACACGGAACAAACCCGTTAAAGGCCGCCGCCGGTGTTGTCCATCAGAAAGTCGTTGTGGATATTCCGGGACAGGCTTGCGCCATCCGGCTGAGAGCCGGCGATCCGCAGACCTTCCTATCAGGCACTTCGCCGGGGACCACCTATATGGCGCCACCAGACTACCAGCAATTGCCTGAAACTCTAACGCTTGGAATTTACGCCGTGCTCCAGGGACTAGCAGTAGTCAAGTCTGAAAAACGGGAACTGGTTCTAGACGATACCAAGGCGAACGTATTCACTGCCGCGAGCGGAAAGATTACAACTAGTGGCGCTCCGGCACTTGGGATTCCCCTGAATTTCTCGCGATACGCCGGGTTGGTGGTCAAGTCGGAGCCAAGAGTGCCACTCCCCCCAGGGGAGTATGCCTTCGTCTGTAGCGCTGCGACCATGGCGGTGGGATGCGTAGCGCCCACGACCGACCTGTACGCTCCTCCCAATCTTTCGTGGGATGAGTATCAGTTTGCCTGTTTTGGGATAGATCAGTGAGCAGGCTCGCGGCAGAGTCTCATGTCGCGGAATAGCGTGGTGGCCGGATTTGGCCCACGTCGCGTCACGAGGCGCGCACGACCAGCGCGGTTATAATCAGGAAGGCCAGCCAGTTAGGCGGCTATCCGAAGAATCGCCGGGTGACGTGGCGCGCGCTTCAGCATAAACCGCAGGCCGTCGATCAGGCGATTGCCCGCCCTTGGCGACCTATCCCGGCGCCCTGCTGCCGGCCCGACTACTGGCGGCGGTTCACTCCCGAGTTGATCCGGCCCTTCTATAAGAGATGGGAGGCTGGACCGCTTGCTGGATACATCGCGAAACACGCCGATTCCAGGATGGTCGTGCATTCGCAAAGAGGGATCGTTCCAGGAAAGTGGCCTCTGAAACGAACGCCTGCACGTTTGAACCGACTGGCGTTCGTCAGAACGGGCAGTCGCGCGGGCGCCTTTTCCGCATCGGTCGTCGCGGTGTTATCAGACTCGGGACCGACGAAGTTGATTCCGCACCGCCAGAGAGCACGCGATGTGGAACCCCCAGCACGCCTTCTCCGCGGCGTAGTCCGCCAAAGCGATGACACGACTGTGTCCCTTCAAAAATCCGAAGACTTCCAATGTCACGCGGACGCCCGAACGCGCCAGCATCCCTCCGAAATAGCACCCCACGGCGCCGGAGCCCAGTATCGCGACCACCGGCCACTGGTCGGCCTGCATGAGAAATCATCTTACTGCGCCCACAGTGTGGTGATGGTCGCGAATCGCTGGCTTCTCTGGGAGGCCTCAGCCGTCCTGATATCTACCCTTATCGTTAGCTATTGCTTTCCGGGCCACGCCCGGCTCGCTGCGCCCGAACGGGCTACGAACACAGAATATTAGGCGTCGCCGCGCACAAGCAGCACATAGATGACCGGGGAATAAGTACCTCACTGGTTGATCACTCGGCACGCCATTCTGTTTGAGTCCGGCGGTCCGCGGCGAGCGCTGTTGAAGGCGTGGAAGGTGAGACAACGGAAACCATCCGCCATCGGCCCCGAGTAAAGCTCCCGGAAGTTGGCTCTGTTTGGAAGGCTGCACGCTTGACACGTCAGCGCAACGGAGCGAAGCTCGTCACTGCCATGACCACTAAGACCAGGACCAACAAGAATCCCCGCGCCGGAATCTTCGTCGCGTCCAGATTGCTAGATCCCCACGACCTGCTGCCGGCATATTTCACCTGTAGGTCGGCCGGGCTATCCGGCGCCACGGCCGAAATCGGGCAGGCGCTCGCGGAATTGCGCATCGATCCGGCACCACCGGTACGCCCCAAGACTAAGAACCAACCGAAGCCGCTGCCGGACCCGCGCGACCTGATGGCTGCCTTTTACGCCGCTAGGGACGCGGGTCTGGCCGCCGCCACCGCCGAAGTCAAGACCGCGTTATGGGACCTTTTCCGCATTGATCCTGAGGGGCCGCCGCAGCCGGTATACCAGGGCGCGGCGATCGCGCCCGCGAGGGGCCGCGTGATTATCGAATGGAAGCCCGAAACTGGCTTACCGCCATCGGAAATATCGATGGAGGAGCTAGAGGCCAATTTGCTGGGCGCAATCGCGCGCGCGCACGAGGCCGCCGCACAGGAAGCTCGCGCTGCGAAGACTACCGAGGAGCCAAAAACAATTTCGACCAAAAACACGGACGACAGCGCCGGCGGCCCCGGCCCAGAGCAGGTGCACTCCTGATCGCCGAGGCCCTGCATGATCTCGTCGAGCGTCTCGGTCTCGGCCCGCGTGCGCAACGCCTCAGCCACGAAAGCGACGCGCTCGGCTGGCCGATTCCTGCTTTTTCTGCCCGTTCTGGGCGGTTTCTACGAACCGATAATTGCGGGAATCGGCCGCTACGCGGCCCGGCGGTCGAGCAGCAGCTTGCCCAACTCGCGCGTCAGCCGGCACAGCTCTGCGCAGTCGCGGCCCTCGGCCAGCGCCGAGGCGGAACGGCCGCCGTGCTTCCAGTTGGCGAGCGCGGCGGCGCCGCCGTGCATCCTGCAGCGCGTGTATTCTCCATCCGGCAGCCGCATGCCGGGCGCCTGACAGTCGCTGCCTTTCCGCGTCTGTGCGTCACACCTGGGCGAGGAGCTGAAGTCGCCGGAAGGGTTGCCGTGCCGGAGCTTTCCTCGCTTTGCATGGGATTCGCTCATTTTCTATTTTTGGGTGGGGTGGGGGGTCCCCCTGCCTGCACGGGGCCCACGATGGCCTGGCCGCCCTCGTAGACGTGCACGTGCTCGACGCGCATCGTCCGCTGGGATCCGCCGCGGCGGTGTTTGTCCAGCGCCTCGAACGCCGCGATGAAAGAGCGGTGGAGTCGTGATGCCCTGGCCAGGTGCGCGGCGCGGACTGCCTCATCGGTGGTATTTTCCGCTTGGGCCCACGCGCGCATCACCATCGTCTGCAGGGCATATAGCTGTGCTGCAAGGCACGCAGCCCCAGCATCGGCCGGGCTGCCCATGAACCTCATGGCCTCTTCCATGACGCGCACGCAGTCCTCGACTCCCGCGCGCGCACCCTTGCGCTCGACAACAATCATTCTCACCTGGCGCACTAGCGTATCGCCCAGGGCGGCATGGCCACAGCCGGAGATCTCCGGGAGGAGTCGCACTCCCGCGTCGCTGAGCCGGCCCTTGCCGGCGTCGTCCGGGCACAGTTCAACGAGCGCGATCTCCGGCCAGGTCCAGTTCCACGGCCGTATCGCGGTTTTCGCCTCGGTCGGCGGCGCCGCGGGCTCGATGCGCGCGATCGCGCGGGACTTCGTGGGTTTCTTCATACGCTTTCCTGGTGCACGAACTTGGCCAATGCCCAGGCCCGCAGCTCCTTGTCCTGGTCGCGAACCAATTTGTGGATCGCGGCCTCGGCGACATCCAACCCAGCTTTTCTGCCGGAATTGTAGGCCATCATGGCGGCGTTGACCAGCAGGCCAGCGACGATCAGCGCGAAGAGCATCCAGTCTGGGCTCACGGTTTCACCTCGGGGAGGAAGCCGGCGAGGCGTCGACGTCGGGGCATGAGAGGTGGAGAACAGCCAGCGCGTTGCGGCCAGGCCCGGCGCTGTCCGCTCCGCTCGGGAAGTTCCGGAGGGTGTCTGCATGCCTACCTAATCGCGGCGGGCCCGCCGAAACTTCACCCGATCTGCTCGTCGATCGACGCCAGGAGCCACTCCTCGAAAGTGAGGCCGCGCGTGCGTGCCTGGGCGTAACTGCCCACGTCCAACCAAAGTGGAAGGCCGCAACGGCGCTGCTGAATGCGGGCCTCCAGCTCGGCGCGCAGCCGGGCCAGGATCTCCTCGGCGACGGGGCGGGCGAATGCGCGGGCGGCTGAGGCCATATACCGTTATTCTGGCGCGTGGCGGGGCTGGCCAGCAGGGGTGGGGGAATACGTCCAGCCGAGGCCCGGCAGCGCCACGGCGGGCTGCCTGGCGCGACGACTTGGCGGAATTTTTCGCCTTGCCGGGGGCAAATGCGAAAATTTTGCGGATTTCCCGCCCTGGCGGCCGATAAAAACGGCCGAATTGGTGTTCAGGCCATAAAGGCGCCTAGCAATAGTGGAAGCCGATGGCGCAGTGCGGCCCTTGGGCCATGTGGCAAGTAATCTGATGGCTCGTCGCCCGCGCGCAAAAGGTAAAGCCTGAAAATACAGCCCCAGGCATTTTGTCGAAGTCTCTCTTGGGAGGTCCCATGCGGACTGAAAGGACGAAAGTAGTGGAACGACAAAAGTGGGAATATTTGCAGTGTGCGCTGGTGCTGGATTCATCTGCGGAGAGGTCTGGCGAGGAGTCTGGCGCCGAGAAGGGCTTGAACGTTCTTGGGGATGAAGGTTGGGAATTGGTCGGCCTGGTAAAGGCTGAATCGGATCACCCTTCGCCGGCCGGTTACCATGCCATCTGCAAAAGGCCTAAAACTGCGGCGGTCAAACCGCAGGCGCGCAGGCTCTAGGGCCTTTCGCCTTCGAAAATGCGCGTTTTGAGCGGAGTTTTTCCCAGAGTCGATTTCCAAATAATTTTCGAATTTCATTCCGCTCGTAGACGTTGACGTTGATCAGGTTGGCGCCCGGCCCGACCGCCACACTGGCAGAATCGGTGTGCCGAATCGCAATTGGTCAAGAATTGCACCTTAAGGGCTAAGGACGGCCAACCCCGAGCGTCCAGCTTGCCCCTAAGCTGTATCGGGCGCTTGCCGGGCACACGCCGACACGGATAGAAACGACCTAAAATAAGTGGCATCCATGGCTAAAGGAAATCTGAGCAAACGTGCCCTCGACGTGTTGAACCGAGCCCGCGAAGTCAAGAGCGAGATCGATTTCTGTGGCGAAGACGGCGGCCTACAAAAAGAGATGTACCACTTCGCCGAATGGCTGGGAGATCATCTCCGCTCCGAGTTGCAGCGGGAGGCTTGGGACGAGCCTGAATTGGTGATGGACGAAGACGGAGTGTCCCTCTACCTGTATTCGGCAACATGGCAGTTGCCCGATGAAGACCATGTGGCGTTCTCGTTTTCCTGCCCCAACTTGTTTGACGACCCGCCGTGCGTGCAACTCTACCTTCCGGCTGAGGAGGTGTTCGGGCAGCGCAATGGGTTACTCAACCGGCTTCGGCCAAAGCTTAAACGTAGCGGGTTTACGGACTACTATGAAGGCGGCGATCCAGATCCGTCGTGTCCCCTGTGGAAGTACATCCGCCTGGAGGAGTTCCACGGCGAATCGGGCTTCGACCTGGATTCATTTGTTGCGGCGATTGTCGACGGCTTCCGCGGGCTAATAGAGATCGAGCCGTTGATTGAGGATGCCTTTCGCTCGCTGCCGGACCCGCCGCCACCGCGTCCGTCAGAACGCCACCTCAAGACAATCGCATTCCTCGACACGGAGTGTGAGGGATCGTGGACCGAACGCCGGATGGCCGAACTTGCCATCGTAAACGTCGCTTACGACGCAGAGGTGGATGAGGTGCTCGGCATTTTGGAAGAGTACTGCATGGACCTCGGTGAGACACTGGATGAGGCGAAAGCCCGTGGCATTTTGGAACGGGCCGAGTTCATCGTAGCCCACAACGCCTTTACCGCCGACAAACCGCTCCTGGACCTGCATCTGCCTGGAACCGAGGAAAGGAAATGGCGCTGCTCTCTTCGAGGAATAGAGTGGAAACAACTTCTGGGAGTCCAGGGCACAAGTCTCGAAACCCTCATGGGCAAGGTCGGTCTTCGGTACGAGCAAGACCACCACGCCTGCGCGGATGCCCGTGATCTGAAACGCTTGCTCGCCCTCAAGCACAAGGGCCGCACCTACCTGGGGCGCTTGCTTGACAGCACCGAAGCGGAAAGCTGACTTAATTGGGCGTGCGGCTGGTTCTGAGGTGGCTTCGTTGGCCCGCGTGGGACGGGCGCGACACCACGGCGAAAATCGCGTATTTCACGGCGCTGATCCGGTAGGCGCCAACGACCTATGAATAACGGAATCGGTCGTCAGGCCTGGGTGCGCCCCCGTCCACCAGCACCAGCTCTGGCGCGCGGATCCGGATCCGGCCAGGACCGATCCGGCGTGGCCAGCTCGAGGAAATCGAAGTCGCGGCCTCCTTACTTGAGCTTTTCCTCTCCGTTTCCTGCGGGTCGACGACATTGATTCCGACCTGGTCGCCCGGCCCAGATCGGGCGCGCGGCGCCGGTGTCAATAGTCGGAGGCTCCGACCATTGCCCAAGCGCCTCGGCGCAGGTCCTGCCCGGCCGGATATGGCGCGGCTGCCGGCAGGCGGAAGCGGACGAAAGCCAAGGGGAATGAAGCGACAGCATGTTGCGAAAATCCCCCGGCCGATCTGCGAAGTTTTGTCGCCTTAGGCCTTGTGTGCAGTTGGCGGGCCGGCTTGGCATATTCGTCCCCCGAGGCCGGAAGGCGGCAGGGCGGCACCGCCGCGCGCCAAGACCGCAGCAACGCACCGATGGCCTTGGCCTTCTCCCGCCCGAATTTGTTGCCGTGACCGGTCACCTGAGGACATCTGCACGGCACCATCGCCATGTCTTCGCCAGCTTCGATTTACATGCAGAATCTGCTTGCTTTTCCATAGCTTCCGAGTGATCGATGTGATGACCGCCGAAGCGCGGAACACAAGGAGTTCACAATGACGACATTCACCATCAACGAACAGAACGAAATCGTGGCGTTTTCGACGCCGGAAGAGGCTTCCGCCGGCACGCAGACCCCGTTTGACAGCTTCGCCAGCGAGCAGGAACTGACGGAATTGGCATCCGCCTGGCCTGCCGAGAGGCTGGCGACGATTTGGAACACCCTGGCTGGCGACACGCCGGTGAAGAAGTTCAAGAACAGTAAGGCCGCCGCCAGCCGCATCTGGGCGCGCATTCAGGGACTGGACGAGGCCGCGAAGCCCGAGGCGGCGCCCGCGAAGCCTACGGCGGAACGCAAGGCCAAAGGTGGCGCACGGGCGGCCAAGGGCACACCCGCCAAAGGCAAGGCGGGCAGCAAGACGGCCGCCGTCAAAAACGCGCCCAAGGGTAAAAAGGCCGCCAAAGCGAGGGAACCAGGCGCGCCGCGCGAGGGTAGCAAGACCGAGTTGGTCGTTGACCTGCTGAAACGCAAGAACGGCGCGACGCTGGCGGACATCATGGAAAAGACTGGATGGCTTTCTCACACGACGCGCGCCTTTGTATCCGCCACTCTTGTCAAGAAACTCGGCTTGGCCGTCGAATCCTTCAAATCCGACAAGGGGCAGCGCACCTACCGAATCAATCAGTAGCATCGAACGCCTCCTTCCTTCCTGGCCCGCCCGGCACTGCCATGGCGGGCTTTTTTGCTTGCTGGCCTCGATTCTCGCCTGATCGGCCGCAACTCACGGCGGCATGGGCCCACACGCTAAAACCTGCGCCACTCGCGCGAACGTGGGCCAAACGTGGCGCAACAGTGGCCAACCCTCGGCTCACTTGCAACAGGCGCAACCCCGCTGAACGGCCCACCAAGGCGAAGCCCAGCCCCTGCAAATCCGGATGGCCGGCCCGTATCTGGGCTTCGAGGGCGCCGACCTCGCGCCTGCAGCGCGCGATTCATACGGCCTTCTCCCAGCGTCCTTGCGCCGATCTTATCGAACGTGCACCCGTCGCCGTGGGGCAAGGCGAGCTTTCCCTAATCCTATTGCCATCTGGTGATCACTACATCACCGTACTTCGAAATCAATCACGGCCAGAGCAAGCCTCGCCACCGGATTGATCCGGCATCACAATTTCTGGCGCTGTCGGCCCGACGTGGGCCGTGGCTCGTCAAAACGATAATGCCGGCGGCCACGTCGTGCACGCGCTTGATTTCCGGCAGCGTGCGGCCTTTTCGAGTGCCTGCGCCAGATTGCTCACGCGCACCAAAGCGGGCGCGGCTTTGCCCACCGTAATGGCGGACTTCATTTCGTGGATGGCAGCTTTGCCTGCAGCAGCTTCAAGGCCTGCTCGATCTGCTCAAGCGCGCCGGGAGGGAGGTGGATATTTACGCCGAGGTCCACGCCCTCAATAAGAGCCGCAACGTTCGCGCAGAAAGGGCCGGCGATCGTCTTCGCCGCCTTGTGAGCCCTTTCTCGCGCCTGATGTTCGCGCCGCTGTCTATTATCCAGGATGGCAATGGCGTCGGCCAGCTTTAGCTTGCCTTCGGTCACCAGGTCGTACTGGTCCGGCGCCGAATTGCGTAAGCGCGCGCACTGCACTTCTTCGGCGCTGCGGGTCTGCTGCGCAGCTCGTACCATTTCCAGCGCCTCACCCAGCGGCGTGCCACCGTTCAGGACTGCCTGCGCTAGGGCGCGGCTATGGCGCAGGACCTGGCAGGCCTGTTTAAACAGTTCTCCGGAAGCGCCTGCCGGAATATCGATATCGGCGCCCAGTTCGACGGCCATGGCCAGCCACATCGCCTTTCGGCTCCTCGTGATGCTCTTTCGCATCAGGTTGACCGAGAGCATGTAATCGCGCGCATCCCAGCCAGCCGGCAGCTTCTCGAAGCGCGGCTCTACGCCCGCGATCTCGCATGCCAGCAGCCGGTTGCGCCCGTCGACGAGTTGGCCTTCATCGTCCACGATGATGGGATGGAAGAGGCCGTTCTTCTTGATGTCCTGGGCGAGGTCTTGCAGCTCGTCTTCCGGAAGCAACGGGAAGCAGTGACTTGGATGGATCTTCATGCAGAGCGCTCCGCCCGACGCATAAACCAGCAGGCTATGCCCGCGAGTGCGCGCTCAGCCGCGGCGGCTTGTGCGTCCACTTCGCGCAAGATGTTCGAATCCCAGGCCAGGCATACGTGGTCGACCGTTCGCACCTGGTGATTCAGGTACTGGCGCACCACGCCCACGAACTGGCGCGTGCGCTTGTGGATGAACCTGACCTCCAGCGCCCTGTCCTCGCGACGACAGCCCCCGCCCGTCTTGCTGGGCCGCCCTGCCGTTGGGTCCGCGAGTTTGCCGGTGGTGTACCACTCAATCGGCACCACCGGACAATCAGGGAATTCGGCTTCGAACGCCGCGCGCGCGGCGTCCTGCTTAATCATGTCGGTGATGTCGTCGTTCATCTGGTTGCCTCCTTGGCGCACGCCATACCGAAGTATGGGTCCGGCGGCTGGCCTGGCCACCCCGGCTCGGTCTCCGGCGCTCGACCCTCGCGCGCGAGCGCCAGTCGATATCCAGAAGCTGGCCAACTGCGCGCGCGCTCGGCTGGCAGCCCCTCCAGCAGCCGCTGCTTCAGGTACTCCATCTCCTGGGCGAAGATTTCCGTCTCGCTGTCAATGTGGTGCCCTATGCAGTCGCCCTGCTGGATCATGCCTGCCAGTAGGTTGTCGAGTCCGCACAGGAGCGCTTCGATTTGCCTTCCGCTTAATTCGATTTCCACGTCCGTTCTCCTTTTCTAAAATGCCGCGCAGCGGCGGCGTCACACTGTCTTAGAAGTCCTCGTCGGCTTCGAGATCCTCGGTCTCGACCCATTCGTTCTCGTGGACCATCTCCCGAATCTCCTCTTCCGAAAACTCCAGACCCGCTATTTCCTCCTCTGTCATCCCTTCGGGGTCTGGCGGATTCACATCGTCGCCGAGTCGGTCGGAGATGTGGATATGTGACCAGGTACGGTTGCACCATCGGCACTTGAAATGCGGCTGATTTTCGGCGGTGTTCGTTTTCTCCAATGACGTGCTCCTCAACTGTTTTTTGATTGCCCCCGGGTGCAGGGGCGTCTCACTGTCGCAACTCCGCGCGCCCGGCCGCGAAAAGTACCACTGGGACCATTCCCGGCCATGGCCGATTTTGGACAGGTAACAAGCAACTTGCTTTCAAGATTCATTGCGCGCCGTGCGTGCGCTGGGTGTTCATACGCTGCCTCCCGCTGGTTTCCGGGTCTATGCTCCAGCGATAAAGCGATCCGGCGCACCTCGATGGGCGCCTGCGGCAGTGGCTCGCCGTCCCGTCCGCGCCGCGAATACCGCGCCAGGCGGTCGCTGATATTGCGCGACATGTCCAGCCCGGATCGCCACGGCCGCCAGGCGTACAGGCAATAGCGCACACCGGCGTCCTCGACGAACCATACCGTGCTCCGCCGCATTGATTTCGTCTGTGGTGTTCATCGCTGGATTCGCTCCTTGTTTCTTCCGCCATGCGGGTCGGAGTTACACTGTCTTACCTCTGCGCTTGGCTTCGTCGAGGCGTCGCGACTCGTAGGGCGCTCGGCTCCGCGTCATCTGCGTTAGCCTCCCGCTGAACCAACTGCTCAAGCTCCTCGTCGCGAATTAATTGCCGCTCGTGCACGGTCGCTTGCGCTATCAATGGATCCACGGTCATGCCGTCCCTGAGGCAACCATACTCATCGAAAGAGGCCTCGTATGCCTTTGCGTCGTCAAGTAAATGCCATCGGCCATCTGGCGTCTGGATGTCCGTGCCCGCGGCGATCACGACGTCCTGGATTAGGAATGGCGGGGGGCATTTGCCCAGCCTGATGTAGTCCTCCAGAGCCTGCGCCACGGCGTCCGCGCGCAGCATGCAGTACAAGGGTGTTTCGGGCGGGCACCGATCTTCTCGTCTGCATATGGCGGCAGACAAGCTGTTGCGCCAGCCCTTTGCCGCGTGCCGGACGACGAAGTTAATCGCATTGGTGACGAGCGTGTCCGGATCAACCAACGATAACTCCCCCCAGAATTCGACCTGGACGGCCCCGTGATCCGGAATTAAACGTATGACTCCCCCCGTGCGGTCCTGCTCGTAGTGGTAGAACGTCACATCCAGAACGGCATCGTCCTCCTTTGGCCGCATCGAGGTTTCACCGACCCAGTACACTGGCACCGAGTGCTTGCTGGCGATGTGCATACCATCAGGCGAAATCGGGCATCCACCGGGCCATCGATGAAAAGGCGTATCGAACCGGGGTTCGCGCTCGGCTTCCGCGGAGGCCTGAGCGTCCGAGATCTGAAACCGGAGCCCTTCGTACTCGGGCGTTTTCTTCATGACATTCTCCTTTTCGTTTGGAATTTGCGCCCCGTACTCATTGGGCACAGGCACTTTCTACCGCGCGCCGAACCGGTGCGTCATGACACTCAACATATATGGGCCAGATCTCGCCGGCGTCGCTTTTAATCAGGTAGAAGTCATCCGGCTCTTCGCAGACGTCGACTGTCCGGGCACAGACACGGCATGGATTACGCTCCAGCATTTGGATAATCGCCAACTGAACCGCGCGCGTGGCGAAGTACTCCACGACGACCGGATGCTCGAACAGGTCCCTGAGATTGTCAAAGGTCAGCGCCCTGAGCGCCTGGCCACCCTTAATGGTGCGCCCACGCGCGGCCGCCTCTAAGCGCCGGTCTATCAGTTGCTGGAGATCGGCGTTGCTTATGTCGGGTCTGATTTCTTCTGCGTTCATGACGTGCTCCTTTTCGGTTTTTTGTTCGTGCTCAAAATTCACTTCCTGCCCTTTCCGGCTAAAGGCGGCCTTGGCCGCCTTCCGTTGGTTGGAATCAAGGGCGCCAGCTCGGGCCAGTGGTCGGCAGTTGCCATGAGCAGCTTCTGACCCTTTTCCTGGTCTTGTCGGCGGGCGTCCAGCAGCTTGCCATCGATGTGAGACTCCAGCTCCGTGCGCACTAGGTCGAGTAGGTACGTCGGCTCAAGAGCGTCGAGTTCCCAGCTCTGGTCGCCGTGCTTAGCCGCATAATCGGCATACCGCGAATCACGCACCTTCGCGGGATTGGGCGGCAGGGCCAGATCATCAACCTGTTCCCGCAATAGTGCGATGCGCCGCACCTCGATGGGCGCGGCCTTGCCATATAGTTTCAGACGCTCGGCGATGTCGCGCGTCATATCGACGCCGCTCGGATCGTGGTCCCCCAGGTGCAGAATGACGGCCTCATCGTGGTCCAGCAGCTTGCCCGCGATCCGCTGGGCCGCCCTCCACGCTTCGGAGGTCGAGTTGTAGCCGCGCGCGGAGAAGTACGGCACGTCATACTCCTGGCAGACCGTGCCAATCACGTCGACCAAGGCGTCTTTCTCAATCCACGCCTCGATGTAAAAGTGCTGCCCTTTCCAAAGATCGATGCGGTAGCTACCTGCGGCTGACCGGATAATGTCACCTGGATCGGTCCAGTGCGAGAAACTCCGCACGTTTCGGGTGCGATCCTCAATCGCGTTCCAGTCGATCAGGCCGGCATTGCGGGCGTCTTTGATGATCTCGCCGAAGTTCTTGTAATTCCGGTATGTGTTCTCGAAAACGTTGCGCGCAACCATTCGGTAATAAAGCTGGCGCAGCGACAGCCAGAGCCGCAGGGCGGCATACGCCCCGATGATCTCGTTCGCTGTTTTGATAAGTTGCAGCGACTCCGCGCGGAACTGGTGCGCCAGATAGCAAATCTTAGGCACGGGTACCTCTCATTGTGGTCGTACCTTCTAGGTCTCGCAGCGCGGCAAGTAATAGCCAACCCACTCGTGGCGACGCCCGCTGGCTTTTTTCAGCACCGTAATTGCGAACTTGCTGTTCGGGTTCACTCGGGCACGGCCTTCCGGCATCCGCTTGACCAGCACTGGACGCGGTGGATCTGCGCGCCGCAGAAGCCCGCCCTCCCAGCGGCACTTTCCTTCGCGCACGAGTTCATTCCCAAGGCTGCAGAGCGTGCGCCCCGGCAGGCCGTGGCGTTCTCGACGCAAGCTACCTATCTCGCTTGGTCTCAAGAAGTTGCATATGCCACCGAGCCAGCCAGGATCTCACCATGGGCGTAAAACCCGATGCATCAAGCCGTGTGACCCATACGGCACCATACGGCAGTCCCCCAATCGTCTCCCACATGCGCGCGCGCGTAGGAGTTACAGGGAATTGCCGTACGGTGGTGTATGGGTACCTTACTGATGGTCATGGTTTCGCTCAAGTTCCTGTGACCTGGCAGATTCCATTAGATCGATGCCGACCCACCCTCGCACTGATTTGCCATGTATCTCCTTGGATTTTGGGGCGCAGCCTTTGTCGCGGAGCTGGTCCGTGAAGTCGCGCCCCTGGAGTGGGAGCTTCTCGCCGTTTCTATGGCACCACTCTTCATAGGCTCCGACAATCCGCTCGGAGCTTACCCAAGCAAACGGGTTGATGCGGCAACAGTCTTCGATGAATTCCTTTAGGCGATCTGAACTCTCGCGGTAATCGTCGGTTGAGGCTCGAACTTCGGGTGGGCAATGCCTCAAACCGTCACGGTAGTAGTCGAGTGCTCCCTCCACAATCCAGGCCAAGATACCAGGTAGTTCGGCTTCGAGCTTTTGCGGCAGATCAGTATCAATCTCTTCGTCCGGAATGACAACATCAAAAGGTACGCACAGAACCCGGTTCCACACCGCATCGGTCGGGCTGGAAATCACGGGTCTGTCGTTGCAGTCCATAAAAATCTTATGTGTTGGCGAGAAGTTGATCCAGTTCTCGCGTAGCCGCCTCGTTCTGATAGCAGTGATGCCAGTCAAGTACTTGACCCGTCCCAAAGATAGCCGTTGACCCTTGCCCACTTCGCTGGTGAAGACAAACCGGGCACCCTGAAGATCCGCCAGATCCGCGTTGACTGCATTATTGCCCCCCAGACCCCTTGGGTCCGCCATCAGACTGTCAATATTGATCTGCGTGCTGTACTCACGGTCTCCTAAGGCCCTGCTAACCGTTGTCAGCAGGGTGGTCTTGCCGTTGTTACCGAAGTGGCCATAGAAGACAACCAATACTTTCTCTGCCTTACCTGTAGCGGCGCATCCGAAGAGGCGCTGGAGGTACTTCACCATCCGGTCGGCCCGCTCTTTTGCATCGACAGAGGCATCTGGCCCGTCGCCCATGATGCGATAGATGAACCGCATGAATCGTGGGCACTGGGCCGAAGGATCATATTGCAGTGGGATCAGTTTGCTGATGAGGTCCTCTCGGCAAGGTGGTCGCAGGCCACCTGTCTTGAGATCAATAGTCCCGTTCTCAACATTCAGCAGCCATGGATCGCGGTCGAGGTCCGTAGCACCGATCGCGCGAACCTTCTTCTTTGCAAGGTGTATCATGCTCGCGAGCGAGATTCGGGACAACGACTTATTCAAGAATCTGAAGAGCGCCGTGCGCTCGGTTTGATCATCGAGAGAGCCGGCCTCTGCAAATGCACCTCTTATGGTCTGTTCCGCTCTCCTTTCGACCTGGATAAACTCGTCATACTGCCAACGCTGACCGGTCCAGACGTAATACGCCCGCCGCTCATGGCAATAGATAAGGTCCTCGCCAAAGGCGTCAGCTAGGCGATCCGCATTACCTGTGTCGTTCAGGCCGTAGACTGGTCGGGGCGCAGCTGAATTGCCCGCGGCGCCATTCGACTCATTTGCCCTAGGCGGCAGCCAGTCCGCCCCAGGAGTGGCTGGCGTCATATCATATAACACCCCAGTGGCGTGAACTCCGCACGATGCAGTGAATGTTTTCTGGCGGCCCTGGGCGCTCACACTGCTTCGCGTTCACGACCTGAAGGCACGCCTCGATGGCCTCGTCGCAAAGGCCGCGCCGCTTTAGTGTTCCACAAATGCTTACCAGCGTCAGGTGCTGACGGCCATAAGGAATGCGACTATTGGCACTAACTGGGTACCCGACTCGGCGGCCTGATCCTCTGGCCCATTTGTAGAGTTCTAGAATGTCGGCCGCGTGCTCCTCAATCTGAAGGGGACTATGGTTAAATGCGTGGCCAGTCACGGTGAAAAACCGGGCGTGGCCATACATCTCGACGCCGCCAACCGCCTCCTTGCCCTCGCGTATAATGATTTTGCCGACGTTCGCTGGCAGTCTGGCGCGAACGAAGAGCTTTAGGCCTCTGCCGGATGGTGAGATCTCTGTATAAGTGTCGTAAAACCGTGCGACGATGCCCCGCGCCCATGGTTTAGGAACGGTTTCGCTCTCCAGGCAATCATCCAAATCAACGCCAACGAAAGGGTCAGCGTCCGAAATTACGTAGCCGACACCAGCGTAGAATTTCGGACGGTTCCGCCATGTGGCGAGCGCGGTTTCGAAGGTCGTCCACGTTAACGGATCGGTGGAGCTTGCGGGATGTCCACTGGCCTGATATGGGACTTTGGTATCTCGCTCACGACGCCACAACACCCACTGATCTAACTCGATGAGATCGTCCGGGAGCTGCAGATTGGGTTTTTTTGGTCGGTGCCCATTGGCTTGCGACACACCAGTGTTTACAATAGACATGAACGGCTCCTTTCAGGTCTGGATCAGGCTCGGGCGGGACTCCCGGGCCTTTTCCGTTTTGGAAGGCAAAACAAGTCAGCCGAACTGAGGTCATGTTGATTCAGCGGCTTGCCGAGCTTTGAGTCGGCTAGCGACAGCGACCACTCCACACTTTCAGTCAGATCGCCCCATATTACTTCCGTTGAACGCTTCGAAAGGCGGACCTCCAGGAAAAAGCTAAAGGCCCGCTGGTTTTGGTCGGCGGGCCTTAGTTTCGACTTTCAAAATAAGTCCGAGACCGAGTCGCTCCAGCAGCGGCGCCTAGCGTTGCCAGCGCCCGGACTGGCCGCGGTGGAAAACCAGTCTGTGATTCAGGACCTAGCCTGTCGTGCGTTTTACCGGTGCGGAATTGGCGCAGAACGCCGCTCGCGGTGCGGAACTGGTGCAAGATTGGTGCAACTCCCCGGTGCGTAACTCTTGTGTTTTCAGTGCGCCTACCCGTAAGTGATTGACGGGAACTACCTTGACACGGTAGAGGTCTGGCGTTCGAGTCGCCACGGGCCCACCACCTATTCCCTTTGAGACTTAGTCATTTATGCGCCTTTCCTCACGGGCATAGCAATCACGTTTTCGCGCCGTGGTGCAGAATTGGGCGATTGAAGTTAACTCCGGTTCGGTCTTCTGCCGTTCCTGGGGAGTACCCAACGTCGCACTAGCCAAGCGGCAAGGGCGTTATGAATGGCTTCAAAGCAGGCCCCCGCAACCAAGCTTTTCAGTTATTTACCGCAGATTTCTCGTTCTCTTCGCCTTCCAACATTCGAGTCAGCTTTCAGTGCCGTTTCCATAGATTGAGATCGGTGAACGATGTTTC
>Ga0181538_10000404_pt1 | contig 50235 bp, 44 predicted proteins | sample PEATcosm2014_Bin_40_FD_119773 | JGI IMG/M metagenome (GOLD analysis project Ga0181538, IMG submission 119773) | Peatland microbial communities from MTU Mesocosm Facility, Houghton, MI, USA - PEATcosm2014_Bin23_30_metaG | ecosystem: Environmental > Terrestrial > Soil > Wetlands > Peat | place...
GACCCGTTACACGTACGCCTACGCTAGGCTGTCTTGCCCAGTCGCGGCTGACATCCAGCACGGTCAAGTGTTTCATCCGTGTGCATCTGCGTCCATCCGTGGCTCATTTTTCTTGGCGGACATCAAGAAATAGGCCACGGATGGACGCAGATGCACACGGATTAAGACAAGAACGAGTTGCTGAAGGCCCGCCAAGGATCTGGTCCCTTCTACGTCGCGCACCCCAACGCTGAACGCTGACACCTGGCCGGGCTGATCTGGAGCTATCCTTACGTGTGCGCGGCGATGTCCTGCAGGAACAAACCGATCCGCGAACCGGATTCCCCGATCTGCACCGCTCCCTTGCGGCGGCGGCTTCATCGGTGCTGATTATAATGTGAACTCTTGACTCTGACCCTGGGTCAGGTAGCACGATCTGAGGAGAGGATGCGAGGGTATCGGATTCGGGAGTTCGCGGAACTGGCCGGAGTAACCGTGAAGGCGCTGCATCATTATGACCGGCTTGGGTTGTTAAGCCCGCGGCGCGCGGAGTCCGGTTATCGCATGTACGCCGAGCACGACCTGGAACGGCTGGAGCAGATCGTGGCGCTGAAGTTCCTGGGCCTGCCGTTGCGCCAGGTGAAGAGCGTGCTGGAGAAGACCGAAATCGAATTGGCGGCGGCGCTGAGGGCGCAGCGTAAGGCGATCGAGAAGAAGCAGGCGCTGCTCGCACGGGCGGTTTGCGCAATTCAGGCGGCGGAGGAGTCTATGGCGGCGGGAACCGGCCGATCCCGCGGCATTGCGAAAAATCATCGAGGTGATCGATATGCAGAACAGCATCGAAACGATGAAGAAATATTACACCGAAGAAGCTTGGGCACGGCGCCGCCGATACTACCAGATCGGACCGTCGCGCGAGTGGGTGGAACTGTACCGCGACGCTAACGCGCTCACGGGGCAAGATCCGTCGAGCGACGCGGCGCAGGCTCTGGCCGACCGATGGCTGGCGCTATCGGTGCGCGCGTGGACCGGCGACCCCGATGTGCAGACCGATTCGCCGGCGGCGTGGATGGACCGCGAGAATTGGCCCGAAGTGATGAAGCAGCGGTCGGCCGAATATCATCGCGAGGAAGTGGCGGCGTTTATCAAACGGGTGGCGATGTCGGCGCGTAAGAAGTACTTCTCGGAGGCGGCGTGGGCGCGGTATGTGCAACTGCGCGAGCGGCTGATCGCGGACACGGCGGCGCGGTCGGCCTTCTGGCAGGAGCGGCTGGATCTGTTCCACGATATCGAAGCGGCCTTGGGCGAGGATCCGTCCGGCGAAAAGGGACGGGCGCTGGCGAGCCGCTGGATGGCGCAGCTCGACGGCGAGAGCGCGGGCGACCCCGAAGTCAAAGCCGGACTGCTGAACTGCTGGGCAAATCGCCGGAGTTGGAGCGCTACCGTCCGGTGGTATATGGAAGGGCTGGCGATGATGAACACCCAGCGGTTCGACCGAGCGGCCGACTTCCTGGACCAAGCATGCCGCGCCGCCGTGCCACAATAAACTCAATATGTCGATACGCACTCGCCGGGATTTCGAGAAGCTCCGCGCCATCGGGCGGATTGTCCGCGAGACGCTCGATCGCACCGCAGCGGCCGTCCGGCCGGGAATCACCACGGGCGAACTCGATCGCATCGGTGCGGCCGTGCTGGCCAGCCGCGGAGCCGAGCCGGCGCCACCGAAAGTCTACGGATTTCCGGGAGCGCTGTGCATCAGCGTGAACGATGAGGCGATCCATGGCATTCCGGGCGATCGAACGGTGGCGGCGGGCGACCTGGTGAAGCTCGATCTGGTGGCCGAAAAGGACGGGTACTTCGCCGACGCGGCGGTGACGGTGACGGTGGGGGAGGCGAGCGCGACGGCGAAGGCGCTGGCGCGGTGCGCGGAGAGCGCGTTTCACCTGGGCGCGCGCGAAGCCCGCGCCGGGAATCGCGTGTACGACATCGGGCGCGCGGTAGAGCGGGAAACGCATCGCTGCGGTTTCCGTGTGCTGCGCGGCCTATGCGGGCATGGCGTGGGGCGGACGATTCACGAAGCGCCGAGCGTACCGAATTATTACGACCCGCGCTGCCGGGAGCGGCTGCACGAGGGACTGGTGATCACGATCGAGCCGATCATCGCGGTGAGCTCGAGCGAGAGCGAGATCCAGCCCGACAAGTGGACCGTCCGGACCGCGGACCGGAGCTGGTCGGCGCATTTCGAGCACACGGTGGTGGTGACGAAGGGGGCTCCGATTGTGCTGACGGCCGCGTGAGAATTCACCACAGAGACGCGGAGCCACGGAGAAAGCGAAAACAAAGGCAAAACCAGGCAAGCAAGCTAAGGCAACACGCGTAGTCCTCATGCGCTACTAATTCTTCCTTTCTTTGTGCCGCGCAAAGATTCTTCGCGCCGCTTGCGCTCATCCAAGAGCTGACCGCTGAAAGCTTGCGGCGAAGCCGCGCTGTGCTACTCCTGCCGTATGTGACGTTCACAACCCTACGTCCGTGCAGTCAGTTTGTCCGGCGCTCAAGAAATAACGGGCATCAGCCGATAGTATCCGTAGTGTCTGACCAGGAACGGATATTCGATATCGATCAACTGTCGGAATACCTGAGGGTCCCGAAATCCACTCTCTACCGCCTCGCGGCAGAGGGGAAGATTCCCAGCCATAAAGTAGGCCGGCACTGGCGTTTTCGCCGCGAAGCGGTAGATCTCTGGCTCGACCGGCGGGACGATTACGTTCCGGCAGGAGAGAGGAACTGATGGACGCGCCGACCATTCTGGTGGTGGACGACACGGCCACGAATCTGGAACTCGTCCGGGGGGTGTTGGATTCGGAGGGATTCCGCACTCTGGCGGCGGACAACGGCGCCGACGCCTATGGCATCAGCCGCGCTGAGCAGCCGGACCTGATTCTGCTGGATGTACTCATGCCGGGGGAGAGCGGGTTCGAAACCTGCGCGCGTCTGAAGTCCGATCCGGCGACGGCCGATATCCCCATCATCTTTCTCTCTTCGCTCGCCGATGTAAAGAGCAAAGTCGCGGGTCTCAAGATCGGCGGGGTGGACTACATCACCAAGCCGATGCACGGCGAGGAGGTATTGGCCCGGGTACGGGTGCATTTGCGTATCCGCCAGAACAATCGGGCGCTGGTGGAGCAGCAGCGCGCACGCCTGAACCAGCTACGGGACGCGCAGCAGGCCATCCTGGTGCGGCCGGAGGATTTACCGGAGGCCAATTTCGCGGTTCATTACAAGCCGCTCGAGGAAGCCGGCGGGGATTGCTACGACGTGCTGCCGCTGGGCGCCGGCATTTTCGGTTATTTCGTCGCCGATATCAGCGGCCACGGGGTCAGTGCGGCGTATCTCACCTCGGCCGTGAAGGCGCTGCTGCGGCAGTATTCCGGCCCCATGTACTCCCTCGGCGACGCCATGCGCGGCGTGGACTCGGTGATGAGCCAGATGCTGGCGGACGAGCAGTATCTGACAGCGTGTTACGCGCGCCTCAACCGGCAGACGGAACGCCTTTCGGTAATCAGCGCCGGCCACCCCCCGCTGATCGTGGTAGATCGCGCCGGCAGGCCGCAAGTGGTGGAATTAGATAGCGATCCGCTGGGAATTTTCGGCGGGGCGATTCTCCAGCGTACCGACATACGCGTATCTCCGAGCGATCGCTTCTTTCTCTATAGCGATGGGTTGATCGAGTCCTCGTCCGGCGGCGGCCGCCGCGAAGGGTTGGAGCGGCTGGTGGATGCCTGCGTGCGAAACCGTGCTTTGCGCCTGGCGGAGTCGGTCGATGCCATTGTCGGCCAGACCATCGGGCCAAGCGCCGAAGATGATGTGCTGCTGCTGGCGGCCGAGGTAGGGCGATGATGCAGTCCGGCCGGTTCGATTGCGAACTGCACGCCTCGCTGCCTGCGTCGCTCGAGGCCATCGAAGAATTTCTTTGGGAATTCCGCCGGTGCAGCCCGGTCTTGCTGCCATCCGCGAATCGTTTTGCGGCCGAATTACTGGTGCGCGAGGCGTTGACCAATGCCGTCGTCCACGGCTGCGGCGCCGATTCCCGCAAACAGGTCCGGTGCTGGCTGAGACTGCGGAAAGGGCATCTGCTTATCGCCGTCGCGGACGATGGCGAAGGCTTCGATTGGCGCGCAGCGCGGCACGCGACGGCAGATGGTTCGGATTGTTCGGGCCGGGGAATGGAGATTCTGCGCCGCTACGCCGACCATGTCCGTTTCAACCACAAAGGGAACGTAGTGACGCTGACGAGAAAGGTCGACAGAGGAGAACTGAAATGAACGTGATCACAAGAGAAAACAACCGGGCCGTGGTGCAGCCCTCCGGCAATACCATCGCCGCGGCCAACATCGCCGAACTGCGCCTGCAAATGAGGGACATCGTTGCCGATGGCGTGCGCGATCTGGTGGTCGACCTGGCCGGCGTGCAAATGGTCGATTCCAGCGGAATTGGTCTGCTGATCGCCGCCTACAATTCGCTGCGCAAGTTGGGCGGCCAATTGGCGTTGATTCACGCGTCCGACGACTTGCTGGCGTTGTTTCGCTCCATGCGAATGCACCACCATTTTAGCGTGACGGGGAATTGAGGGGACGGCGATGAAGGAACCGAATCTTGAGGACGATCTGATCCAGGACTATCTGGCTGAATGCCGCGAGCATCTGGCCACGATCGAGACGGACCTTTTGGCGATCGAACAGGGAGGCGCAGATATCGACGAGAACCTGGTGAACCAGGTTTTCCGCGCGGCACATTCCATCAAAGGCGGGGCCGGCTTTTTCGACCTGGCCAACATCCGTGAGCTGGCCCACAAAACCGAAAACGTGCTCGACCTGGTGCGCTCGCGGCAGATGGTAGCCACTCCCGAAGTGGTGAGCATTCTGTTGATGGCGTTCGACAAACTGCGCAATCTCATCGCGGATCCCCAAGCCAGCAATCAGGCGGATATCAGCGAATTTGTCGCCGCCCTCACGGCGCTCACTTCCGCGAGCTTGCCCGAGGCGGAACGAAAGTCGCTCGACCAGCGGGTCGCCGTGCCGCATCCCCGGCCCGGCAAGCACATTCAGACTTCCGCGTTCGATCTCACCCAGGCGCGCCGTGGCGGCAAGTGCATTTATCTCATCGAATACGATCTGATTCACGACGTACAGCGCCTCGGCAAGACCCCGTGGCAAGTTTTCAAGAACCTGATCGCGTGCGGCACAATTCTGGAGACCGTCACCGACCTCGATTCGGCAGGTACGCTCGACGATGAGTCCTCGAACCGGTTGATGCTCGAAGTGTTGTACGCCACGGTACTGGAGCCGGACCTGATCGGCCAGGTGGTGGATGTTCCCCCGGAGCGCGTGTCCCTCATTGAAAAGACCGGCGATTCGCGGCCGTTGGCCGCCGCAACGGAGCAAATGAAGCGGAAGCCGCGCGCGAAGAAGGTCAAACCCACGGCCGCGGTTCCCTCCGCAGCCACGCCCGCCGCTCCCTCCGCACCTGCGCCCGAGCCCCCGAAGCCGCCGGCCAAGCCTGCCGCGCCTGTGGCGGCCGCGCCGGCCGAGACCACCATCCGGCTGAACGTCAGCCTGCTCGATTCTCTGATGACGCTCGCCGGCGAACTGGTGCTTGGCCGCAATCAATTGAACGAGTCGCTGGCGCGTACCGACGAGCGGGGAATCCGCACGGGCGCGCAGCGCGTCAGCCTGGTCACCTCGGAGCTGCAGGAGGTGGTGACGCAGACGCGCATGCAGCCGGTCGGAGGCCTGTTCAGCAAGTTCCCGCGCCTCGTGCGCGATCTCGCCCGCGACCTGGGCAAAGAGATCCAGCTCAAGCTGGAAGGCGCCGAGGTCGAAATCGACAAGACCATCCTGGAGGGTCTGAGCGATCCTCTCACCCACATGGTGCGCAACTCCGTGGATCATGGGATTGAATCGCCGGCCGATCGCGCGGCGGCCGGCAAACCGGTGGCCGGCACGATCGTTCTACGCGCATCGCACCAGGCCGGCCAGGTGGTGATCGAGATTTCCGATGACGGCAAGGGCCTCGCCACCGATAAGATCGCCGCGTCGTCCCTCGCTAAGGGGAGCATCACGCGCGAGCAACTGCAAGCCATGTCGGAACGCGAAAAGATGGCGCTGATCTTTCTGCCGGGGGTTTCCACGGCCGAGAAAGTCAGCGACGTTTCCGGGCGCGGGGTGGGCATGGACGTGGTGAAGACCAACCTCGACCGGTTGGGAGGCAAGATCGATATCGATTCCACGCCGGGCCGGGGGTCTGGTTTTCGCATCAAGCTCCCGCTCACCCTGGCGATTATTCCTTCGCTGCTGGTTTCCGATGGCGGCGAGCGGTTCGCCATCCCGCAAGTCAGCGTGGGCGAGCTGATCCGCATTCGCCACGATCAGATCGCACAACGCATCGACTACGTGGGCGACGCCGTGGTATTGAACCTCCGCGATCGCATGGTGCCTCTGGTCTACCTCGCCGATACTCTCGGGGCGGCGCGCGCCAGCGAAGCCAAGCGGGCTATGAACGTGGTCCTGGTGGATACCGGCTCCTTCGAATACGGCCTGGTGGTGGAGGAATTGCACGACACGGTGGAGATTGTAGTGAAACCGCTGGGGCGGCACGTGAAAGGGATTCCCGATTATGCGGGGGCCACGATCCTGGGCGACGGGCGCGTGGCGGTGATTCTGGATGTCGCCGGATTGGCGGCGCGAGCGGCCCTCACGGCAGCGGCATCGTCTGCCCGTGACGGATCGGAGGAAGCGGCGGGCGGGGACCGTCAGGCCCTGCTGCTCTTCCAGAACGCACCGGGGGAGTTGTGCGGGGTGCCCATCGAGCAGGTTTCGCGCGTCGAGCGGATCCGGCACGAGCAGATCGAGTATCTCGGCGGCCGCCGCACGATGCAGTACCGGGGCTCCAGTCTGCCGGTAGTGGCTCTGCACGACGCCGCGGCGGTCGGGGAGCTGGCGGCGGAACAGCAGTGGGTGGTGGTAGTGTTCGAGAACCTGGGCCGTCCTCTCGGTCTGCTGGCAGCGGAACCTCTGGACATGGTGGAGACCGCGCTGGCACTGGATTCCGTGACATTGCGGCAGCGCGGCATCGCCGGCTCGGCGGTGCTCAAAAATCGCACCATGCTGCTGATCGACATCCTGGATCTGGCGGCCACGGCCCGGCCTGAATGTGACCAGACGATCGCTCCATCGGTTCACCCGGCGAGGGCGCCGGGCGAGCCTCCGACCATTCTCGTCGCCGACGATTCGGAGTTTTTCCGCAGTCAGGTGCAGCGACTGGCGGAAGCGGTCGGCTGCCGCGTGCTGGCGGCTGAAGACGGCCAGGCGGCATGGGAACTGCTGGACCAGCATGCCGGCGATATCTGCCTGGTGGCCACGGATGTGGAAATGCCGCGGCTGGACGGTCTCTCGCTTACGCGGCAGATTCGCGCCGATGGCAGGTTCGCCGGGCTGCCGGTGATTGCGCTCTCCTCCTTGGCCGGAGAAGAAGAGATCGCCCGCGGCATGGCCGCCGGGGTGAGCGAATACCAGATCAAATTCAACAAGGACGAGTTAACCGAAAGCATCCGCAAGGCGATTCGCCAGAACGCGAACGGCCCGGCTGCATAGAAAATTTCGAAACGACGGAGCATCGAGATGAAAAACTTCACGAACCTGAAAATCGGGAAAAAGCTTGGTTTCACGCTGGGAGGGATCATCTTCCTGCTCGTGAGCCTGTCCACACTGTCGCTGTGGGCGATTCACACCAACGAAAAGTTGGGGGCAGCCATGGTGCAGCGTCTCACTAAGGCACGGCTTTCGGAAAAAGTCGAGGGCGATACCTCGGCGATTGCCATGGATTTGGAACGGGCCATCATCAACAAAAAGGTAACCGACGATCTGGCGAATGACGTCGCTGAGCGCAAGAAGGACCGCTTGGAAGCCTTAGAGCAGTTCAAGGTGTTGGCGGACTCGCCTACAAGCATCAAACACGCAACCGAGATGGCCGAACTTGTCCAAGACATTTCCGTACAGTCAAAGGCAGCCTTAGAGGCCGCGTCCGCGGGCCGGTTTGCCGACGCGCTCAAGGAGCTTCGCGCGTATGATCCAGTCGAGGCAGCGCTTAACGCCAAATCCAAGGAAGCGGCGCAGTTTCAGTTAGCCAGGACTGCTGAAGCCCAGAAAACCGACCAGGAAACGGCCAGTACCATCTGGACCTTGCTCATTTTGGGTAGTCTGATCGCAGTCGCGTTTTCTCTCGCGGGAGGATGGATCCTCACTCGCAGCATTGCCGAGCCATTAGGCAGGGCGGTGGCACACCTGCACGAAGTGGCGAAGGGCGATCTCAGCAAGGACGCCCCCGCGGAATTTCAGGCACGCGGCGACGAGATCGGCCTGCTGGCGCGTGCCAAGCAGCTCATGATCGTGAATCTGCGCCAGATGGTCCAGGATCTCTCCAACGGGGTCGAGGTTTTGTCTTCCTCCTCCACAGAACTTTCGGCTAATTCGACAGAGATGTCGCAAGGGGGACGGGAGGCGTCGGAAAAGGCCCACTCGCTGGCGGCGGCAGCCGAACAGATGACCGCTAACGTGACTTCGGTGGCGGCGGGAATGGAGCAGACCACCACCAACCTCGCCAGCGTCGCGTCCGCCACCGAGGAAATGACGTCCACCATCGGTGAAATCGCCAACAACTCCGAGAAGGCGCGCCGCATCACCGGAGAAGCCAACCGACAGGCCGATTCCATCAGCGAACAGATGAATCAACTGGGGCAGGCCGCGCAGGAAATCGGCAAGGTGACGGAGACTATCACCGAGATTTCGTCGCAGACCAACCTGCTGGCCCTGAACGCCACCATCGAGGCCGCGCGCGCCGGCTCGGCCGGGAAGGGATTTGCCGTGGTAGCCAACGAAATCAAGGAACTGGCGCAGCAGACGGCGGCGGCGACCGAAGACATCAAGACCCGGATCGCGGGCGTGCAGTCTTCCACCGCCAAAGGGATCGCGGAGATCGGGAAAATCTCGCAGGTGATTCACGAAGTGAGCGACATCGTCGCGTCGATCGCGGCGGCCATCGAGGAGCAGGCTACGGTAACCAAGGATATTGCCCGGAACATCGGCGAGGCAACCAGCGGCGTGCGGGACGCGAACGTACGGGTATCGGAGAGTTCGCAGGTGACGCAGAATATCGCCCAGGAAATCGTTAGCGTCGACAGATCGGCCCGAAGCATGGCTGAGGGTAGCGAACAGGTTCACGCCAGTGCGGCGGACCTGTCGAAGCTTGCCGAGGCGTTGCGGGCGACTATCTCGAAATTCCAGCTCAAATAGGCACACCTATGCAACTTGCAAACATCAGGATCGGGAACAAAATCGCGGTGCTGATCGGCGCCACCGTACTCCAGTTGGTGTCTTTCGGCGTTGTAGGCTACTGGGCCACGGAAACGATCCGCCAAGGACTGGAAGAGACCAGAAAAGAAGGCCGGCGCGGCACGCTGGCGTTGAATGTGGCTGAGCATGTGAACGGGATCGCGGTGAACGTGGCCAACCTGGTGATGGCGCATCGGTTCGACCAGGGGACAGTGGACCGGATTCTGACGCTCCGCCAGGAATACATGAGAGACGTCGATAAGCTCGCGTCGCTTTCCGAGACAATTGAAGGCGGGCGGAAGCTGGAGGGAGTGGAGGAGAACATCCGGCGGTGGCGGGAAGCGGACAACTCCGTCTTGGGGGCGCTGAAGGAAGGCAAAGCAATCGACGCAGCAGCTATCTACCGCACACAGGTTGTGCCCCGGCTCGATGAACTGCATGCCAGGATTGCCAATTACCTGCAATACCGCGAGGGACAGTCGCAGAAGACCCAGCAAGAGCTGGCCGGCGCGATTACGCTGAGCGTGATTCTGGTGGTTGTGGTGGGCTTGTTTTGGCTGGCTGTCTCGTTCGTGCTCGGCGCTGTGATCAGCCGCAGTATCACGGCCCCGCTTTCCCAGGCCGTGAAATTCCTCGGGAAGGTCGCGGACGGGGATCTTACGAAAGACGTGGACTCGAAAATCCTGGCGCGTCGAGATGAAATCGGTGCGCTGGTTCACGCCGTGCAGACCATGACGGTCGCACTACGTGGACTGGTCAAAGACGTGACGGATGGAATCCAGGTGCTTTCGTCCGCGTCGTCTGAGCTATCCGCCAATTCCGGGCGGATGTCCGCAAGCGGGCATCAGACCGCGGAAAAGGCGCATTCGGTAGCCGCGGCGGCCGAAGAGATGACGGCCAACATCCTCTCGGTGTCGGCCGGTATGGAACAGACTACCACCAGCCTGACGGGAGTGTCTTCCGCGACCGAGCAGATGACTTCGACCATTGGAGAGATTGCATCCAATGCCGAAAAGGCGCGGCGCATCACCGAAAAGGCTAACGGCGAGGCAGAGCGCATCAGCGAACAGATGAGCCTTCTGGGGCAAGCGGCGCAGGAAATAGGCGAGGTTACGGAAACTATAACCGAGATTTCGTCGCAGACGAATCTGCTGGCGCTCAACGCCACCATCGAGGCGGCGCGCGCCGGGTCGGCCGGCAAGGGCTTCGCCGTGGTCGCCAACGAAATCAAAGAACTGGCGCAGCAGACCGCCGCCGCCACGGAAGACATCAAGAGCCGGATCGCGGGCGTGCAGACATCTACATCCCAGGGCATCGCAGGAGTGGGCAAGGTGTCGCAGGTGATTCACAGCATCAGCGACCTTGTGGGTTCGATCGCCGCGGCTATCGAGGAACAAGCGACGGTCACCAGGGACATCGCGGGAAATATCGGCCAGGCATCCACCGGTGTCCGCGGGGCCAGTGACCGCGTATCGGAGACTTCGCAAGCCACTCAGAGCATCGCCACGGAGATTGCCGCGGTAGACGAGGCGGCGCGGGAAATGGCGGACGGCAGCGAACAAGTGCGGGTGAGTACGGGCGATCTTTCGACATTGGCCGAACGGCTGAAGACGACCGCCGCGCGGTTCCGAGTGTCGAGCAGTCATCAGGAAATGGTGAAGTGGGCCATTTCCGCGCACGGAGCCTGGTCGGCAAAGCTGAAAGCCGCCATTGCCAGCCGCCGTCTGGAGGTGCCGGTCAACACCATCCGGGTGGACAATCAATGTCAATTCGGAAAGTGGCTGCACGGCGGGACGTTCACGGCGGCCGAATGCCAAACCGGCAACTATCGTCACATCAAGCTGTTGCACGCGCAGTTCCACGAAGCGGCCGCGAAGGTGGCGGAGTTGGCCATCGCCGGCCAGAAGGAAGCTGCGAAACAGGCCATGGGGCCGGGAAACGAATACGAAAAGATCTCGACCGCGTTGACTCGGGCTCTCACCGAGTGGAGCGCGGCCGCTTAAGGTTGGGGAGTGAACGATGTCCAATGTACTGACGCCAGACGCTGGTCAAACCGTCCTGCTGGCCACTTTTTTTGTCCGCGATGCGCTATGTGCCCTGGACGCGGCGGGAATTCAGGAAGTCATCCGGCTGGGGCCGCTCACGCCGGTGCGGCATGCTGCGCCCGATGTGGCCGGAATTCTGAACCTGCGGGGCAAGATTGTCACCATTCTCGATCTCGGGCTGCGATTGGGATTCCCCAAGGCCGTTCCCAGCGGTGACAGCCGGATCTTCATCATGGAGGACCGCAACGAATTCGTGGGATTGCTGGTGGACCGCGTAGACGAAGTAGTGGAAGCGGGTCGCGAGCAATGGCAGGCGCCGCCGGCTAACGTTCGCGGAATGCAGGGAAGATTCTTTCAGGGCGTATGCCGCACCGGCGGCCGTGCGATCACGGTTCTGGACCCGGGTGCGGTCCTGGCGGAAGGAATTGTGTGACGGGGATTGAACTGTGAGCCTGCGGGTCCTGGTTGTCGACGACACGGTGGTGTTCCGGCGCATCGTGTCGGACGCCCTGGCCGGTTTGCCGGGAGTGGAAGTGGTGGGGACGGCGTCGAACGGAAAGCTGGCGCTCGCGCGGATGGAGGCTTTGCGGCCGGATCTGGTCACGCTCGACATCGAGATGCCGGAAATGAACGGCATCGAGGTGCTGGAAGCCATGGGACGGTCGAGGCTGAAGGCGGGCGTGGTGGTGTTGAGCTCGCTCACGACACGCGGTGGCGAGATGACCGTGCGGGCGCTGGAACTAGGCGCTTTCGACTTCATCACCAAACCGGACCGCGGCACAGCGGCCGAAAATCTGGCCTGCTTGCGGGAGTCCTTGCAGCCGATGCTCCGTGCCTTCGAGCGGCGGCGGGACATCCGGGCGATGCTCGGGCGAGAGGGCAGTGCGTCTCCGCCGGTGGAGGTCCCCGCACCGCATCTGGCATTGCATGGGCCGGAGCCGCCGGTTTTGCGGCGGGCCTTTGCGGGGCCTCCGCTGGTTCTGATTGGCGTCTCGACCGGCGGTCCAACCGCCCTGGCTGCCGTATTGCCGGCACTCCCGAGAGATCTGAACGCCGCCGTGCTAATCGTGCAGCATATGCCGGCGATGTTCACCAAGCCGCTGGCGGCGAGCCTGGGACGAAGGAGCGCGCTCCGCGTGACGGAGGCGCAGGAGGGCGAGACCGCGCGGGCGAATTGTGTGTACCTGGCGCCGGGAGGCAGCCAGATGAAGGTCGCTGCCGGATCGCGGGGAGAAGTGGTATTGCGCATTACCGACGATCCGCCGGAAAATGGCTGCAAACCGGCCGTGGATTATCTCTTCCGGTCGGTTGCGCTGCAGTTTCCGGGCCGCTCGGTGGCCGCGATCCTGACCGGCATGGGCAATGACGGAACCGCCGGGCTCCGGCTGCTCAAACGCGGCAGATGCCGGTCGATCGCGCAGGACGAAGCAAGCTGCGTGGTCTTCGGCATGCCGAGGGAGGCCATCGCCGCGGGAGTCATCGACACCGTCGCGCCGCTCGACCGCATCGCAGCGGCGATCGTCCGCTCGGTGCGCGAGGGATGTGCATGACCAAGCTGCTGCCGGAAGAGCGCCAGCCTCTGGCGGCGTACATTCAGGCGATTTGCGCCGTAGCGCTTGACCAGTCCAAGACCTACCTGATGGAGAACCGCCTGGCGCGGCTGGTGGAAGAGACGGGTTGCGGCAGTTTCAGACGGCTGATCGACCGCGCCCGTTCCGAACCGGGAAGGGCATTGGAACGGCGCATTATCGACGCTATTACCACCAATGAAACGCTCTTTTTCCGGGACACGGCGCCGTTCGATCTGCTGCGGCACAAAATTGTTCCGGAGCTGATCGACCAGCGCGCAAGAACGGGCGCATCGCGCATCCGCATCTGGAGCGCAGCCTGCTCCACCGGGCAGGAGATTTATAGCATCGCCATTCTGCTCAAGGAACTGCTGGGCAATCCCGACCGCTACGGCATTCGACTGCTGGGCACCGACATTTCCAACGAAGCCGTGACGCGGGCCAGCCGGGGCCTCTACAACGCCACCGAGATGGGGCGCGGGCTATCCGATGCCCTCCGCGATAAGTACTTCGCGCGCACCGGCGACGGCTGGCAGATACGCGACGAAATCCGCGCCCTGGCTACGTTCAAACACCAGAATCTGATGGCGGATTTCTCGGCTCTCGGAAAATTCGAAGTCATCTTCTGCCGGAACGTGGCGATTTACTTCTCCGAAGCCGACAAGATCTCGCTTTTCCGGCGAATGGAACGGGCGATGGAGCCGAATGGATACCTGGTGATCGGCGCCATGGAATCGCTCAACGGACTTTGTCCGCAGTTCGAATCGAAGCGACATCTCCGCGCGGTGTACTACCACGCGAAAGGAGCGCAATGAGCAAGGCACGGCAAGAGACCCGCATCCTACTTGTAGAAGACAACCTCATCAACCAGGAGGTGACTCTGCGGAGCCTCGAACACCTGGGTTATCGCAATGTGGAGACGGCGGAAGACGGCAGGCTGGCGCTGGCGGCGCTGGCGGCAAGAGATTTCGACCTGGTATTGATGGATTGCCATTTGCCGGAACTGGACGGCTACGCGACGTGCCGGGAAATTCGCAATCGTCGAAGCGCCATACGCAATCATCAGATTCCGGTGGTGGCGTTAACCGCGGCAGCCATGGAAAGCGACCGCCAAAAATGCTTCGCCGCGGGAATGGACGGCTATCTCGCGAAGCCGCTGCGCTTGCAGGCGCTCGCGGACGCGATCGAACAATTTGCCTCGAATGCGGCCACCGCAATTGCGGCGGCGGATCTCCCGGAAGGCTCAGCCACCGGAACCCCGGCGGCCTTCGACGGGGAGACGTTCGCCGGCAGCGTGATGGGGTCGCGGCAACTGGCGCGGCGGATCATCCGCCGGTTCGTGGACGACATGCCGCGGCAGATCGCCCTTCTGGCGCAAGCGGTCAGCGACTGCGACGCCCCACGGGTGCGCCTGGTGGCCCACTCGATCAAGGGCGCGGCCGCCAGTGTAAGCAGTGAAGAAATGCGGGAGGTATCCTGCGAGTTGGAGCGAAACGGAAGGGACGGAGATTTGACCGGCGCCGGGGACGCCATTCCCAAGCTTTGGACGAGTTTTGCGCGGGCGAAGCAAGCCATGGAACGCTTCTGCGAGGAAGACGGACGCCAGATTTAGCCCGTCACTTGGACGCCGTGAACCGCGCCCATCCGCGGGCGTTCATATCGTGCAGAATGGGGTCGTACCAGGCGAATTCGGGATGTTGGGCCAGGTGCTCGGCGGCCTTGAAGCGCATTCCGCAGGCATGACCCAGGGCCGCGGTGAGCGACATCTTCTCGATGCCGGCGGCGTCGGTGACTTTGTTCTGCACCGCGCCGGCGGGAGCGTAAGGCGCCTGCCAGGTGCCCATGCCGCGGGGCGATAAATCGATGTGGCCGCACAAAGTGCGCTCGCTCGGGTCCATCTTGCCCTCGTAGCTGTCGAAATGATCGGCGAGAAACCGCTGGCCCGCGGCGACGTCTATCTTGCCCTTATTCTGTTCCATCAGGGTCAGCCAGCGGGCGTGGCGCGCGTTCTCGCTCTTACTCTTGTCGTTGACGTCGAAATCGGTCTCTTCCTTGACGAGCTTCGGATTGGCGGGAAAATTCGAGCCCACGAAGAAGCCGTCACGCGTCCTTTGCAAAGTTACGTTCTTGAGCCCGAGCTCGAGACTGGCGATTTCCTTACTCTTGGCATCGGCCACCAGCCAGGTGTTGGCGTACCCTCCGTTGTTGCCCTGAGTCATGGTTTGCGCGAACTCGTCTATGGTGGTGGAATACTGCATGGCTTTGCGCGCGCGCACAAACTCGGGGACGCCATTGGGGTCGAAGCCGCTGAAGCCGCTGATGGTGGTTTCGGTAATGGCGATGCCGGAGGCGTTGACGCCGAAATCGTCGGCGCTGTGGATCAATCCCGGCTGGCCATCCATCAGGATACGGGCGCCGCCGGCGGGGTGAATATCGAAGATGATATTCCAGCGCTCGCCCGAAGCATAACTGGTCCAGTTATTGTGGCCGATCACGGGGCGTCCGTCCTTGGTATACTTACCGGTGGCTACAAAGGCGCTGCAATGGTCGGCGGTAATATTCGGCCTGGACTTATCGAGCCACTTATCGTAGTAAGGTAACTCCAGCCAGGCATTCATGGCGACGATGTCCCACACATCGAGATTCACTCCGTGCGCCTTGAGTCCTTCGACGATGCCGGTAAGCTCCTCGCGGTATTCCGGCTCGATGTGCGGCCAGAAAATCTCCTGCGCCGTTTTGCGAAAGAAGGGCCAGTCTTTCTTCTCGCCGCGAGTGAGCTCAGTGGAGATCTCTTTGTAGTTGTCCTGGATTTCGGGCGCGAGAAGAAAGCCGTGCTGAAAACCGACCTCGGCGGGTGATCCCTCGAGGCGGACCTGGATCCAGCCGCTGCGCTCGGGCGCGCGCGATGCCTTTTTCAATCGCGGATCGGTTTGCGGTTCGCGAGACACCAGCGTGAACGCCAGCGCCAGCAGGAGAGCAGCGGAAAAGATAGGAATGCGTCGCATCCTCGCTATTATATTAGAAGCGAACTCCGAACTATGGATCCAGCCGCTACGCTAGGGGACGGCACGTCCCTGAAAAAGCTGACGGCGCACGTGAAAGCCGCGGGTTGAGCTTCCAAGCTCAGTCCAAAGGTTTTGGACCAGGTGCTGGCCAGCGTGCCCCGTTGGGCCGACGAGAATGTACTGATCGGGTTTGATACCGCCGACGATGCCGGCGTGTACAAGCTGACGGCGGAGCTCGCCCTGGTGCAGACGGTAGACTTTTTCACGCCGATCGTGGACGATCCGGCGACCTTCGGCGCCATCGCGGCGGCGAATTCGTTGAGCGATGTATACGCCATGGGCGGGCGGCCGATTTCTTCCCTCTCCATCCTGGCCTATCCGGCCAAGGGTGACCTTGACGACCTGCGCGGGATTCTCAGAGGCGGCGCCGAAAAGATGCGCGAGGCCGGATGTTCCCTGCTCGGCGGACACAGCGTGGCCGACGACGAGATCAAGTTCGGGTACGCGGTGACCGGCACGGTGCATCCGGACCGAGTGATAGCCAACGCCGGCGCACGCGCGGGCGACGTGCTGATCTTCACCAAGCGGATCGGCACGGGCGTGATCGCGACGGCGCTGAAACGCGGAATCGCGAACGAGGCGCACGTGGCGGCCTCGATCGAACAGATGCTGATGCTGAATCGCCGCGCGTGCGAAGCCATGCTCGCGTTCGACGTGCACGGCTGCACCGACGTCACGGGCTTCGGCTTGCTCGGGCACGCGCGCGAACTGGCGCTGGCGAGCAAGGTGACGATCGAGCTTGACGTGGACGAAGTCCGCTACCTGCCCGGCGCCGTGGAATATGCGCGCCAGGGCGCGGTTCCCGGCGGCTTGAAGAATAATCGCGAGTTTGTGTCGTGCGCGGTGGAGGCGACACGCGAACTCGCTCCTGAAATCGAGGCTTTGCTCTACGATCCGCAGACTTCCGGCGGACTGCTGATCTCGCTCCCGGCGGGAGACGCGGCGGAACTGGAGCGCGCGCTCCCGGAATCGTACCGCATCGGCCGCGTGCTGGCGCGCGAGGGCAAGGCTATCCGGCTCCTATGACACGAAACCCCATTATTGTCGCGCTCGATGTCAACTCCGCCCAGGAAGCACGCTCGCTGGTGGCGAGACTGGGCAAACACGTCAACTTTTACAAGGTGGGGCTGGAACTTTACGCCGCCGCCGGAGTGGAACTGGTTCACGAATTGATCGACGACGGCAAAGACGTTTTCCTGGATCTGAAAGTCTACGACATTCCCGAGACGGTGAAGCGCGCGGTGGCGCAAGTGGCGCGCACGGGCGTGACATTTCTCACGGCGCACGCGGTGGGATCGGTGATGCGGGCCGCGGTGGAGGGCCGCGGCGATACCAAGTTGCAGTTGCTGGCGGTGACGGTGCTCACCAGCTTCGGGCCGGAGGACATGGCGGACCAGGGATACGCCTGCACGATCCCGGAGCTGGTGGCGTTGCGCGCGCGCAAGGCGATGGAACTGGGCATGGACGGTATCGTGGCTTCACCGCTCGAGGCGGCGGCGGTGCGGCGGATGATCGGTCCGCACAAGGTGCTGGTGACGCCCGGTGTGCGTTCGGCCGGCGCGGCGAAGGGCGATCAAAAGAGAACCGGCACTCCGCTGGAAGCGCTTCGCGATGGAGCGGACTACCTGGTGATCGGACGGCAGATCACGCGCGCGGCGGACCCGGCGGACGAAGCCGTGCGGATCCTGGACGAGATCGGCGCGGCGTGGATGGCGTGATTTACTTCACCGCGCCGACACTGCGGAGGAGCGGGCCGATCGCGAGATCTTCGTCGAGTAGCGGCCAGTGGATTCCGTACCCGGAAGGCGAGAGTTCGGCCCTGGAGCGTTCGAGGGATGAGGCACGGGCGAGAATCGGGGAACACAGCCCCCAGGGGATGCTGATGTCCCCGGCTTCAGTTATTACAATCAGCGCCTCGGGCGTCGTCTGAATCGCCTTGGCCAAAACCTGCTTTATTTCACTCGGCACGATTCTCTCCGAAATGCTCTCTCCACGCGTCCACTATTTGATCGAAGTGTTCGAAAATAATCTGGCGGATTTCCCGCCGTAGTCTCGGGGAGCAGTTCCATTCGAATTCAGGGCTAACATCGAAGAGCTCCGGGTTCAGCCAGTACTTGCATTCGGATTCCGCTTTCACGGCATGTACATGCATCGGTTCGCAGCCTTCGTTTGAATAGAAGTATAATCGCCAGCCCTTCACATACAAGACAGTGGGCACACACTATTATAGGCCGGTACCTAAATCCCCTTCACTAATCCTCCGTCCACCGCGATCGACTCTCCGGTAATGTAGCTCGCGCGCTCCGACGCCAGAAAGACTACGAGGTTCGCGAATTCCTCGGGGCGACCCACTCGGCCCAGCGGCGCCTGGCCGGCCCAGTGCTTCTCGATGTCGGCGGGCGAGACGCCGGCCTTCGCGGCTAGCGTTTCCGCCAGTTCGTTCAAACGCGCCGTGGCGGTGAAACCGGGGCAGACGTTGTTCACCAGCACGTTGTATGGCCCGTATTCGTTGGCCAACGACTTGACGAGCCCGAGCACACCGGTGCGGATGGCGTTCGACAGGATCAGGCCGTCCAAGGGCTGCTTCACGGTCACCGAAGTAATGGCGATGAAGCGTCCCCAGCGGCGCGGCTGCATGAGCGGCAGCGTCGCCTTGGCAAGGTACACGGTGCTCATCAGATTCAATTCGGCGGCGGTGTGCCAGTCGGCGACCGTGGTATCGGCGAAACTTTTCGACGGCGGACCGCCGGCGTTCGCCACGCAAATATCGAGGCGGCCGAAATGCGCGGCGATTTCCGTCACGAAGTCATGAACCTGATCGGGCAACGTTACGTCGATGGCGCGCGCCATTACTTCCGCGCCCGTCTCGCGGCGGATATCTTCCGCGGTATTGGCGAGGGTGGACTGCGTGCGCGCGCACAGCGCCAGTTTGGCGCCTTCGCGCGCGAGCGAGAGCGCGACGGCCTTGCCCAAGCCGGTGCTGGAGGCGGCGACCAGCGCCACGCGGTCCTTCAATCCGAGATCCATGGGGCTATTTCCTCAAATAGGCGTCGTTTTTGGTGAGCCAGTCGTGGCGGATCGGGCTGAAGATGTCGAGATCGAGCGTATCTTCGAGGGCGATCGCCATGTGCGGGACGTTGGACGGGATGCGCAGCACCTGGCCGGCGGAAACCACGACGGTCTTTCCTTCGAGATGGAATTCGAGCGCGCCTTCCAAGATGTACGTGATCTGTTCGCTCTCGTGATGATGCTCCGGCACCACCGCTCCCTTGGCCAGAAACACCTGGGCGACCATGGCCTTATCGCCGGTCACGATCTTGCGCCCGATAGTCGGGCTCAGAACTTCTTTTTCCATTTCGTCCCAGGTGTAATGTTCCATGTCCAGACATTGTAGCAGCGCATATAATGAAAAAACGCTTCGCGGAACTTTTATGAATCGCCGTTTCTTCGTCTCTGTCCTGATGGCGGCGGGCAGCCTTATTGCCGCCGATACCCACGTTTGGAAGGTTGCCGGTCCGCCGCCGGAATCGTGGCAGCACGATCGCGTTGCCGATCTCGCCAGCCATCGCAAGGCCGTGATGGAGCAACTCGGCAACAAAGCGATCCTGATTCTCTATGCGGCCGAACCGCGCAATTACGCGGGCGATGTGGACTGGCCATACCGCCAGGAGAACGACTTCTTTTATCTCACCGGCCTCACGCAGGAAGGCAGCAAACTGGTGCTGATTCCCGGCGAGGAGAAGATTCGCGAGATCCTGTTCATGCCGCCATCGAATCCGCGGCAGGAGAGTTGGACGGGACATATTTTAACGGCCGAAGAGGGACGGCAGATTTCCGGCATTCAGGAGATCTGGGACGCGCGGAATTTCGATTCCTTTCTCGCCACGCTGATACCGCAGGCGAAGGCCGCGATGGCGGAACCGGCCGGGCAAGCGCCGCCGGCAATTCCCGTGGATGTGGACAAGGAGTTCGCCAAGACCATCGCCGCGGTCGCCGATAAATCGGCCGAGCTGTATATGTTGACCGGAAAATCGCCGGAATACCGGCGGGAAGTAGAATTCACCGAGAAACTGACTGCCGCCTATCCGGGGTTCACGATCAAGAATCCGGCGCAGATTTTCGGCAACCTGCGCGCGGTGAAATCGGCGCGTGAAATCGACCTGCTGAAACACGCGGAGGAAATCACCGCGGAGGCTTTTCAGCGCACGTATGCCGTCGCTATACCGGGAACGCCCGAGTACGAGATTCAGGCACAGTTTGAATTCACGTTTCTGCGGCGCAACGCGCACTGGGGATATCCGTGCATTGTTGCGTCGGGCGTGAACGCCACGACGCTGCATTACGAGACCAATCGCGACATCATGAAAGCCGGCGACCTGCTGCTGATGGACGACGCGGCGGAGTTCGGCGGCTACAGCGTGGACATTACGCGAACCATCCCGGTGAACGGCAAATATAGCAAGGAACAGGCGGAGATTTACCGGCTGGTGTGGGAAGGCCAGCGGGCCGGTATCCAATCGGCACTGCCTGGAAAGACCAATGCGGATATCACCGCGGCGGCCGACAAGGTGATGGCCGAGGGGCTGGTGAAGCTCGGGCTGATGACCGATGTGAAGAGCAAACAGCAACTCGGTATCTGGTTCAATCACGGCATCGGCCACGGGATCGGATTGAACGTGCACGATCCGGGGCGGAAGGAGTTCCAGCCGGGAATGGCGATCACGGTGGAACCGGGAATTTACATCCGGCCGGATGTGCTCGACAATCTGCCGAAAACGCCCGAGAACGAGAAATTCATAACGGCCGTGAAGCGGGCGTTCGAAAAATACAAAGGGATCGGCGTACGAATCGAAGATGACGTGCTGATCACCAATGGCGAACCGCAGGTGCTTTCGGCGGGGATCCCATCGAAGCTGGAGGAAGTCGAGGCGACCATCGCGCAATTGCGGAAAACTCTGAAGACGACCCCACTGCCATGAAAGCAATTTTCTGTCTAGCATTGTGCGCGGCGAGTCTTGGCGCGCAAACTGTCGTGATTCAGACCAGCACGATTCTCGATGGGCGCGGAGGTGTGCTGAAGGATCGGCAGATCGTCATCGAAGGCTCGAAAATCCGTTCAGTGGCCGCGGGAAAAGCAAAGGCGGCTTACGATCTGCGCGGGCTCACAGTGATGCCGGGATGGATCGACACACATATTCATCTGAACTGGCATCTCGACGCCAATCATAAGTCGGTGACCAACGGCGGAAAACCCGAAGAAATGGCGCTGGAAACCGCGGGCGACGCGTATATCACTCTCAATGGCGGCTTCACGACGGTGCAGAGCGTGGGCTCGGCGATCGACGCGCCAGTGCGCGACATTGTGGCGCGGGGACTGATTCCCGGCCCGCGCATTCTCACCTCCTTCCGACAGATTATGGCGAATTCCGGCGACCCGGAAGCTCTGCGCGCGCTGGTGCGCCGGACCAAGGATGAGGGCGCGGATGTCATCAAGCTGTTTGCCACGTCGGGCCTGGGCGCGGGCGGCGATCAGACCATGACGGACGAGCAGATTCAAGCGGTGTGCAGCGAGGCGAAGGCGGTGGGGCTGCGGAGCGTGGTCCACGCCATCGGCGATAAGGGCGCACGGGCGGCCGTGCTCGCGGGTTGCACGTCGATCGAACACGGTACGTTTCTCAAAGACGAGACCCTCGACCTGATGGTCGAGCGCGGCACTTTTTTCGACCCCAATCTGCTGGTGCTGCACAATTACCTGGATAATCGCGCGGCATTCCCGTTCACGCAGGCGCAATTGGACACGATCGAGAAAGGCATCGCACCCACAGAGGATGTGATTCGGCGCGCACGAGCACGCAATGTGAAACTGGCCTTCGGCACCGACGCGGTGGCCGGATCGCACGGGCGCAACGCGGAGGAGTTCATCTACCGCGTGCGCGATGCGAATGAAAAACCGATGGACGCGATCATCAGTGCGACTTCGCGATCGGCCGAATCGCTGGGGATGAGCGATACCATCGGCGCGGTCGCGCCCGGTTATGAGGCGGATCTGGTGGCCGTCGACGGCAACCCGCTCAACGACATTACCGCGGTGCGGCGCGTGGTGTTCGTGATGAAGGGCGGGAAGGTTTACCGCAACGCGAAGTAACGTCAGTCCGCGCGAAGCTGGCCCACATACATTTTCGTCTCGTACAGCAGTTTCACTTCCCCTCCCTGCTGATATTTGGCGAACATCGCCTCGAGTTCCTCCATCATCGGCGCGTACTTGGGCGACCCGGGCAGCGGGGCATAGGACGACGAGAGCAACCGGCCGCGAATGCCGTTCCAACCGAAATCCTGGTGGTTGGGAAAGGTCGCTGTGCGCCACGACGCGTGCCCGAAGAACGCGGCGATTTGGGCGCTATCGATGCGGCGATGGTCGACGCGGCCGTAATCGGTGGACAGGCGCTGGAGCATCTCTTCGTATTCGGCGAGAAAACCCTCCGTCACCAGGCGCTCATTCCAGATGAGCACGACGCAACCTTCGGGCGTGAGAATGCGGCGGAACTCGGCACGGGCGGCAGCGGCGTCGAACCAATGAAACGACTGGCCGGCGGTGACGAAATCCACGCTGGCATCGGGGAGGGTGGTGGATTCGGCGCGGGCATCGACGCTGTGAAAGCGCGGTTCGGCGGCGAGCTGGCGTTCGGCGCCGGAGCGCATTTCGGGGTTGGGCTCGACGGCGAACACTTCGCAGCCGAAATCCAGGAAGAGCCGGGTGAGGATGCCGGTGCCGGAACCGACATCGGCGATGCGGGATTGCCGCGTCAGGCCGCATTCGGTGGCGAGCCAGGAGATGACTTCCGGGGGGTACGAGGGCCGGTAGCGAATGTAGTCCTCCACGCGGGAGGAAAACCGCTTGGTGGGATCAGGTTCCATATGTCGCTACAATATGGTACGCCATGCCGAACAGACCTCATATCGTGGTGGTCGGAAGCGCGAATATCGACCTCACCACTTTCACCGATAATATGCCCCGCGCCGGCGAGACGATTTTCGGGCGCGAGTTTCACTTGGGATTCGGCGGCAAAGGCGCCAACCAGGCGGTGGCGGCGCGGTTGTGCGGCGCGCGTGTCTCGATGGTGGCGCGGGTGGGCGACGACCTGTTCGGGCCGGCGACGATTCGCAATTTTCAGGAGCGCGGCGTCGAGGCCGGGCACGTGATGGTAACCAAAGGCGTGTCGAGCGGCGTGGCCCCGATCTTTGTCGACAGCGCCGGCCAGAATCGGATCCTGGTGGTGAAGGGCGCGAACGACCGCCTCTCGCCGCAGGATGTGGACGACGCGGGCGATCTGCTGCGGACAGCCGACTGCATCGTGCTGCAACTCGAAGTGCCACCGGAAACGGTTTACCACACGCTCCGTTTCGGACGCCGGCTCGGTATCCGCACGATTTTGAACCCCGCGCCGGGACAGCCGCTCGACCTGGCGGAAGTGGCCAACGCCGATTATGTGATCCCCAACGAGACGGAAGCGGAAGCGCTGAGTGCGATGCCGGTGCACAACGTTCCGGAGGCGTGGACTTGCGCGCGTAGTCTGGTGGAGCGCGGATTGCGGCGCGTGATCGTCACGCTCGGTGAGAATGGCGCGTTGTGCGCCGATGCGGACGGCGTGCGGCACGTGGCGGCGCATAAGGTGACACCGTTAGATACGACGGGCGCAGGCGATGCTTTCATCGGGGCATTCGCGACGTTCCTGGCAGACGGATGTCCGGAGAGCGAAGCGGTGGAGCGGGCCAATGTTTACGCGGCGCTTTCCACGCTCGCAGTGGGAACGCAGAGGTCGTTCGCGACGCGCGAGCGGTTCGACGAGGAGTGGGCGAAACTTGCGAAATGAAACGATTCAGCCGGCGCGCTACACCTGCTATCGCGCGGCGGGGCCGATTGCGGTGGACGGAAAGCTGGACGAGCCTTCGTGGCGGATGGCGCCGAAATCGACACCGTTCGTGGATATCGTGACGGGCGAACCGGCATGGTTCGACACGCGCGTGGCGCTGTTGTGGGACGACGACAATCTCTTCTTCGGATTCTGGGTGGAAGAGACCGACGTGTGGGGCACGCTCACGAAGCGCGATTCGAAAATCTGGGAAGAGAATGACGTGGAAGTGTTCATCGGCGGCACGAACGCTTACTACGAGTTCGAAATCAACGCGCTCAATACCGTGTACGAGGTGTTCTGGATCTGGAAGGACATACTGAAGCCCGGCTCGCCATATTACGGGCGGGCGGAATTCGATCCGTCCAGACAGCGGACGATGGTGCTCGATGGCGTGGGCGGGCATGTCCATCCGCGCGGCGAGCGGTGGGGATTTCTGGACTGGGATTTTCCTGCGTTGCGTACGGCGGTGCGCGTGGATGGAACGGTCAACAAGCGGGACGAGCGGGATCGCGGGTGGACCGTGGAGCTGGCGTTTCCGTGGCGCGGGCTGGCGGACCTGGCAGACGGAAGGCAGTTACCGCCGCGGGAGGGCGACGTGTGGCGGATCGATTGTTCGCGGTTCGAAAAGATCGGGAGGAACCGGGAAGTGCTGGACCCTTGCGCCGGTTGGACGTGGAACCGGCACGGGCACTATGATTCGCACATCCCGGAAGTTTTTCCGTACGTAACGTTTTCGGAGAAGAGCGTGGCCCAGATTGCGGGACTAGCTGCGGGTTAGCTGGCTTGCGCCAACGTGCGCGGCGCGGTGCGGCGATGCATCCAGTGCAGCCACGCCATACTGAGCACGCGCACTACTTCCGGCGCGTGGTACGGCTTCGCAAGCACATCGTAGGCGCCCAGATTGAGAGCTTCCGCCCAGAGATATTCGTCGGCGGTGCGCGAGGTGACGATCAATAGGGGCGGCACGGAAAACTGGCGAAGCGATTCCAACATGTCCTTCCAACTTCCCGCCGCGGAATCCCGCTCGCAGAGCACGATGGGAATTCTTCCGGAGTTCAGTTGGGTTGCGGCGGACGGCAGGCTCTCGGTGGTGGCAAGACGCCAGCGTGTATCGGGGCACAGTTTCCAATCGGTCTGGTCGACTATGTCAGCCAGAACGCGAAGGTCCTGATCCTGCGGGCCGATGTGATAGACGGTTACGTTGGCAGACTCCACGTTGTTTTGAGCGAAACGGCTCTCGCTTGCGGTTTTGCGGGCTTTATGCGACACGATTGTCTCTTTCTATCGACACGAATCGGACATAAGGTGGTCGTCGGGCTTGGTCGACGGAGACTGGTTACCGGTTTAGGCGCGTTACAACTAGGACAAGTTGCACCCTGGCGGAAATCACCTGGCTCCGCCAAACGAAGTATCGGGCCAACGCTGCAGCCAACGCGCCGCGAAAACGCCTGGAGTCTTCATGTACTGTATTTCAGGCTCAATCCAGGACTAATTAGATAACACGAGTCTATTCCCAAATTAAGATATTGTCAACCGCGCCCCAACGTTAATTCTTAAAAAATCTAATAATTTGCCCTATGAATTAAGCGAAAATCCGGCAAAGTAGTTGGGCCCGTCATCTCACGCTACACTCAAAGAACTGTGGATCTTGCACGCCAGGCGCATATGCGCCATTTAGTCGAACAATTGGAGAAACTCGCAGACCGCCTGCGCACCGGCGGAGGGCCGGGGAAAATCCAAAAGCAGCATCGTGCCGGAAAAATGACGGCCCGCGAGCGGATCGCGGCTCTGCTGGATACAGGCGCGTTTTTCCTGGAGATCGGACTTTTGGTGGCCTACGATCAGTACGATGGCCAGGCGCCCGCGGCGGGGGTAGTCACGGGGGTTGGCCGGATCGAGGGACGCCACGCCGTGGTGGTGGCCAACGATGCCACGGTGAAGGCAGGCGCCTGGTGGCCGGAGACCATCACCAAGATTCTGCGCGCGCAGGAAGTGGCGATGCGGAATCGGCTTCCCATTGTCTACCTGGTGGATTCGGCGGGCGTGAACCTGCCCTACCAGGACGGCATTTTCCCCGGACAATACGGCGCCGGCCGTATTTTCCATTACAACTCGCTCATGCGGCGCAAGCTACGAATACCGCAAATTGCCGCGGTGATGGGGCCGTGTATCGCGGGCGGCGCGTACCTGCCGGCTCTGAGCGATGTGATCATCATGGTGGAAGGTGTCAGCTTCATGGGGTTGGGCGGGCCGAACCTGGTGAAAGGCGCCACCGGACAAATCATCGATGCCGAACCGCTGGGCGGGGCGCATTTGCACACTTCAATCAGTGGGGTGGCGCACTACATGGCGAAGGACGATACCGATTGCCTGGCGCGCATTCGCGAACGCTTCCGGCAACTGCCGCCGCCGCGGGGCGCGGCGCCGAATCCACCGCACGAACCGGCGCGCGATGCGAGCGATCTCTATGGCGTGCTGCCGGCCGACCATCGGCTGCCGTACGAGATCGAGGAAGTCATCTTGCGAATTTTCGACGCCGGCGATTACAGCGAGTTCCAGCCGGAATACGCGCCGGAGATGCTGTGCGCGAACACCGTGCTGGCGGGACATCCGGTGGCGATCGTCGCCAACCGCCGCGGATTTCTCAAGGCGGAAGGGCGTCCGCGAATCGGCGGCATTATCTACGCGGAGACGGCGCGCAAGGTGGCGTACTTCGTGGAGACGGCGGAACGCCTGGGCCATCCCTTAATTTACCTGCAGGACGTTTCGGGATTCATGGTGGGGCCGGAAGCGGAGCGCGAAGGAATCATTCGGGCGGGCGCGGAGATGGTGGAAACCATGTCGTGCGCGACGGTTCCGAAAATCGTGCTGACGCTCAATCATGCCAGCGGCGCGGGCTATTATGCCATGGCGGGACAGGGGTTCGATCCCAATTTCACCTTCAACTGGCCCACCGCGCGGATCGGCGTGATGGAAGGCGAATCGGCTATTCAGGCGCTTTACGCCGTCGAACTGGAAAAGTACAAAGGAGGGTCGTTGCCCGAGGATCTGCAAGCGGCCATTCAAAAGACGCGCGCCGATTACGAACGGTGGCTCGATGCCAGGTACGCGGCGGCGCGGGGGCATTGCGACGCGGTGATCGATCCGCTCGATTCGCGACAAGTGCTAACCTGCGCGTTGGAGGCGTGCCTGGGATGATTCGCATCGCGAACGGACAAGGATTTTGGGGCGACTGGCTGGAAGCGCCGGTACGGCTGGTGGAGCAGGGCCCGATCGACTACCTGGCGCTCGATTACCTGGCCGAGATCACGATGTCGATTCTGCAAAAGCAGCGGCAGGCCGATCCGAATCTGGGATACGCGCGCGATTTTCCGCCGCTTATCGCGCGGCTCGCCGGCAGGATTCGCGAACGGGGCATTACGGTGATCGCGAATGCCGGCGGGGTGAACCCGGTGGCTTGCGGGCGCGAAGTGGTGAGGCTGGCGCCGGGGCTGAAAGTCGCGGTGGTGCTGGGCGACGACGTCTTCGGACGCATCGACGAATTTCTGGCGAAGGGCTACGAGTTGCGCGACATGGACACGGGTGCGCCGATCACGCCGATTCGCGGCCGCATTCTCAGCGCGAACGCGTACATCGGCGCATTTCCGCTGGTGGAAGCGCTGGCCACTGGCGCGCAAGTGGTGGTGGCCGGCCGTTCGACCGACACCGCGCTCACGCTGGCGCCGATGGTGCATCGCTTCGAATGGGGACCCGGCGACTACGACAAGCTGGCCGCGGGGACGATTGCCGGACACATTATCGAATGCGGCGCGCAATCGAGCGGCGGGAACTGCCAGGTGGATTGGCAATCGATTCCCGATATGGCGAATGTCGGATACCCGATTGTGGAGGCCGAGCCTGACGGATCGTTCACGGTGACCAAGCACGCGGCTGCGGGAGGACGCGTCAGCATCCACACGGTGAAGGAGCAACTGCTTTACGAACTGGGCGATCCGAAGAATTACATCACGCCCGATTGCGTGGCCGATTTCACCAGCATTCAGTTGCAAGAAACGGGACCGGATCGCGTGCGGGTATCGGGGATTCGCGGCGGCGCGCGGCCGCCATCGCTGAAGCTTTCCATCAGCTATACGAACGGGTGGAAGGCGATCGGCACGCTGGTCTACTCGTGGCCGCAGGCGCTCGCAAAGGCGCGCGCGGCGGATGGCATCGTGCGCGCGCGGCTGGTTGATCTCGGGCTGAAGTTCGACGAAATCTACACGGAGTTTTTCGGCGTGAATGCGTGCCTGGGTCCGGCGGCGCCGCCCAATCCCGATCCGCCCGAGGTGCAGGTGCGTATCGGCGTGCGCGGGGCGGACAAGAAGGCGGTGGACCGATTTACGCGGGAGCTGATTCCGCTGGTGCTGAACGGTCCGCCAGGCGCGACGGGGTTCGGTGAAGGCCGCCCGGCGGTAAGGGAGATCGTGGCTTACTGGCCGGCTTTAGTGCCGCGTGAAGAGATCGTGACGCGCGTGGAAGTGGTGGAGTAATGGAAGAAGACACGGACGCTCTGACCGATTACGCCGAGGATGGCGTGGACTTGACGCTGATTCGCGCGTTTCTGTCGTTGACGCCGGCGGAAAGGCTGGCATTTTTGCAAAGGCAGGTAGACGCGATTCGAAAGGTTCGGGCACTGAATGGAGTCGACTGATTTTCTTGCGACGTTGCGAACGTTGCACACGGGCGGCGTGGAGTTTGTACTCGTCGGCGGCGTGGCAGCGTCTCTGAATGGCGCTACCGGTCAGACGTTTGACGTCGATATCGTAGCGGCGCGGGATGACGAAAATCTCGAGAAGCTTCTGCGAGTACTCGAGTCGGTGGATGCCATTTTCCGAATCCAGCCTGCCCGGCGCCTGAAGCCGGACATGAGTCATCTTCGATCCACCGGCCACAAGAATCTGTTGACCAAGCTCGGCTACCTCGACGTTTTGGGGACAATTGGACGGGGCCTGAGTTACGCCGATCTCCTGCCGCATAGCGTCGAAATGGACATTGGCGAGGGAGTGCGCGTCCGAGTTCTCGATCTGGAGACGATTATCGCGATCAAGGAAGAACTCGCAAGCGAGAAGGATCTCGCGGTCCTGCCGCTGTTGCGCCGGACGCTCCAGGAGAAGCAGCGCCGCTCGTGATATCCTACGCGACATGTCCCTGGGTAAGTCTCGCACGGCTGCCATTTTGCTTCTCGGTTGCCTGTTTGGTCAACCGCCGGTGAGCGCTCAGGCGCGGAAGATTCGGATTCACCCGCAGCATCACGATTTCCAAGCGCCCCCTGACGACCAGCATCCCGACGTGACCTATCAGGGCGGAGCGCTGGTCGCACACGCTTCCTACTGGATGGTGTACTGGAGTTCGTACTGGACCTCCGGCCTCGGACTCGCGCAACGCAAATATTTCAACAGTTTCGTCCAGACTGTGGCTCCTTCGGCCGGATTCACCGCTTTGTTCGCCGAATACCAGGAGGCACCGCAGTTTCCCATTTTGGCCGGTAATTGGGCGGGCGAAAAAGTTATAACCGACGGCGCACCGACTACGACCGTAGACGACTCCGGGATCGTGGCGCAAATCAACACCTGGATCACGTCCAGCGTGCTGCCAGTTCCCGATGCCAACACCGTGTATGTGATCTTCCCGGGCGCGGGAGTCGACGTGACGCAAGGCGGGGATTCCGCCTGCGACCCTAATAACGGATTCTTGGGATACCACTACGCCGCCAATGCTCCGGCCGGAAGCTTTGGATACTACCGCTATATCGTACTGCCCTACCAGAATTGCGGGTCCGATATGGCTGCCGACGGCCCGGTGACCATCAACGGCATGACGGACACGCTGGGCCACGAGATGTCGGAAACGGAAACCGATCCTGATGGCGGATTTCTCGCCTACGGCTGGGAGGATCCGAACACGGGCAACGAAATTGCCGACATTTGCGCCGATACGTCGGCTACGGTTGGGTTCCTGAATTTCTGGCTGCAGAAGATCTGGAGCCAGGCCGCGACGACTTGCATAGGCCCGGTTTCCGGCAGCTCGGCGATCGGTCTCACGATCTCGCAAAACGGCGAGGTTTATCCGGGAACGACAGAACCATCGGGAGCGGCAAACGTGCTGGCCGGATATCCGGTTACGTTTACGGTCTCCACAAGTTCGACCACCCCAGTCAGCCTGAGTGTCTCGGGTTTGCCCGCCGGTGTGACGGACAACCTGAGCGAGCCCACCGTCATCTCGGGGAACCCTGTCACGCTCGAGATCTCCACCGATGCGTCCCCGGGAGCCAACGGAATGGGGACCGTTACAGCGTCTGCAGACTCACAGCAGGCCCAATTCCAATTTCAGGTGGTTCCATGGATTGAGGTGTCGAATACCAGCGTGACGCATACGGCCTTCACATCCGCCAACTCGTACACCGGCACGATCACGGTGAAGAATACCGGCTCGCAGGCGATCGGTCCCACGATCCTGGTTGGCCTCCACGGCCTGGACAGCAGCGTATACTCGTCCACTTTGAATGCCGCGGGCACAGGGTACGCCAGCCAAGTCGCGCCAACCGGCGACTATGCGATCCAGTTACCGGACGGAATGCTGGGGCCTAGCCAATCAGTCACCGCCAACGTGGGCTTCACCAATCCGTTTAACGTAGCGATCAACTTCACGCCGCAGGTCTTCATGGTGCAGAGTCCGAAGATGTGCGACATATCGCAGACAGCAAATACGAACGTTGCGGATGTGCAGCTCATGATCGATGAGGCCCTGGGCGTGAAGTCGCCCACGGACGATCTCAATAACGACGGCACGGCCAATATCGCAGACGTTCAGGTTGTCATCAATTCCGCGCTCGGTCTGGGATGCTCCTCGGGCCCCATGATATAAGTCATCTCCCGCCAGCGAGAAACGCGTCGACAGTTTCATTGAAAAGCGCGGCCCGTTCGAAATAGACGGAATGGCCGGTTTGCGGCGCCGCTTGCAACTTCGCGCCTGGTATGAGAGCCGCCAGGGCCTCGGCGCCCGCGAGCGGAAACACCACGTCTTCATCTCCCGCGATGAAAAGCACGGGCGTTGGCATGTTTTGCAAATCGGAAACGCGCCGTGTGCGCATCGCGGCCAGCCTGCTTCGGAGCGCGAGCTTGTCGAGCCGGCCGCTGCTGAGCCGGTCGATTTCGCGATAGAGAAAGTGCAAGGCCGGCTGTTCGCGCGCCATGCGCTCTCCAGCGGCGGGATGGATGCCGCGGCGGAAGAGATCCTGGTTGACTTTTTCGTGCGCGGCGTACCATTGCGAGACGGCACGGTTTTCGGGCCCGTCCAGCGTCGCCAAATCGAGTGTGCCGCCGGTCGCGGCCATTACGAGATTGGTGACGCGCTCCGGATGGCGCAAAGTATATTCCAGGCAAGACCACCCACCCATCGATTGCGCCACCAGGGTCACCGCAGGCAATTGCAGATGGTCGATGAGAGCCGCGAGGTCGTCAACGTAGTGCGCCGGGTCCCAAATGTCGGGATCCGCGGAGGTAACGGAAGGCGCGAATCCGCGATGCGCAAACGTGACGCAGGTGTAGCGCGGCGCGAAGTAGGGCGCCTGCTGCCACCACGAAAGATGATTGCCGCCGAGCCCGTGCGCGAATACGATGGGCGGTCCGCTGCCGGTGACCTCATAGTAGAGTTCGACGCCCGGTCTGCGAACCGTGCCGGCGGTTGTGCGCATGTCCAACATCACCGGCAGATTATAGCAGGCGCAACATGCGCGGAATTCCATCCTCAAATGGTTATACGATGCATGTTTGGAGAAACACACGTCATCATGACCGCTCTTGGTTTCCGCAGTATCGCTGTTCTCGCCGCGTGCGGCGCTGTTTCAATGTTGCACGCGCAGGTGAAGGAGCGTCCGCTTCCCCGCCTGGAGAAAAAAGACGGGCGCTATGCCTTAATGGTCGACGGCGCACCTTTCCTGATGTTGGGGGCGCAGGCTCACAATTCGAGCGGGTGGCCGGCCATGCTCCCCAAAGTCTGGCCGGCGATCGAATACCTGCACGCCAACACTCTCGAAATCCCCATCTATTGGGAACAGTTCGAGCCGCGCGAGGGGCAATTCGACTACACCGTGATCGATACCATCCTGGCGCAGGCGCGGGAACATCACACGCGCCTCGACCTCCTCTGGTTCGGCACATACAAAAACGGCAGCCAACACTACATGCCCGAGTGGATGAAGCTGAAGCCCGACACGTACACCCACCTGGTGGACAAGAGCGGGCATGCCGTGGACTCGCCCTCGCCATTCTGCGACGCGTCGCTCGCGGCCGACATCCGCGCTTTCACCGCGTTCATGCGTCACCTGAAGAGCGCCGACCCCGAACGCACCGTCATCATCGTGCAGGTGGAAAATGAAGCCGGCACATGGGGAACGCTCCGCGACTACTCCCCGGAGGCTCAAAAGCTGTTTGATGGCGCGGTGCCGGCCGAAGTCCTCGCGGCCATGGGCAAGCCGGCCGGAACGGTGAACTGGCAGGAAGCTTTCGGTCCGGAGGCCGAGGTCAATTTCCACGCCTGGGCGGTCGCCAAATATGTCGGAAAAGTAGCGGCCGCGGGAAAGGCCGTTTACCCGCTGCCGCTTTATGCCAATGCCGCACTGCGCGACCCGCTCAAGCCGGGCGCTCCCGGAAGCTACGAGAGCGGCGGACCCACCGATAACGTGATTCCGATCTGGAAGGCCGAAGCCCAGGCGATCGACATTGTCTCGCCCGATATTTATATGAACGACCCCGCGGCATACCTCAAGGTGCTGGAACTCTATCACCGCGACGATAATCCGCTGTTTGTTCCGGAAACCATCGGCAGCGCCGGCGTGGCGCGATTTTTCTTTTCGGCCCTGGGACTGCAAGCCATCGGGTACTCGCCCTTCGGTCTGGATTACTCCGCGGTCCGTCCCGCGCAGGATGGCGCGCCCGGATCGCGCGACGAGTTTCTGGCGCCCACCGCGCAAAACTATAAGCTGATCGCACCCATGATGCGCGAGGTCGCGCGGCTCAATTTCGAAGGCAAGCTGCAAGCAGTGGCGGAGGAAAAGGGCAAACCCACGCAGGTGCTCCCGTTCGGCGAGTGGAGCGCGAACATCTCCTACGGCGCCGGCAGGGGCGTGCGGACGCCGGCGGGGAATGCCGAGACCAACGGACGCGTCCTGGTGGCGCAACTCAAGGAGAACGAGTTTCTGGTGGCGGGGTATTTCTGCACGGTGGATTTCCGGCCCGCCGATGCGAGCAAACATCGCCAGTTTCTGCGCGTGGAAGAAGGCAGCTACGAAAACGGAGTTTTCAAATTCATCCGCATTTGGAACGGCGACGAGACGGACTACGGCTTGAACTTCCGGTCCGATCCCACGGTTCTTCGTATGTCGCTGGGAACTTACTGACTCCCGAGGCGTGCCACGCGGTCCCGCGCCGCAGGGACATAATGCGAGTAAATTTCATCGTCGCTTGAATTGTGCGCCTTTTAGCAATGAACAGGCCGAATGCCACGGGACGGAACACTTCCGCTTCCACCTTCACCCATTGATATTGCTGCTCGTCGATCCACATTTTTCCGCCATGCCCTTGAGGACTTTTGTGTTTCGGCTGACGGGAAGGTAACCCGGGCTGGTGTGCCTTCGAGAACGAAGCACCGCCGCCCGTCCACCGTCTCTTCGCCCACGAGGTGAAAATCGCCTGAATCATCTGATCGAGAAGCGCATTGTCGTTCCGGCGTTCGCGCGAGTACGCACCGACGCGCTGCTGGCGCTGAGCGGGCGTCTCATATTGTCTTTTGGCGATTTCCTGTTGAAGTTTGCCGTCCTCAACCGACATCTCCGCGGGGCTGAGTGGCTTCCCGTTCTCGGCGATCAGCTTGCTGTATGACGAACCATCGATCATCATCACCCGGTATGTTCTGACGGTCGTCCTTTCCTGGTCACAACGTCCCGTTCTGTGAAGTCGTAATTCGGGGCGGCGCTCCAGTCCGCCCTGGTATTCGCCACCGATTTTCGAACGATCTCGTCCGTGCCCGGCAAAGCGGCTGCGTAGAGGCTGTTAGGCTGAGTCCGAAAACCCACATGGAAGTCATACCATGCTGAACGCTGCAAAAATCGTTGTTCCGCAGGAAAAGCACCGCTCCCTCGCGGTCGGGGCTCAGTAACAGCTGCGGTTTCAACGCACGAAGGCGCAATAATCTTAATATATGTACAAGCTCACTCTTCTTCTCGGCAGCGTCGGCCTGGCTTCGCTCCTGGCGCAGGTGCCGGCATCGTATCGAATCACGCATTCGTATCTGCTGGGCGGCGATGGCAGTTGGGACTACGTAGTGCCCGACCCACCCAATCATCGCGTTTTCCTGGCGCGACAGAATCGCGTGATGGTAGTGGACGAAGACAGCGGAAAACTCCTCGGCGAGATCACCGGCATCAATGGCGCGCACGGAACGGCGGTGGCGCAGAGCACGGGCCACGGATTCTGCACATCGGGCAACGACCAATCCGTGGTGATGTTCGATCTCAAGACGTACCAATCCCTCGCCCGCATTCCCGCCGCTGAAGACGCCGACGCGATTGTCTACGACAAAGTCTCGAATCGCGTCTTCACCTTGAACGGCGACGCGCATTCCTCCACCGTCATCGACCCGCGCGAAGGCAAGGTCATCACCAATCTCCCGCTTGGCGGCAAGCCTGAGTATGGCGCCTCGGCGGGCGACGGCAAAGTGTACGCGAATCTCACGGACAACGCCGAGGTGGTGGAGATTGACGCCAAAACCGCGACCGTGAGCCGGCGCTGGCCGACCACGAGCTGCAAAAACCCGGTCTCGATGGCGATCGATACCGCGCACCATCGCCTCTTCAGCGGCTGCCGCAGCGGAGTAATGGCGATCTCGGACTATCAGGCGGGGAAAGTGGTGGCGACCGTGCCGATCGGAACCGGAGTCGACGGCGCCGGCTTCGATCCCGCCTCGGGCGATGCTTTCGCCTCGAATGCCGATGGCACGCTCACGGTAATTCACGAGGACTCACCCGACCAGTATCACGTGGTCGAAACCGTGACCACTCCCAAGGGGTCGCGCAACATGGGGCTCGACCCGACGAACCACCGGATTTTCCTGGTGTCCGCGCAATTCGGACCGCCGCCCACCACCGGCCGCGGCAGACCGCCGGTGTTGCCGGGAACTTTCACTCTGAATATAATCGAGCGCGATGCCTCGGCGCGCTGACGTCCAAATTATCCTCGTCCTGATCGCATTCTTCGCGCGGGCGATTTGTGCGCAGACCGCCTCTTTACGCGGCCAGGTGACGGACGAAAGCGGAGCGTTGGTTCCCGGCGCCAAGGTAACTCTCACCGGAGCGGTGCACTCCGCCAGGAGCGCGAAGACGGACGATTCCGGCGCTTACACGTTCGCAAGCGTAACGCCGGGCGACTACTCGGTGCTGGCGTCGGCGCCTCAACTCGTGCAGGATAGGCCAGCCCGAATCGCACTCAAGCCCGGCGCGCAGGTGTTGAATCTGATGCTGCGCGTGGCCACGATGTCCGAGAAGGTCACGGTCGCCGAAGACGCCGCACCTTCGGTCAGCACCGATTCCGCCAACAACGCCAGCGCGCTGGTGTTGCGCGGCAACGATCTCGATGCGCTGCCGGACGACCCCGACGATCTGGCGGCTGATCTGCAAGCTCTCGCCGGACCTTCCGCCGGCCCTAATGGCGGCTCGATTTTTGTGGATGGATTCAGCGGCGGACAGTTGCCTGCGAAAGAATCCATTCGCGAGATCCGCATCAATCAAAATCCGTTCTCGGCGGAATACGACAAGCTCGGGTATGGCAAGATCGAGATTTTCACCAAGCCGGGGTCGGATAAATACCGCGGCACGGCGCAATGGAACTTCGCCAACGATTTCTGGAACACGCGCAATCCGTACTCGCCCGAAAAGGCGTACTTCCTGCTTAATGAATTCGAAGGCAACGCCGGCGGACCGCTCACCAAAACATCGTCGTTCACGCTCGATGCGCAACGGAATATGGTGGACAACGGCTCCATCGTCAACGCGGTGACGGTGAACCCGCAAACTTTTGCGATCCAGCCTTACTCTACCGTGCTGGTGACCCCTGGCCGCTATACCAACGTGAGCCCGCGCATCGATTACCAGCTCAGCGGGAATCACACGCTCATGTTCCGCTATGGCGTGACGCACTCCGACGTGCGCGACAACGGCGTGGGGGCGTTCGACCTGGTTTCGCGCGGCTACCACTCGCAGTTCACCAATCAGACGGTACAGGCAGCCGAGACCGCCGTGCTCGGAACCGCGGTGAACGAAACGCGCTTTCAGTTTTATCGCAGCGCCACGCAGTCCATCGCGAATACCAACGGCCCCACGATTCAGGTGCTGCAATCTTTCAACGAGGGCGGCGCCAATCTCGGACGCACTTTCGACACCCAGAATAGCTACGAGCTGCAGAACTATACTTCGATTGTCAAAGGTTCGCACTCGTGGCGTTTCGGCGTACGCCTGCGCGGCCAGACAGACGATAACGTTTCGCCCCAGAATTTCAACGGCACTTACACTTTCGCGGGCGGCACGCTGGCCCCGGTTCTCGACGCGCAGAATCAGCCCGAATCGGAGCTGGAGCCGATCAGCTCCATCGAAAACTACCGGCGCACGCTGCTGTTCCAGCAGCTCGGCTACACGCCCGCCGAAATTCGCGCGCTGGGCGGAGGCGCCACGCAATTCAGCATCGCTACCGGCGCAGCGGAGTTGAAAGTACACCAATACGACGGCGCCATTTTCGGCGGCGACGAATGGCGCGTGCGTCCCAATTTCACGTTGAACATCGGAATGCGCTATGAAGCGCAGACCAACATTCACGACTGGCGGGATCTCGCGCCGCGCGTGGCGTTCGCGTGGGCGCCCGGCGGAAGCGGCCAAAAAGCGGCGAAAACTGTCGTGCGCGCGGGATGCGGCACATTCTACGATCGCTTCGCGCTGGCCAACACACTCGCGGCGGAGCGATACAACGGCGTGGTGCAGCAACAATACATCGTCACCGAACCGGATTTTTATCCTATCGTCCCCGATCCCGTGTCGCTCGGCGGATTCCAATCGACGCAGGTCATTCAGGAAATCAGCTCGCGCCTGCGCGCGCCGTACATTCTGCAATCGGCGGTCACTTTGGAGCGCCAGTTGCCGGCACACACCACCATGGCCGTCACGTATACCAACTCGCACGGTCTCCACGTCCTGCGCTCACAAGACATCAACGCGCCGCTACCCGGAACGTACGATCCCACGGTGCAGGATAGCGGCGTGTTTCCGTTGGGGCGCCCCGGCGCGGTGGACCTGATGGAATCCGCCGGGCTCTACAACCAGAACCAGGTCATCTCCAATTTCACCACCAGGCTGAATTCGGGCTTCTCGTTATTCGGTTTTTACGTTTTCAACCGCGCGTTCAGCAACACCGATGGCATCGGCACATATCCCGCAAACCCTTACAGCTTCGCGGGCGAGTACGGACCAGCCGCCACCGACGTGCATCATCGTGTGACCATCGGAGGGTCGATCAACTTGAAATGGGCCGTGCGCATCAGCCCGTTCGTGGTGATGCAATCGGGCGCGCCGTTCGACATCACCACCGGCAACGACCCTTACGGCACCACCTTGTTCAACGCGCGCCCCGGCATCGCCACCGATGCGCGCAAACCGGGATTGATCCAGACGTCGTATGGCCTGCTCGATCCCAATCCCACCCCCGGAGAGGCGATCCTGCCGCGCAATTCCGGCCGCGGACCCGGCCAGTACAATCTCAATCTGCGCATCGCCAAGACCATCGGCTTCGGCAAGGAACGCGGCGGTTCGGCATCGGCGGCTAACAGCTCCGTCGGTGGGGCCGGCTCGGCGGCGCAGGCAGCTACGGGACGCGGCCTCGGCGGTCTCATCGGGACGCCGAGCACCTCGCACCGCTTCAATGTGAGCATCGGGCTTTCCATTCGCAATCTGCTCAACCATACCAATCCCGGCCCGATCATCGGCAATATCACCTCACCGTATTTCGGCGCCGCTAACCAGATTGCCGGCGCGGCGAACGGCGAAGGATTTTACGAGACGGCCAACAATCGGCGTTTGGAATCGCAGATAAAATTCACGTTTTGAGTTGGCGATTGCCAGGCCGAGTCTCGTCCCCGGCTCGCTGCGCGCCGGATCGGCGCGAAAGAACGTTCGAACACGCGCGGCAGCAAGCCCTGGGTATGGATGCCAGGCGAAAACGCGAGCAGCGTCCAGATCAAGGGCCGCGGACTGGGCCGGTCGCAGCGGATTTCGAAAGGGCCGGCAGTCCGCGGGAAGGCCGGGACTGCGCAGCGCGCACTCGCTGACCATCGAGGTATAGGAGATCGGACTACGCAACTCGTGCGATGCGTCGGCAGTGAACCGTTTGAATGAACTGAATGTGAGGACTCACCGCGGGCCGAGCAGGGGCGCTCGCCGCCGGACTTCCGCCACTGCCTTCGAGACCGCCCGCTTCCCCGCGTCCGAGAGAGAATCACCGAGCTCGAAGTCCGCTCCGCCCATGGCCATCAGCCACGCCTCGGGGCTCGTTCCGTACACCTCGCGCGCCAGCCGCAATAAATCGGCGGGGTTGGCGCAGTGCTCCATCGGCACAGCCCCGCTCGCTGCGTCTTGGAGCTTCTCAGCCGCGATCTCGCCCGGCGCCAATCCGGCATCCGCATCCAGAAAGAACACAACACGCGCCCCGGCTATGCGCTCAGCAAGTTCAGGCGTGAGTTGGTACACATCAAGGGCATCGATTCCGCCAACGCGCAAGAGTTTGGCCGCCGAGGGACCCATCCCGTCATCGCCCCGCAGCGAATTGCCATAACCGATGACGAGCAGTCCGTCACCGTCCGTTCGAGAGTTGGTCAAGCAGTTCTCCACCCGGCCCGACCAGCTCGATGCGCAGCGGCACGACTCCCGCCGCATGTGTCGAGCAGCTCAGGCAGGGATCGTAGGCGCGCACCACCGCCGAAACGCGATTGAGCATACCCTCTTCCAACCGGTCGCCCTTGATGAACGCCTTACTAACCTGTTCGACGCTGCGGCCGATAGCGAGATTGTTGTGCCCGGTGGCGACGATGAGGTTAGCCCACTGAATGGCGCCGTGGTCATCCACCTTGTAATGGTGAATCAGGATGCCGCGCGGCGCTTCCGCTACTCCGACGCCTTCCGCCGCGTTCACTTCGGCGCGGGCGCGCACGTGGCGATCGAGAATCGCCGGTGTTTCCAGCAGCTCCTGCAGGCGTTCCAGGCAGTAAATCGCCTCGATCAGACGGGCGTAATGGTAGTGAAAAGAGCTATCCACCATCCGGCCGAATCGCTCGCGGAATTCCAGCAGTTCGGCGTCCGCGGCCTCCGTGCCGCAGCGGTCCGCCGCGTTCAAACGCGCCAACGGCCCCACGCGGTAGATGCCGGCGGGATAGCCGAGCGGCTTGTAGTAGGGCGCCTTCAGGTAGGAATCCGAAACCGAAGCTTCGCCGATATAAGCCGCATAATCCGGCGCCTCCACTTCCGAGGCGATCGAGCCATCGGCTTTCCGGAAGCGAATGCGGCCATCGTACAGGCGCAATTTGCCCGCAGGCCCTACCAACCCCGCGTACATCGTGGGCATCTTGCCGAAATTCGCGATCTCCTCTGGAAAGCCGTCCAGGATGCACTTGAAAAGGTCCAGAGTCCGCCAGGCAATCGCGCGCGCTTCCGGCAGTTCCTTGAGTATTGCGTCCCGCACCGCGACGGTGAGAGGCGTCGCCACTCCGCCCGGCACAATTCCCGATGGATGGATCCGCTCGCCGGCCAGCCGCTCGATCACGGTCTGCCCGAACTTGCGCAGAGCGATACCGTCGCGGGCGATATCGGGGTGCTTCTCCGCCAGCCCGAGCACGTTGCGCTTCTCCGGATCGGAATCCATGCCGAGCAGCAGGTCCGGCGCGGAAAGATGAAAGAAACTGAGCGCGTGCGACTGCACCATCTGGCCGCAATGGATGGCCTCACGCAGCAGCGCCGCCGCGGCTGGAATGCGCACCGCCATGATGGCGTCGCACGCCTTGGCGGAGGCCAGTTGATGGCTGATGGGACAGATACCGCAGATGCGCGCGGTGATTCCGGGCATCTCGTAATACGGCCGGCCTTCGGTGAATTTCTCGAATCCGCGCACCTGTGTCACGTGAAATTGGGTTCGTTCCACATTTCCGTCGTGGCCCAGGTGGATGGTGATCTTCGCGTGCCCTTCGATGCGCGTGACTGGGTCGATGGTAATTTTTCGCATGCGAATCTCCTATCCGAATTTGACTTCGAGCGGCTTGGGCACACGGCCTTCGAGCAGCTCTGCGAGCACCGCAAGTATCGCCTTGGGCGGCGGCGGACATCCCGGCAGATGCACGTCGATTTTGACGAATTCCCGCAGCGGCCTCGCCTGCGGCAGCAATGCCGGAACACCGGCGCTGGGAATTACCGGGCTGACGTCCGCGCCCTTGATATAGATGCGCTCCAGAAGTCGCTGCACGGGCACCACATTGCGCATCGCGGGCACGTTGCCGCTGGTGGCGCAGTCGCCCAACGCCACCACGATCCGGCTGCGGGCGCGCACCGTTCGCAGCCGCGCCACATCCTCCTGCGAGGACACCGCGCCTTCCACCAGCGTCACGTCCACGCCTTCGGGAAACTCCGTGGCATCCACCAGCGGGGAGTAGACCAGGTCGGCCTTCTGCGCCACCGCCAGGATGCCCTCATCCAGATCCAGCAGCGACATGTGGCAGCCCGAGCAGCCATCCAGCCAGATCGTCGCCAATTTCACTTTACTCATATCCGCGACCCCTTTCGCGCCGCGGCCGAAGCCACCGCATCGGTGCGCTTCACCATTTCTTCCACGGCCTTGCCTTTTTCCGCCATCGCGCCTGTCGGGCAGGCCTGCACGCATTTGCCGCAGCCTGTGCAGGTCGAAGCCTCGGCCCACGGTTGATCCATTTCGCTGATCACCCGCGAGTGAATTCCGCGCCCCATGATGTCCCAAACGTGCGCGCCTTCCACTTCCGTGCACACGCGCACGCACCGCGAACAGAGGATGCAGCGATTGTGATCGATGACATAGCGCTGCTGCGACAAATCCACCGGGAGCGCCGGATAGCGGTACGGAAAGCGCACGCTGGAAACGCCCAGCGACGTCGCCATCGACTGCAATTCGCAGTGGCCGTTCGACACGCATACCGCGCACACGTGATTGCGCTCGGCCAGAAGCAACTCGACGATCATCCGCCGGTACGCCGCCAGGCGCGGCGAATTGATGGTGACCGAGAGGCCTTCCTGCACCGGAGTGGTGCAAGCCGGCGCCAGGCGTCCGCTGCCGCCCACCTCCACGATGCACAGCCGGCACGCGCCGACATCCTGCAGCCCATCCATGTGGCACAGAGTGGGAATGTTCCGGCCGGCCTCGCGGGCCGCTTCCAGAATCGTCTTGCCTTCCCGCGTCGGCACCAGCACGCCTTCGATTCGAATGGAGATCGATTTGGTTTTCTGGATCATCTCGTCACCCCCTCACGTCGCAGCGCAAGCAGCGCGAACATTCGTCATGCGCATCCTGGGCGGTGAGCCCGAGCACCACTTCTTCTTCGCCCTGTATGCGCCGTTTGGGCGGCAGTTCGGACGAGCGATGCCGGCCGCTCGCGCTCAAGTCCTCAGGGACCGTCCGGACATATTCGAATCCGCCGAAAAGCTGGGCGAAGCGCTTGGCGCCCGTCAGCCTCTCGTCGATCTTCCGCGCCGCTTTTTTGCCGTAACCCATGGCGTTCGACACGTTCGACGCACCGCTGATGACGTCGCCGCCGGCATAGAATTTCGTCCGGCTGGTCTCGAGCGTGTACCGGTCCACCACGTAGGTACCCGCTTCCGCCAGCGTCAGGCCCGACGCGCGCGCGAAGTCGAGATCTACCGTTTCGCCCACCGCCAGCACCACCGTGTCGCAATCGAAACGCGTGATTTCGCCGGTCAATTCGGGCTTGCGGCGGCCGGAGTGGTCGTATTGCCCGAGACGCGTTTTTTCAATCTCGATCGACCGCACGTTGCCTTGCGCATCGCCCAGAATGCGGTGCGGCGCGGAGAGGAACAGAATCCGGACACCCTCTTTTTCCGCCGCTTCCACTTCTTCCTTGATAGCCGGCATATCCTTGCGCTGCCGGCGGTAAATAATGGTGGCCTCGGCGCCCATACGGACGGCGGTGCGAGCCGAGTCCACCGCCGCATTGCCGCCTCCAATCACCGCCACGCGCCGCCCGGTGCTGGTCATAGTTCCGGAAGCGATGCCCTCCAGGAACGGCAAGGCCGGGTAGACGCCTTTCAGTTCCGTTCCGGCCAGATAAACCCACGATTCCTTCCACGTGCCGATGGAGAGGAACACCGCGTCGAACTGCTCGTCGAGCGCGTTCAGGGTGACGGCCGAGCCCACCACGGTATCGAAATGGAATTGCACGCCCACACGGCGAATCAACTCCACTTCCCGGGCGAGCACCTTCTTTGGCAGCCGGTACTCGGGGATGGCGTAGCGCAGCATTCCGCCGGCCTCCGGCTTGCTCTCGAAGACATCCACTTGGTGCCCGAGCAGCGCCAGGTAGAACGCACACGTCAGCCCCGCCGGACCCGCGCCCACCACCGCGCAGCGATGGCCGGTGGGCGCCATCTTGCGCGCCGCGAAGCGTCCGGCGACGGCTTCGAAATCGTCCGAAAGCAGCACCGAATCGGCAATGAAACGATGCACCTCGCGCATGTTGACCGCCGCATCCTGCGTTTGCCGGCGGCAGCGGTTGTCGCACGGATGCTGGCAGACGCGGCCGGTGGAAGCCGGCAGGGGATTATCCAGAATCACCGATTCGAACGCGTCCGCCATGCGGCCCTCGCGCAGAAGTTCGAGGAATCGCGGAATGTTCATATGCAACGGACAACTGTTCTCGCACGGCGAGAGCGCCAGGCTGTCGCAGACACCCGCACGGCACCGTTTGGCGATGATGTGGTCCTCGAATTCATGCCGGAAGTGGCGCATGCTGGTAAGCACCGGGTTGGGAGCGCTCTGCCCCAAACCGCAGAGCGAAGTGTCGCGAATCATGCGGCCCAATTCGTCCAGCAGGTCGAGCTGCTCCACCGCGCCCGCGCCCTTCGTCAACCCGTTCAGCATGGTCAGTGCCTGATCGAGCCCCGCCCGGCACGGGACGCACTTCCCGCACGATTCCGAATGCGTAAACTCCAGGAAGAAGCGGGCGATGTCCACCATGCAGTTGTCTTCGTCCAACACCACCATGCCGCCCGAGCCCATGATTGACCCGAGCTGCGCCAGCGTCTCATAGTCCACCGGGGTATCGAACATCTCGTGCGGGATGCAGCCGCCGGAAGGACCGCCGGTCTGCACGGCCTTGATGCTGCGATCTTTCAGCGCGCCTCCGCCCACTTCATAAATGAAGCGCGCGAGCGGCGTCCCGAGTGGCATCTCCACCAGGCCGGTATTGGCGATCTTGCCCACCAGCGAGAAAACCTTGGTGCCGGCACTCTTGGTACTTCCCGTCTCGGTAAACCAGGCGGGTCCCTTGAGCACAATGGGCGCGATGTTGTACCAGGTCTCGACGTTATTGATGTTGGTCGGCTTTCCGAACAGGCCCCTGCTCGCGGGGAATGGCGGGCGCGAACGCGGACGGCCGGCGAACCCTTCGAGCGACGCGATGAGCGCGGTTTCCTCGCCGCATACGAACGCCCCAGCGCCTTCCACCATCTCGATATCGAAATGGAACGGCCGCCCGAGCACGTTCGCCCCCAGCACGCCGTAATCGCGCGCCTGTTCGATGGCGCGCGCCAGCCTTTGCACCGCCAGCGGGTATTCGGCGCGCACATAAATGATGCCCTGCGACGCTCCGGTAACGTACCCCGCGATGATCATGCCTTCGAGGAGCGAGTGCGGATCGCTTTCGATCTCGTTGCGATTCATGTACGCGCCGGGATCGCCCTCATCGGCATTGCAAATGATGTATTTGGGCGTTTCCGTGGCTTTCGCCAGGAACTCCCACTTGAGGCCGGTGGCGTAACCCGCGCCGCCGCGCCCGCGCAGCTTGGCCGCCTTGATCTGCTCGATGACCGCATCGGGCTTGCCGTCAATCAGCACCTTATACAGCGCCTGATAGCCGCCCACCGCGATGTATTCGTCGATGTCCTCGGGCGAAATCAGCCCGCAGTTGCGCAGTACAATCCGCTTCTGCCCGTTGAAGAACGGGATCTCCGTCCACAGCGGGATGTCCGCGAACCCCGTTCCATAGCGAAGATGCGCCGTCAGATGGTCCCACTCCTCGATGCGGCACCAGGCGAGATCCTTGGGCACGATGCCCTGATTCACGGCGGCGAGGATGCGTTCCGCGTCGGTGGGCTGCACGCGCCGCAGCAGCACCAGCGGCTTGCCCGGCATCCAGACGTTGACGATCGCTTCCTGCGAGCAGGCGCCGAAACAGCCCGTGGGCACCAGTTCGATACCCATCCCGTCCCGCTCGATGGCCGCGCTCAGGCCCTGGTAGATCGCCTCTCCGCCGTTGCCGCGGCCGCATGTCCCCATCCCGACGGCGATGCGCGGGGTGTTGGGGAGCAGCTTGGCCAATCCCTCTTCGCGAACGCGATTGAAAGCGCCGATATCGTCGATGCGGCTCATTGGTGATTCTCCTCCCCGAGCGCTCCCACTTCCCGCGCCAGCGCGCCCTCGTTCATATGACCGCAGATGCGATGATCGAGTTCCACCACCGGCGCCAGCGCGCATTGTCCGAAGCACGCCACCGTGCGGATGGTGAACTTGCCATCGGGCGTGCTCAGCACCAGCTTGTCGGCCGTGTTGCCGGCATGATTCTCGGCAAGCCCCAACTCCAGCCGGACGCTTTCCAGCAGGCTGCGCGATCCGCGCGCGTGGCACGCCGTACCGCGGCAGATGGCGATGGTGTGCTCGCCCTGCGGCGAGAGATTAAACAGGGCGTAGAAGGTGACTACGCTGAAGATCTGCGCCACGGGCAAATTGGTCTTCGCCGCGATATGGCGCAGATCGTCGGCGCAGAGATATTTGCGGGGAGTTTGCTCTTGCACTGCTTCGAGAATGCCGAGGAGGGCGCCCGGCCGGCCGCGATAGCGCGCGATGATGTCGTCTAGAATTTCAGAGTGGACCACATAATATTTTAAGAGGTTTATATCTTTTAATGCAAGGCTATCGCAGGAAAGTAACCTTGGTGTAATCTGCTAACCGTTGGGTGTGTTGGATTTGCCGCCTTACCGGTAGCGAAATCAGTTAAGATTCCGTAATTCGCTCGCTACGATCCCGGCGGAGGGGAGAGTTGGCGCCCCCACTTGTCGAATTCGCATCCGCAGTTCCGGCACCGCCATCCGCCCCAGAGTCCCTGTGAGAGTGAACGAGGAATTCGGAACGCCCTCGGCATCAAACCGCACCTGGGACACGGGTTTACGCGAAGGCTGATGCCAAGCCTGTTCTTCACGAGAGAGCCGTGCACCACAAAAGCGACGACCGCAAAAGCAATGATCAAGGCTATTACGTCAGCCGCGTTTACGTGTATCATGCCGCCTTACCGGAACCGAAACCAATTCAGATTCCCTAATCCGCCGCTCCCGCTGCCATGAAATACCACATACAACTTATGCAGTGCCTGCACGCCGGAAACCGTCATCGGGTAGGTCTGCCACGTCTCCCATCCGCCTGTCACCGGCAGACTGCCTTGCGCGATCATCGGACCCGACGCGCCGTCGAGGTGAAACTCGAGTGTCCCGCCCGACCCCGCGCTCGCCCATCGCACATCCACCCCGCTTACGCCGCTGCCGAAATCGATGTTGTCGTATTCCAGCCAACTGCCGTCGACGGCATACCCGATGTCGAAGCCGTTATCCGTATCGGTACACGGCTCCGACTGCAAATTCGAGATCTGCGTATAGCTGGAAGCCTGGATCTGCTGCGCAGCGGCGATGGTGTAGGCGGGGATCGGTCCGCTTCTCGGACGGCGTCCGGCGGCCGGAGCTTCGGGGTCGGTCCACGTGAAGGTCGCACCCGCGAGCGCCGGCAGCGTGTAGCCGAACGACCGCCCGCGCCACCACACCTGAAACGATTCGCTATTGGCGGAGTCGTTATACACCACCAAAACCCGCCCGCGCTCCGGAGTGACAAACGCCGCATCGATCAGCCCCGGCGCATTAGAAGACCATATCTCCGTCGAGCCCGGCAGCACGAACTTACTAAAATGTCCGAGCGTATAATAATCGATCGGGTAACTTACCGCACCGGTTTGTGAGTTCACGGTCACCAGCGGCGTGCAGGTATTACAGCCGCCATCATAAGGGCCGCGATTCTGGTCGAGCGCCAGTCCCCACTTCACGTAAGACTTCGCCCAATTGCGCATGGAGTGGACGATCATTTCGAAGTCCTGCTGCACTTCGTCCTGGATCCAGGTGCCGCCGGATGCCTCCGTCACATAGTTGCCCAGCGCGGGAAATTGATTGTGGAGAGTGGTCATGGCGCCCGGAGGGCCCCCATACCAGTGCCACGCCGTGCCGGCCACGGCCGGCGAGGCGGCAATGCCAGGGCCGCTTAACACCGCCTGCGGATAACTCGGCGTATCCCAGTTGTGGTCGTAAACCAACACTCTCGTCGCAAGATTGGCGGCCTTCAGCGCAGGGAGCATGTAATTTTGAAGAAAATTGAGTTGCTCCGTGGGGCTCATGGACATGCCGGGGTAGTTGGTGGGCACATTCAGCGGCTCGTTCTGCAGGGAAATGTAGTCCACGGGCACGCCGGCGGCCGCGTACGCCTGCAGATACTTGACGAAATAGCCCGCCAGCGCCGTGTACGCCGAAGCGTTGAGCGATCCGCCGATCATGGAATCGGTGGTTTTCATCCATCCCGGCGGGCTCCACGGGTTACCCATCATTTTGATCTGCGGATTGATGCTCTTGGCCATGACGAGCAGGGGCAGGATGTCCGCCTGGTCGTGGGAAATGGAAAACGAGGCCAAATTCGGGTCGGTGACGCCTGCCGGCTGGTCGTCGTAGGAGTATTCCGTGCGCGCCAGGTCGGAAGCGCCCATGGGATTGCGCAGGAAACTGATGCCGATCCCTTTGGTGTGGTCGAACAGCGCCTGCATGACCGCCGGCAGATTCGCCGCCGGAAGCACCTCATTCAGCAGGTACCCGGCGGAATCGGTCATGGACGCGCCGAAGCCCTCCACCACCTGGCGCCCGGCGCCGTCGTCGATCGCCAGCGTGGGAACCGAAGCACTCGCGCCGATCGAGAAACGAACCGCCGATTGCGGCTGGAGCAGCGTCTTCTGGTCGTCCGTGGTGAGCCAGATGCTGACCTGTTGGGCGCATAATCCAGGCGCCACCACAGAAAATATCAAAAAAAAGGTCCCGCTCTTCATCACGGCCCTATTATCTCAAATGGCTGCCGGCGGCCGTCGGGGGAGTTATCGGACCGATGCGCGAGTTATCAGATTTGACTATTGCAAAATCGGGAGGATGGGCGATTACGCGGAGGCGGGGCCGGTCATAAACTGAAGGATCGTGGCCTGGATACGATTCAAATGCGCGCTATCTCGAAGCTCACCAAGGTAACCGTCCTGCCGCATTCGAGAGCCGGCAGACGGCCGCGAATGCCACCCGCCCTTCCTCATGTCCAGTACGACCAGTTGCCTGCGGCAGAAACCATGAATGAATTCGTCGAACGCTGCCTGGATATGCCCTGTGTCCGATCCAAGCAAAGCCGCATGGCTTCCCCCGGCTGCCATGCTCTCTACCTCGCCGATGCGTGCGCGCTGGGGCCGCCCGAAGCGTTTATCGACGGCCATGAATTCTGCCACATCCACCCGTTGCCGGAAGGCAGTGTTCACTTGACACTTCCGAGAGTCCTTCGGGACGAGGTGGTGCGCCTTGGGTGGGGCGAGCCCCATCCCATCGCCATTTCAGGAATATTCACGTCTCTGCTTACCGTGTATGCTCCGCGGGATCGCGAGGAGATTGAGACCGTATTCGCTCTAGTGATGCAGTCGTGCGAGTTCGCGCACGGGAAACTGCGGGACTTATACAGCCCGGAGCGGCCCCTCCGAGAGTCCCGGTGAGCAAATTCTGCGGAATTTACGATTTCGACGCCCGGACTCCTTCTTCGGAAGGCGAGGACCGGGTGCGGACGGCCCTGGACAGTCCCGGCTGCTTCAACCCCCAAACGTGCCGGCAGACGGGACTGCTCTTGGGTTGGGCGGGGGCAGCGGAATCTCCTGAGGGCCGCGGCCTGTTCCAATCGCCCGACGGCAGCATTTGCCTTTGGGACGGACGGATCGACAATCGAAAAGACATCCTCGATCAAACCGGCCTGCACACCGACTGTTCGGATGCCGAACTAGCCTTACTGGGATATTGGAAAAGCGGCGCGGACTTCTTCCGGCATGTAATCGGGGACTGGAGTCTGTGCATTTGGGATTCCCACCGCCGGCGCATCGTACTGGCTAGCGACTATGCCGGAATCCGGCCGCTCTATTACTACTGTGGGACGCAGACCCTGTATTGGTCTTCCTCTCTTGCCGACCTTGTCCGGTGGACCAGCGTTACGGAACTGGATGATCGGTACGTCGCCGGCTTTCTCGGTATGGGGAGCGCCACAGGGCGAACTCCCTACGCCGGCATCTTTCCGGTGCCCGCCGGACACGCACTCTCGATCGGCGGGGGCGGAATCGCAGATCAAGCCTTCTGGACGCTGCCCATCCATGAGGAAATCCGCTATCGGAACGAAAGGCAGTACGAGGAGCGGCTGCTCGAACTGTTTCGCGAAGCCGTCGAAGTAAGGCTTCCGCCAGGCATGCCGGCGTGCGCCGAACTGAGTGGCGGCCTCGACTCTTCTTCGGTCGTCTGCATGGCGGATCGCTTGCGGCGCGAAAACCCGGGCCGCACGCCGGAACTGATCACGTTTAGCTATTTGCAGGCCAATTCACCCGATGAGCGCTTCTTTCGCGAAGTCGAACAGGTCTGCGGTGTAACCGCATGCCACCTGGAACTCAGCGAGCATCGCGCGGTGGGAGATCGCATGGGCACACTTCCCGCATACTGGGAGCCGCGGTATGCGAGCCTCGCGCAACGCATGTCGGCGCTCGGATCGGGCGTCCTGCTCACCGGGCAGTTTGGCGATTTTATTATGGGGAATACCCACGACGATACCGACCAGGTGACGGAATACCTGGCGCGAGGGCAATTCGTGAGCGCCGCCCGCTCGGCGTACGCATGGGCGCGCGCCATCGAGACGCCGATTTACCCGATCCTCGGGCGAGCGATCCGCGAAGCGTACTTCTCCTGGGTTCCACCGATCCGCCCGGAGGCTTCTGTGGGCGCGGCGCCGGTGAGTTCCGAAGACTCCTTGACTGGCAGTTTCCGCGCCCGCATGGCAGATGAAGACAGGGAACTGACGGCCGAAAACTCCATCCGGGACGCTCCTCCCGGCCGGCGCAGCCGCTTCCGTCTCGCCGCGGCAGTGCTGCAATCGCGCCGGCTGCAGGCGCCCGAAGCCCTGCAGCATATTTCCTACGCTCATCCTTATGCGCACCGGCCGCTGGTGGAATTCATGCTGACCATTCCAGCCCACATCGTGGTCGCGCCCGATCAGCCAAGACGATTGATGCGGCGGGCTTTCGCCGGACTCCTGCCACCCGCGGTTCTAAACCGGAGATCGAAAGGCTCCTATACGCCCGCTTATCGCGAGGCTTTTCTTCCCTCGGCGGCAGCGCTGTTAAAGTCCCCCGGCAGAATTCAGGTGGTGGAACGCGGGTACGTCGAGCGCCAGAGTCTGATGAGCCGCCTCGAGAAATTCACCCAGGGCCTCGACTGCAACGAGACGCAATTGCGCCAGATTCTGCTGTTGGAATTCTGGCTGCGCGCACGAATGGGTGCTCCCTCCTCTTCGCCGCCGTTACCTCACCGTCCGGAAATGGCTGTGTCCTAATTCTGCTCACGTTGTGGTGTGGGGCAGACCTCGGAGGGAGTCGCAAAATTAGCGGCAAACCGCTCCCTTGCGGTCGTGGCTCAGTAGGCGCTGTCGTTTCAACGCACAGTTGAAGAGCGGCGACGTCCAGGAAGCGGTTTGCCGCTAATTTTGCGACTCCCTCCGAGGTCTGCACCACACCACAACGTGAGCAGAATTAGGAGACAGCCA
>Ga0181538_10000407_pt1 | contig 50138 bp, 35 predicted proteins | sample PEATcosm2014_Bin_40_FD_119773 | JGI IMG/M metagenome (GOLD analysis project Ga0181538, IMG submission 119773) | Peatland microbial communities from MTU Mesocosm Facility, Houghton, MI, USA - PEATcosm2014_Bin23_30_metaG | ecosystem: Environmental > Terrestrial > Soil > Wetlands > Peat | place...
AAGATTCGCCGAGACCCCGCCAGAACGGCGCATCGACGCCCACGCCTAAATTTCGAGCGTGGTGCGCGATGATCGATCCCACGATCAGAAAGATAAGGAGGATAACCAGCAGCGCCGGCGTGCCGCGACTCCTGCCTTCGCCGGTTCCACCGGAGCGCCGCTCGAATTCGTAGTCCACAAGCCGCGCCACGCCGGCAAGAATCAGAAACATCGGCCACCAGCGGTACAGAAATTCCCAGCCGTTGAAATCCCCGTAGAAATTGTGAAGAAGAAATATGACGCCGATCGCAACCAATACGATTGCTCCGAAGATGGAAGGCCGTCTAGGTTTTCCGTCGCTCATGTTTGCCTCGTACTGCCCAACTGTCCGCCCCGTTGCCCGAGCCCGGAGCAATGGCGCTAGGTGTCTTTATGCCCCTCGGTCGAAGCCGTCGCCTCGAAGATTTTCACTGCGCCGACGGCCAGCAAGATCACCGGCCACAAGCGGTCAAAACTCAAAGCTGGATTCAAGCGATCCGCAAGAAACAAGAATCCAATCGTGATGAGCACCACGGGTCCCATCAAGCCGCGGCGCCGGCAGCGCTCGCATGTGCAGTGGTTTTCCTTGGACATGAAAAGGTCTCTCCCTAAGCTGCGCGCCGTGTCCGTTTCCAGAGCATGTATCCGCCGATCGCGATGAGGATTAGCGGCCAGCCCACGTCCAGCGCGCGGTCCATATCCAGCCACCCCATTGTATCCAGGAGAAACAACCCTCCTATAATGATCAAGATGATTGCGTTGACCGGGAAGCGCCGCGGTTGATCGGCCGCAGGTGTTGCCTCCCCAGGTTCAGTTGCAATCGGGGAATTCTCGGTGGCGGGAATCGGAGCCGCGCCACTCGATCTGTTGCTCTCCGCTTTTCTTCGGGCCGTAATAAACGCTTCGATTGGCATGTACATGCAGAAAAAACCGGTCATCAAACCATAGAGCGGCTGCCGCGCGCCCGTGGAATTCAAAGTGACCAGCCCAATGAAAATCGCAACGAACACGATCGCTTTGGTGTACTCGCCGTTGTACACAGCGCCGAGCCCCGGGATCCATCCCAGGCCGAAGGCAACCCACGGATAGCGTTCTGAGCGGGTCGCAGGCTGCGCTGCTGACGGGTGTGCCTTCTCCACCATGGCGGCCAGGCACGGCTCGCAATAGAAGACTCCCTTCACGTCGCGGACGCATTCGGGGCACATCGGCTTGCCGCAATTGCGGCAGAAGTTTGTGGCCTCCGCTTCGGCGTGGACGGCGCATTTCATGGCAGTCTCCTGGGAACCAGTTGCTCGAAGAGCACGGCCGTTTCCGCGAACCCGTGCGACATCTGATTGACGCGGTTCGTGTCGTGCGGTTCGCGCGGAGCGGGGCCATTGGATTGGCCGGGAGCCGGGGTATGCGCAGGTTCGGGCTCAGGCTCTGTTTCCGGCCTCAGACGCGTCTGAATCTCGTACACGATCCGCAAATCCGAAACAAACTTCGAGCTTCGCGCGTAAGCGAGATGCGCGTGACGATTTACGTTGCGAACCATGGCGGCCGGAGTCAAGTCGGCGAGAGTCGGCTTCTGCCACTGCACGCCGAGCGCATGTGACAACACGCCGAATGTCACCAGCACCGTCAGCGCGCCGTAAGCAAATTGGGGTTGCCAGACCGGCCGCAGCCACCGGAACCACGCGCGCCAGCCTTCCTTCACTTTGCGCGGACCGATTGTGGCGTCCAGGATTGCGTACACGAGATGCGGAGGTTCTACCACCGCAGGCAGCGCGTGGAGGTTCTGCACCACGCCACTAACACGTTCGACCAGCGCCGCGCATGCCTCGCAGCCATTGCGGTGCGACTCGAATGCGCCGCGCTCTTCGGCGTTGAGCAGGCCGTCCAGATAATCGGACAGCCTGTCCTCCGTCATCGCGCAATTCCAGTTGAGTCGCGTCAATTCCATCTCATCCTTCCACTATTTCCCATGGCCGCAGATCCGCAACTATTGCGCTCGGACGCCCATCTGCTCGAGCACCCGCGCAAGCTCGATTCGCCCGCGATTGATGCGGGATTTCACGGTTCCTTCCGGCACTTGTAGCGCCGTCTGGATCTCCTGATAATCCAGGCCCTGCAAATCCCGGAGAATGACCGCCTCGCGCAGCTCCGGCGAAAGTTTCCCAAGCGCCTGCTGCACCTGCCGGCTCAACTCTCCCAACAGCGCGATTTGGTCGGGCCTGCGTCCAGCCGCCGGTTTTTCTTCGAGTTCAGGCATCGCATCGTCCATCGAATCGGTCAGGCGGTCGCGCTTCGTGCGGCGGTAATGATCGATCAAGAGGTTGCGCGTCAGGCTGGTCATCCAGGTCGCAAACCCGCCGTGAATCGCGTTGTAGCTCCCGAGTGTCCGAAACACCCGGAGAAAAACCTCCTGAGTGAGATCCTCGGCCTCGTGCCGGCTGCTGGTGAACCGGTAACAAAGCCCGTAAACGCGCCGCGTGTGGCGTCGCACTAAGTCTTCCCAGGCCGAGCTGTCGCCTTTGAGGCAAAGCTGGACCAGCTGAGTGTCTGGCTCCAACGGGCATCCGCCTCGTGTCCGGCCTCTCTCGGCCTCCACAGGATGAAACGAAGGCGAGGGCCGGAAAGTTCCATTTCGTTCCTGTCGCGGGACCTACACGAACCGGGCTGCATCTTAGCTACGCCGCCGGAGGGTGACAAGACGGACGCAGCCCTTCGTCGGCATGCCTTGACACCCGAGGCGGCGTGCGGCTACGCTCCCGACCAATGCGAGGCAGATACCGCCAGGTCCTACTGGCCTTGCTGGCAATCGCGGTCTTGGGCATTGTCGCCTACCGCTCGCGCCGTGCTTTTCATTCCGGCAGTTTCAGCGGCCACCGCCTCATCCATGCTGTCCGCGAGGCTGACATCTGGATGTTACTCGCCGCGGTCATTCTGATTTACGTCTGCTACGCCCTGCGCGCCCGACGATGGCAGGGTTTCTGCAGATACCTCGGCCCCTCGAATTACTGGGGAATCTACAACGGCACGATCATGGGATTCGCCGCGATCTTCCTGCTGGGGCGCGCGGGCGAACCAGTGCGGCCGCTGCTGCTGGCGCGCAAAGGCAAGTTTCCGGCGGCGAGCCAATTTGGGATTTACATTCTCGAACGCATCTTCGACTTCGCTTCCGCGGCGGTGATTGCGATGCTCGCGCTGCTCGTTTTCGCGCGGCAGCTTGGCGACGCGGGCGCGGATCCCGATTCGGTAGTTAAGGCGCGCGCGAGTGGCGGTGTATTGCTGGCGGTGATCGCCGGTGCGGCGATTTTTCTCGTTTATTACCGTCTGCACGGGGCGGAGGCGTTCGGCCGGTTGCTCGGCCGGTGGCATGCGCGTGAGGGCTGGCGGCGGCGCGTGGCGGTGCAATTCTCGGCGTTTCGGGAAGGTCTCCACGCGATTCGCACCTGGGGCGATCTGACGCGGGCGATTTTTTATTCCGCAGTGCATTGGGCTCTGGTCGCCGGAATTTATCTGCTGATCGCGCGCAGCTTCGGGGACGATTTCTCCGATTTCAATTATCCGAGCGCGATGCTGCTGCTTTCGGTGACCATGCTTGGCTCGGTGCTGCAATTGCCGGGAGTGGGCGGCGGCGCGCAAGTGGCAAGTTTCATCGCGTTCACCACAATCTTTGGCATTGACCCGGAGCCCGCGGCCGCCGCCGCGATCGTGCTATGGCTTGTGACGTTTGCCGCTTCGCTGCTGGTGGGGGTGCCAATGCTGCTCCGTGAGGGATGGTCCGTGGGGGCACTGCGCAAACTGGCGCGCGAAGAGGCCGCAGCCGAAGAGGCGGGCACCCTACTCGACCTCAACGGCGAAACGGGCGCGCACGTCGAGGTGAAGAGTAAGGTGGGAGATTCAAACCGGTGAAGTGTCCGTTCTGCTCGCATCTCGACGACAAGGTGATCGATTCGCGCGAAGGTAAGACCGGCGACTTGATCCGCCGGCGGCGCGAATGCCTCAAGTGCGGGCGGCGCTTCACCACGTACGAACGAATCGACGAAATCCCTTACATGGTCATCAAGAAGGACGGCCGGCGCGAGCGCTTCGAGCGGCAGAAGATTCTGCAAGGACTTTTGAAGTCGTGCGAGAAGCGCCCGGTGGCGACGAACAAACTGGAAGCGCTGGTCGAAGAAGTGGAGCGCTTCGTGACGGAAGCGCCCGAGCGCGAACGGCAGACCAGCGAGATCGGCGAGATGCTGATGGTGCGCCTGAAAAAGTTGGACAAGGTCGCCTACGTGCGCTTCGCCTCGGTGTACTTGGATTTCAAGGACGTGAAAGAGTTCATGTCAGAGCTGAAGGGCCTGCTGAAGGATCGCGCGAAGCACTGAACTAGCCGCATCCAGGTAAGCACCTGGCGTGGCACCGCGCCGGTTTAAGTAGGACAGGCATTCCTGCCTGCCCAGGTTCTTGCCGAAAAATCAGAAACAGAGGACAGGCAGGAATGCCTGTCCTACTACAACCTAGTAGGTCCCCAGCGTTACCCGCAGGACTTGCGGGGCCGACGAAAAATTCAATCCCCAGTCGGTTTGATCTCCATTCCAGATGCGAATCGGTTTGAAGACTCCGTTTTCGTAGTTTCCTTCTTCGACGCGCAGGAACTGCCGCTGCTTCTGTGACGCCGGATCGCTCGGGCGAAAATCCACGCGGCAGAAATATCCGGTCACCAGGAACTGATCGTCCCCGAGTTGCGCAACCAACGCGCGGCCGATGGGATCGGGATTGCCGGCGGAGGGACCGCTGCGACCGGATACTGGCGGGCCGTACGAAACGGTGACGGTCCATGAGCCGTCGTCGAACGATTGCGAGGGCCTGCCTTTTTCTTCCACTACTGCCTGGAGTTTCCCTTCGAAGTTAAGTTGGGCGATCTCACGGTCCATCGGGCCAATCAATTTGTAATTCAGCGCGAGCGGCGCGAGGGAGTCTTCGGTTTGGCGGGAAGCACCGAGAGGTGTGTCCGCGTAACCGGTGTAATCGATGCCGAAGGGCGAGTAGCCGATAGTCTGGCGTCCCAGAGCGGCGAAGAAGAAACGGGAGGCGGTGAGGCTGTTGCCGGTCTCAGGGACGAAGAGTGGATTATCGGGGCGATGGTAGAGATCCAACACGGCGAGATAAGGCGTGCTGTCATTCATGTAGATGTCGGGCGCCTCGATATCAATGGCCGGAGCCGCGGCTTTCCAGATGGCGATTACATTGTCCGTCGCGCCGCCGCACTCGTAGTGACACGGACTGCCAGGGGCGGTCGGGCTTTTCAGCGCGGCATTCACGTAGAGCGGCAGGGGATAGACGGCTTTACCCGCGGCCGCGACCTGTCCGATGTAGTGCGCAACCGACCACGCGTTGAAAAACACATCGGCGTCGTCGCCAAAAACTTGCTGCCAATTTGCCGACGGCGAATTGACCTGCAGGTGCAGCGCCGAGAGCAGCTCGGCGGGCACCGGCGCTTCAAATAGCTTTTGCGCCGTCGGGGAAAAGTCTCGGGCGCTGCCCCATGATCCGGGTTCATTTTCCACCTGGACCATGATCACGGTGCGCTGGGCATCAGCGGCTTTCAGGTGGCGCATGAGCGCCGCGAACGCCGCCATATCGTCCTGCATCGCGGTTGTCGCGTAGGGCGATGGTGAATCCACCACGCGCCCATTCGCGCCGATAATGCGCGGCGAGAGATCGGGAGTGCGCTTCAACCAAAGCGGCATGTAGTGCGAGCTGCCGTTCTTCCAAGTTCCGAACCACAGCAGAACGAGGTGGACGCTATGCTCGCGGGCCTGCGCCAGTAAGGTATCGACGAGCGTGTAGTCAAAGTGGCCTTGTTCGGGCTCGAACTGCTCCCAATACACCGGGATCTCCACGGTGTTCGCCTGGACAAAATCGATCGCGGGCCAGACTTTTGGCAGCGTCGCGGGCCAGGCGCTCGAATTATTCACCTGTGCGCCGAGCATCAGGTAGGGCGCACCATCGACGAAGAGGGCGTAGCGGCCGTTCTTCTGAACGATCTCAGGGATCGGATGCGTCTGGGATTGCGCGCGAAGGGCAGGTAGGGTCCCCAATGTCAGAAACGCCAGAAGGAGCAGGCGCTGAGATTGTTTGTGCTTGCGGGTCTTCATCAAGGAATACCCCCGAATGTTGAAAATGCGGCTGCCAATATATGCCAGTTTGCGGGGAGCGCAAGGGATGTATCAGTTTTTTGCTTTGGCCGCAGCAAAAAATTCCAGAGCGCTTGAAAAGGAAGATTCACTTGGCGTTAACACAGCTGTCACAAAGGGATGTCGAAATGCGACCGCATTTACTTCCTACCTTGGAGACATTGTGAGACTGAATGGCTTGGGTGTGCGTGTAGCCTGCCTGTGGGCATGCGCTACGGTATTTGTTTTCGGCTTGGGGCCCGCGCGGCTCCAGGCACAGCCACAAACAACGACGGGCACGATTCGCGGCACCGTTGATGATCCGACCGGAAACGCCGTCTTGAACGCGGTGGTCGAGGCAAAGAACGAGTCATCGGGCACCGAGACCAAGACGAACACTGACGATCAGGGAAAATTTTCGATCAGCGATCTTGCGGTTGGAACTTACTTCGTCGAGGTTTCGTCGCCGGGATTTGCCCCAGCCACCCGCGCGGGAGTGAAGCTCGCCGGGGGACAAGTGCAAGAACTTTCCTTCTCGCTGGTAATCGGAGATATCAATCAGGCGATCACGGTCGAAGCGGCGACCACCAATTCCATCGCGGCGCAACTCGCGCCCATGGACGGCTTGCTCGAAGCGCGCTCCGCGCGAACGGAAATCAGCCCGATGTTCCTCAAGGAATTCACATCTCCGCTCACCGACTACAATGAAACGCTGGACATGGCGCCGGGCACGTACAGCTATAGCCAGAACGGAAACGGCTTGGGACAGAGCAAACTCTTCTTCCGCGGCTTCCCCGACGGCGACTACGACATCAGCTACGACAACGTGCCGTTCTACGACACCAACACACCCACGCACCACACCTGGTCATTCTTCCCGGGCCCGTGGATCGGCAGCGTTGATTTTGATCGCAGCCCCGGCGACGCGACGACAACAGGCCCGACGCCTTTCGGCGGGACGATCAACCTGCTTTCGCCGGAGATGCCAAACGATCCTTCAGTGCGGCTCAGCGTGACTGGCAGCTCGTGGAACACAATCTTGACAGACCTGGCGTTCAATTACGGAAACTTCGGGCCGGGCAAGAAATCGAACCTAATCGCGGACGTGCATCACCTGGACTCCAGCGGATACGAGAATTACAACTATCAGACACGGACCGCCGGGATGATGAAGTATCAGTTGAAGATCTCGGAGAACGACACGCTGACGATGTTCAGCGGCGTGGTGATGCTGGACAGCGATACATCGAACTTCAACGGCCCGACACGCGCGCAGATTCAGGACTTTGGGCAGAGATTCTATCTGACGAACGTAAACACTCCAGACGCCCCGGGTGCGACAGCGGACTTCTACCCCTTGAACTATCGCTTTTACACATATCACGTGCCAACCGACACGGAGTACATTGACTGGAAGGATGAGCTCGCCCACGGATGGCAGGTTGACTTCCAACCCTACACGCTGAGCTATTACAATCATCAGTTCTACAACAATCCGACTTACTGCTCGGAAACCCTGAATGCAGCTGCCGGGTGTACGAGCGTTGCCCAGGCGGGGCTGGCTTTCGCGATACCCACTAAGCCAACCCCATCCCCTGCGACTGCTGGAGTCGGGCCGTCCAGCGCTGTGGACAAACTGAACAGCTATCGTAAATATGGCGAGAATGCCTTGCTGAGTCAGAGCTCGAAGTACGGCATTTTCCGTGTGGGCGTCTGGTATGAATTTGCAAAGACAGACCGGTTTCAGATTCCGTCCAGCCCCGTAACGCATATGGACGCGATCCTGCCGAACTTCCACGAACAGTTCCGCAACTACTCGACGGAACCTTTTGTCGAGTACGAATGGCATCCCCTGCACCGTCTGACAATTACGGGCGGATTCAAATTCTCGGACTTCGCTTCGAATCTTACCCAGCATCAGGACCAAAAGATCGTGGGCTGCCTAGGGGGAACTCTGACGGGCACAAGCAACAAAATTACGGAGTTCTGCATGAACGGCGTGCCGTCGGTCGATCACACCGCGAATTACACCGCTTTCTTGCCGTCCTTCGATGCGAACTACCGTATCCGTCAAAACTGGTCGGTGTATGCGCAATACTCCAAAGGAACGATCATCCCCCCAAGCGGCGTCTTCGACGTGACGGGTGCGAATGTCGTGCTTCTGCCCAAACCTACCGGCGTGTGGGTCGTGCAGGAAGGGACGGTTCTGAAATTTACGAGAGTGACGCTGAACGGGGACGCCTATTACATCCACTACCAGAACACATACGCATCGAACACGGATCCGAACAACCCGACTGGATTCGATTGGAACGCTTCCGGAGATTCCGTATCGAAAGGTTTCGAGGGAGAAGCGAACGTGTACGTGGGACACGGGCTGAGCTTTTACGGCAATGGATCGGTTGGCCAGAACAAGTACGTGGCGGGTGACGGCGGCCCGGCAAGCGCCGTCGGGCTTTGGGTTACGAACACCCCTTCTGACACCGAGTCCATCGGCGTGACCTACCAGCAGAAATACTTCGACATCGGCTTCTTCGACAAAAGGATCGGGCCGCAGTGGCTCGACAACAATGACGCATCCGGCGCAATTGATCATCAAGTGATTCCGGTATCGCCGTTCAGCATCACGGGTCTCTACTTCAATTACACGGTCCGCAAAGGGTCGCGTCTGGATCAGACCGCTCTGCGGTTCAGCGTCAACAACCTTCAGGACAGTCACGGAATCGTGGGCGTGACGGCCTTTAACGCGAACAATAGTGCCGCCGGCCCTGGTTACGTTTCGTCGCTGGCCGATCAGTTGACGACCTTGCCGGGACGGAGTTACGCCTTAACACTCACGTTTGGCTATGAGCCTAACGGACGGTAGAATCGGTCGTTCGGTAGTGTGGCTCGTGGTCAGGATATGCAGATAAGACGGTTGGTCAATCGAAGCGTACGAATTGCGCTGGAGGCAGGGTACCTCGCCTGCCTCCTCGCGTTTTGCGCATCGTCTCTGCGAGGGCAGGCGCTCTCGCCTGCCTGGGTAGAAGTTGGACCCGGCGGCGCGGCCATCGTCCGAATCGTCGTCACGGCTCCCGGCGATTGCCCGAAACTGAAAGTGGACGGGAACAGTAGACCGACTCGGGTGCGGCAGCCGATGCCGGCAGGGTTTCGGCCAGTATGCCAGGCAGCGATTCCTTCCGGGGCGCGGAACGCCTCAGTGAATGGCCAGAAGCTGGCGCTTCCGCGGCCGAATCCGTCACGCGTGGTTGTGTTCGGCGATACGGGCTGCCGAATCAAAGGCGACAAAATTCAAGACTGCAATGACGTGAACAAGTGGCCGTTTTTGCAAGTGGCCAGCGACGCCGCCCAAGAAAATCCGGATCTGGTGATTCACGTTGGCGATTTTTTGTACCGCGAAATTCCGTGTCCGCCGGGATCGGAAGCGAAGTGCGGGGGTACACCGGCGGGAGATAACTGGGACGCTTGGAACGCAGATTTTTTCACTCCGGCGGCGAAACTTTTAACGACTGCGCCGTGGGCATTTTCGCGCGGGAATCACGAGACTTGCGATCGATCATGGCGGGGATGGTTCTACTATCTTGATCCGCGCGACTGGGACGGGACGTGTACTCCGTACTCGGGCGTTTACGTGATTCAGCTGGGAAAATTTCAACTTGCGATGCTCGATTCGTCGTCGGTGAAAGAGGACGCGGAGGACGAGCAGCAGATTTCAACTTACGCGGCGGAATTGTCTTCGCTACACATGGAACACGGCTGGCTGGTGGATCATCATCCGTTTTGGGGATTCAAGTCGAACGAGGAGAACAGCGAAGTTCGGCCGATCGCCGTGCCGCTGGAGGAAGCTTGGAAACGCGCGGCTCCGACGGGGATCGATCTCATTTTGTCGGGGCACATTCATTTGTTTGAGTTCGTCGGGCTGGATGCAGGCCACCCTGCGCAGCTGGTGGCAGGCGATGGCGGAACCGATATGGCCGTGCCGGTGCAAACTCCCGCGAATGGGACGGTGGTGCGCGGTGCGGCGGTGACGACCAGCGAGAGTCTCCATGAGTGGGGATACACGCTCTTGGTGCGCGAGGGGAGCGGGTGGCAACTCAGTTTGAAGAATCATGCGCACAAGACACTGGTAACTTGTTCCATCTCGAGTGGGACTTCCGCGTGCACGATGGCGCCCGCGGAGTAATCGTATCTACCCGACCTGGCGCTGCAGATACACTCTGCGGCTTTGTCCAGCCGCCGGTTTTAGTAGGACAGGCATTCCTGCCTGTCCTCTTCTCTGCCTCAAACACTGCAGCGCGGAAAACCCCTGGACTGGCAGAAATGCCTGTCCTACTCGATCTGGCCCGGCGAAAATCAGCGGGTGTGGGAGACGCCGGCGGAGAAAGATTTTATGGTGCGGAAGCCCATGCGTTCGTAGAGGCGGCAGGCGCGGGTGTTGCCGGCGGTTACGGTGAGGGAGAGTGCGGAGTAGCGGCGCGCGCGGAGGGCTTGGATGGAGGCGTCCAGGAGTCGGCGGCCAAGTCCGTGACCCTGGTAGCCTGGCATCACGCAGATTTGAGTGGTGTGGGCGACGCCGGGCGAAACTGTGGAAGTTAGGACGACGCCGGTCAGTTCGGGCGTGTGCGGCGCGCGGAGGACGAAGGAGGCGTCCGGCAGGAATTGGCCGCAGCCGGGGAGGACTACGATGTTCTTCAGGAATTTCAGCGCCCCGGACTGCGTGCGGTATTGATCGTTGATTTCGCCATCAACGTGGTTGGCGTAAGCGAGCTGAATGAGCCGCGATGCAGATTCGAAGTATCTGTGCTCCCAACGTTCGAGAAGCAGGCTGGAGCTCGCGGCGGCGGGCGCATCAACAACGTTTGCGCCTTCGTCGGGAAAATCCAGAAGCATGAAATTGCGCGGGAAGAGGCGAAAATCCTGTTCGGCCAGCGCGCCATCGAGCGGACAGCCGAAGGGCATCAGCTGTGCTTCGATGCGGGAAATGTGCGGCAGGGCGCGCAGAGTCGCAAGAATGTCGGCGAGCAGTTCGCCGGCGAACTTGAGTTGGTCGTAGTGCGGCGAAACGAAAAGTCCGCCGATCAATCCTTTGTACTCCTCGATGACGTAAAAGGCGTAGCCGGCGGCATGGCCGTTGTCGAGGATGGCGGCCCCGGCTAACGAACGCGCGTCCACAAAGCGTCGGATAAGATCGATGGAATTGCGATAGTCCCAGCGAAGTTCGTCACGCCAGAAGCGCGATTCTTCCTGGAGAAGCGGCTCGAGCTGGCGGACGCTCATCTGGCGCAGGTCCACAATCGAGATCGAGTGTGGCGGTTGGGAGTGAGACTGCATCGGACGTTGGGCGATACCCATTGATGAGATGTCTTCCGAGGGTATCTTATAGCCGGTCGAGCCGGAAGGCGATTAAAGAATACAAGCACCTCAGGCGGCTGACGAAGACGTGACTGGCAAACACTTCGCCGTCCGGCGCGACGTGACTCCAATGCTTCTGTGTTAACATTCGCCAACCGGGCGTGAACTGTCTGCGCGGGGAAATCCTGCGGGCAGGCGGACGAAAGAAGGTACCCGGCAGGGAAGGGGACGGCGAAACGACGCTGGAAGCGTCTTCCAGCCGCCAAGCGCATGGGTTTTATCTCTGAGTTCCTTTACCCGACGCGTTGGTACTCGAAAATTCTCGTTGCCCTCCTTGCGTTCACGATTTTCGCTTTTCTAGCCGTAGCGGCGCTATCGGGATTTTTGCTCTATCGTGTGATTTCACCGGCGCCCAGCCTCAGCCATCTGGATTTTTCGGATTTTCCCGGCCATCCCGAAGACGTGACATATCAAGTGCCGGGGGAGGGATCGCGCGACGGATGGTTCTTTCCGGGTTTGCGCGGGGCGCCGACGATCTTGCTGTGTCCCGGGTATCAGGCGGGCCGGGGAGAATTGCTGACGTTGGCGACGGCGCTGCAAGATCAGCAGTACAACGTCTTTCTCTTCGATTTCTCCGCGGGCAGCACGAGCACCAAAACATCGACGCTGGGCTACCGGGAGGTGCTGGAGTTGCGCGCGGCGCTCGACGTGGTTGCGCAACGCAACGATGTGGACCCGGTGCGATTCGGGTTGTGGGGAACCAACGTGGGCGCCTACGCGGCGATGGGAGAAGCCGAAGGGGACCGGCGCGTGGCCGCGATCGCCGTGGAATCGATTTACGACTCGCCGAAGCAGGAACTGGACTTGCTGGCGTCGCACTCCGGCCTCGCGGTGCTGCCTGGAGTTATGCACGGGACGGAGATCGGATTCGAGTGGATGACGCGGCCCTACCGCGACACCCCGCCACTCTCGACGCGATTTTCACGGTTGGCGGGTGAGCCGAAACTTTTCATCGAGGCGCAGGACGATCCTGCACTTGAGAACGCGACGCGCCAGATGTTTCTTCTTTCTCCGGAGCCGCATGACGAAGTCAGTTTGCCGCGCGGGAATTACGCGGGAATGCTGGACGAGGAAAAACGCGCCTACGAAAACCGGATTGTGAGTTTCTTTCTCTTGAACCTTTCGCCGAGCGGCCCGCCTGCGCGCGGGGCGCGTCGCTAGAGGCCGGCCACTTCCGCACTGATGGGCGAACGATTCCAATACGCAGCGGTGTGGCTAATCTTGCAGGGCCTCGGGATCTTGCCTCGGCCGCTGGCTCGGGCCGTGGGGCACTGCCTGGCGCGTATTTTATTCTTGCTCCGGCCGCCGCTACGGCGCGCGGCGATCGAGAATTTGCGGCTGGCGTATCCGGAATGGGATGACGCGCGGCGTCGCGCGGTGATTCGGGGAATGGTGCGAAGTCTGGGATGGCTTGCGGCGGAGTTCGCGCATTTTCCGGGCCTGAATCGCGCGAACGTGGAGCGGGTGGTAATCCAGCAAGGATTCGAGCATTTTCAAGCCGGGCTCGAGCGTGGCAAAGGTGTGTTATTTCTCACCGGCCACATCGGCGGCTGGGAAGTCGGTTCGTACGCGCATTCCATTTATGCGGGGCCAATTCATTTTCTGGTGCGGGCGGTGGACAATTCGCGTGTGGACGCCCTGGTGAACCGCTACCGTGGTCTGCGGGGCAATCAACCCATCGAGAAGAACGATTCGGTGCGGGCGGTCCTGCGCGCTTTGGGAGCGGGCGGGGCCGTGGGAATCCTTGCGGATAACAATACGTCCCGCTCGGAGGGAGTGTTCGTGAACTTTTTCGGCATACCGGCGTGCACAACGGCTGGGCTGGCTCGCTTCGCGATGCATACGGATGCGGCCGTCGTGCCGGGGTACACGCTATGGGATAAAACGTTGGGAAAGTATCGTTTGTGTTATGAGCCGGCGGTGCCGCTGGCGCGCAGCGGAGACGATCAAGCCGACATCATCGAGAATACGCAACGATTCACGAGCGCGATTGAAGCGATTGTCCGTAAAGCGCCTGAGCAATGGCTTTGGGTTCACCGGAGGTGGAAAACGCGGCCAGAAGGGGAAGCCTCCATCTACCCGGACTGACTGGGAATTGTGGCTTACCCTGAGGAGCTACCGAGGACCTGGGGGGCAGGTTGCTTGTCTACCAGAACTCATATCTTCTAAGTTGACCGGAGACGGAATCCTTCTGGTAATATAGGGGCATAGCGGCTTCGGGGGCCGGGGCGAACGCCCTGATTGGCCTTATGGGCAATGGGGGAGATTCGGGAACTTTCGCACATTGCCTGTGGTGTATCACAATGGACAAAATTGGGGATAAGGGAAGGCATCCAATACTGCCGGCAGGGAGTCAGAATTAGGAATGGCTGTTGGAACAAGAATCGGTTTTGATCCAGAACCGCCGCCGAATGGCGGGCAGGGAAGCACGCTCTCCGCGTTGGCTGAGAATTTGCAGGAGGCCATCGTTCGAGGCGTGGATTACTTGCTCTCTCTCCAGGCGAGAGAAGGCTATTGGCTGGGCGAACTCGAAGCCGATACCACGCTGGAATCCGACTATATTTTCTACCTCAACGTTTTAGGCAAAGCAGAGCCGGTGCGTGTCGCCAAGCTGGCGAGCTACGTCCGGCAGCGCCAAATGGAAGACGGCGGGTGGAACATCTACCAAGGTGGGCCATCGGAGCTGAACGCCACTTTGAAGGCCTACCTCGCGCTCAAGCTGGCGGGGGATTCCACCGATGCGCCGCACATGCAGCAGGCGCGCCTGCGGGCGAAGGAACTGGGCGGCCTCGAACGCTCGAATTCTTATACGCGTTTTTATCTGGCGCTGGTGGGCGCGGTGGAGTGGGGAATCGTGCCGGCCGTGCCGCCGGAGATTATGCTGCTGCCGAACTGGCTGCCGCTGAACATTTACGAGATGTCCTCCTGGACGCGCGGCATCGTGATTCCGCTGGCGATTCTTTATGGGCGCAAACCGGAATGGAAACTAGCGAAGCCCATCAGCGTCGAAGAACTGTTTTGCGATCCGAACAACAAGGGCGCGGCGTTCGCGTGGAGCGATCAGCTTTTCAGCTGGCGGAATTTGTTTCTGGCGTTTGATCGTGCGTACAAAATGTACGATCGCCTGCCTTGGAAGCCGCTGCGCGGACGGGCCATGCGACAGGCGCAGACCTGGCTGCATGAGCACCTGGATCGCAGCGAAGGACTGGGCGCGATTTATCCCGCGATGATGAACGCAATTTTCGCGCTGGTGGCGACGGGGCATTCGCCGGAGGATCCTCTGACCGCGCGGGAAATCGGCGAGCTGGCGCGCTTTGAAATTGAAGACGCGAACACAATCCGGGTACAGCCGTGCGTTTCACCGGTGTGGGACACAGCCATCGCGATGGTGGCTCTCGAAGAAGCGGGTCTGCCCGCGAATGATCCCGCGCTGGTGCGCGCTGCGGAGTGGCTGCTGGAGATGCAAATCACCGGGCCGGGCGACTGGATGGTCAAGAATCGCGAGGCGGAACCCGGCGGCTGGGCGTTTGAATTTCGCAACGACCATTTTCCGGACGTGGACGACACGGCATTTATACTGATGGCGCTGCAGCGTGTGGCTTATCCGGACAAGGCACGCATGGAAGCGGCGGTGCGGCGCGGCCTGGTGTGGCTGCTCTCGATGCAGAATCGCGACGGCGGCTGGGGCGCGTTCGATCGCGATAACGATCGCGCGTCGCTGACGCAGATTCCCTTCGCGGACCACAATGCCATGATCGATCCATCGACCGCGGACGTGACGGCGCGCGTTCTGGAGTGTCTGGGCCGGTATGGCTGGAAGCCATCGCATCCGGTGGTGCGGCGCGGCGTGCGATTCCTGCTGCAGGATCAGACCGAAGACGGTTCGTGGTACGGGCGTTGGGGCGTGAATTACGTTTACGGGACGAGCGGCGTTCTGCGCGCGATGGAGATGATTGCGTTGTCGGCGAAAGACTATTGCCAACGCGCGGTGGCGTGGTTGCGGTCCGTGCAAAATGCGGATGGCGGATTCGGCGAGACGGTCGGTTCCTACTACGATTCATCGCTCAAAGGGCAGGGCGTGAGCACGCCTTCACAGACGGCCTGGGGATTGATCGGGCTGCTGGCGGCGGCTGAGCTCGAGGATCCGGCGATCGGCCGCGCGGTGAAACATTTGGTGGAGACGCAGAATTCCAATGGTTCCTGGGATGAAGAGGAAACCACGGGCACGGGTTTTCCGTGCGTGTTCTATTTGAAGTACCACTTGTATCGCGACTATTTTCCGCTCTACGCGCTGGCCCGCTATCGCAATCTTACGCAGAAGGTGTCCACATTTTGCGCCATGCGCGCGGAGCCGGAAACGTTGAACCTACCTGCACGAAGCCGGAGGGCTGGATGAGATATCCGCTGAAGATGACCGCGAACCTGGCGCGCTACATCGCAAAGAAGCGCTTCAATCGCGAAGAAAAGTTTCCGATGGTGCTGATGCTGGAGCCGCTGCACGCGTGCAATCTGACTTGCACGGGCTGCGGCCGCATCCGGGAATACAAATCCACGATCAACGAGTCGTTGACGGTGGAGGAATGCTTGAAGGCCGTGGACGATTGCGGCTCGCCGGTGGTTTCGATTTGCGGCGGGGAACCGATGATCTATCCGGAGATCGGGCGACTCGCGAAGGAGATCCTCGACCGCGGGCGGCACATCATCCTGTGCACGAACGGGATGTTCATTCGCAAGCGGCTGCATGAGTTCCGGCCAACATCGAGCTTTTTCTGGAACGTGCATCTGGACGGCATGGAGCGCACGCACGACTTGTGCGTTGAGAAAGACGGCGTGTTCCGCGACGCGATTGACGGCATCAAGGCGGCGAAGGCGGCTGGATTCCTTGTCTGCTCGAACACCACGATTTACAAGGAGACGGACCTCGGGGAAATCGCGGAGCTATTCTCGTACCTCGATGAATTGGGCGTGGACGGCTACATGCTTGCACCCGCATATTCGTACGCGGCGGTGCAAACAAAGGACATTTTCATGTCGCGCGAGGATGTGCGCGAGAAGTTCCGCGAGGCCGTCGAGCTGTTGGGGAAGCACAATCTGATGGTTTCGCCGATTTATCTGGATTTTCTCCGTGGCGAACGCGAGCTGGATTGCACTGCATGGGGGACGCCGACGTTCAACCCGCGCGGCTGGAAAGGGCCCTGCTACCTCATCACGGACGCGCATCACGAATCCTACAAAGATCTCGTGGACAAGACGGATTGGTCGAAGTATGGCCCCGGCAACGATCCGCGCTGCGCCGATTGCATGGTGCACGTGGGGTTTGAAACCACGCCGATTCTGGGTGCGAACCGCAAGATGAGCGACACCTGGAAAATGTTCAAGTGGCAGATGAACGGCCAGATGGGCGGCAAGCGATTTGTGGGGCAGGGCGGGCATACGCCTCCCACAGGAATGAATCCTCCTCCGCCTCTATCGGGATCGGGGAATCTGGTATCACCGGACGGCAGTCTGCGAGTTTTATGACGACACTGGTTACAGGAGCGACGGGATTTCTCGGCAGCCACGTCGCGCGGCAGCTGGTAGCGCGCGGGGATACTGTAAGAGTGCTCGCGCGTCCCACGAGCGATTTGCGCGCACTCGGCGGCTTGGCGGTCGAACGAGTGACCGGCGATCTGCGTGATGCGGCTTCACTTGAGCCCGCGCTCGAAGGTGTCTCGTGCGTGTTTCACGTCGCGGCGGACTACCGGCTGTGGGCGCGGCACCCTCAGGAAATTTACGAATCGAATGTTACCGGCACGCGGAATCTGCTCGAAGCTGCGCGCGTCGCCGGAGTGAAGCGGTTCGTTTACACGAGCACGGTTGCGACGATCGCGGTGCCCACGCACGGGGCGCTGCCGAACGAACACTCGGAAACGACGCTCGAGCAAATGATCGGCGATTACAAGCGCTCGAAATTTCTCGCGGAGCAGGAAGTGCTGCGCGCGGTGGATCGCGGCGTCCCGGCGGTAATCGCGAGTCCGACGACGCCGGTGGGCCCGGGCGATTGGAAACCAACGCCGACCGGAAAGATCATCGTGGATTTTCTGAATGGGCGGATGCCGGGCTACGTGGACACCGGACTGAATTTCGTGCCGGTGGAAGACGCCGCAGCGGGGCACCTGCTGGTTGCCGAGAGCGGTCGAATCGGGGAACGCTATCTCCTGGGCGGTGAAAACCTCACGCTGCGTGAAATGCTGGAGATGTTGTCGCGCGCGAGCGGCCTGCGTGCGCCGCGGCTGCGTCTGCCACACGCTGTGGCTTACGCTGCGGCTTGCGCGACGACAGCTTTTGCCCGGCTGACCGGCGGCGAACCGAGCATTCCGGTTGACTCCGTGCGGATTGCGCGGCATCTAATGTTTGTGGACTGCAGCCGCGCCCCCCGCGAGTTGCGATTCTCGGCGGGACCCGTGGCCGCGGCGCTGGAGCGCGCGGTGCGGTGGTACGAGTCAAACGGATACGTCGCAGCGAGCCGGCTGGAGCGTTTGGCGCGCGCACACGCGGCTTGAGACCCTTCTCCGTGGCACGGGGTGCCATGGATCGGTTCATGAAAGTAGTCGTCACATTTGCCGTCGATGAAGAATTTGCGCCGTGGCGCAGACTGGGCGGATTCAAGCAGGTTCGCCGAGGGCCTGCAGCTTGGTACGAGGCGGCGCATCCGGAGATGACCGTTCGCGCGGTGGTGACCGGCATGGGAGCCGGGCCGGCGCGGGAAGCGGCCCGGGACGCGCTGTTGGACGGCGTGGACGTCTGCATTTCTTCGGGACTTGCGGGGTCGCTACTTCCTGAATATGCGGTGGGGGCGATCCTGGTGGCGGAAATCATCGTGAAGGACGGCCAACCGGTGGCGATTGCAAGCGATCGGGAACTCGTAAAGCTTGCGCGACAGTGCGGGGCGCAGGACGCGGTGCGATTCCTTTCGACCGGCGAGATTGTGACGACAGCGGCTGAAAAGCGCCGGTTGGGCGATCATGCGGACGCGGTAGAGATGGAGAGCCTGGCGGTGCTGGCGGAAGCGGCGGTGAGAGGGGTTCCTGCTGCGGCCATTCGCGCGATTTCCGATTCGGTGGATACGGATTTGCCGTATGACTTTTCCAAGGCGTGCGATGAGCGCGGGCGAATCCGACCCTGGGGAATTCTGCGGCAGATTGTGCGGCGGCCGAGCCGTTTTCCGGCGCTCTTGCGATTTGCCGGCGATTGCCGCGGGGCCGCGGGTAAGCTGGCGCTGTTTCTCGACGCCTATACGAATCATCTGGCGGCGAATTCCCGGCGTAGTCAATCGGAGTTACTTGCGACGACATGAGTGAGACGCTGACAGCGGTCGAAACGCGATTGCCGATTCCTGGCGCAGGCGCGGAGATGCGCGCGGCCGTGTATCGCGGCGCGGGGCGCGTCGTGGTCGAGCGAGTGCCGGTGCCTGAGATTGCGGCGGGTGAGGTATTGATTCGCGTGGCCGCGTGCGGGATTTGCGGCACGGACCTGAAGAAAATTCAGCATGGATTCGTCGCGCCGCCGCAGATATTCGGTCACGAGACGACGGGGACGATCGTCGCGGTGGGTGCGGGAGTGAAGCGTTGGAAGGCCGGCGACCGCGTCATCGGTTTTCATCACGTGCCTTGCGGCATATGCTTCTATTGCGCGCGGCGGCTTTTCTCGCAGTGTCCCGGTTACCGCAAAGTGGGGCTCACTGCGGGTTTCACGCCGAACGGCGGCGGCTTCGCGGAGTACGTGCGCGCGATGCCATGGATCGTAGAGCGCGGACTGATTGAAATTCCGGCTGGCGTAAGTTTTGAGGAAGCTACGTTCGTCGAGCCGGTGAATACGTGCTTGAAGGCGGTCGAGGGCGCGCGCGTGGCGGCGGGCGAGACGGTTTTGGTAATCGGTCAAGGGCCGATTGGTCTTTTGCTGATGATGCTGTCGAGGCTGGCTGGGGCGACCATGCTCGCGAGCGATCCGATGCCGGAGCGCCGGGCGAAGAGTTTGGCGCTGGGCGCGACGGCTGCGTTCGATCCTTCGGAGGGACGCTTGACCGAGCAGGTGCGCGAGCGCACGGATGGCCGCGGGGCGGACGCGGTGATCGTCGCGGTTCCACTGCCGGCTGCGCTGAGCGAGGGTCTGGCGGCGGCGCGGCCGGGCGGACGCGTGTTGCTCTTCGCACAGAACGACCCGACGATGAAGTTGGAATTTCCAGCGGCGGCCGTTGGCGTGGACGAGAAGGAAATTTTGGGAAGTTATAGTTCCGCCGTGGATCGCAACGAAATATGCGCCGATCTGGTATTCTCAAGAAAACTGCCGGTGGCGCAGCTCATCACGCACCGGTTTCCGTTGGCTGAGTTTGAAAAGGCATTGGCTCTGGCTGCGCGCCCAACGCGCGAATCCTTGAAAGTGTTGGTGTTGCCGTGAAGACCAGCGTTTCCGTCAGCCAGATGACAGCGGCCGTGCTGCGCGGGCGGGAGCACGTCAGCATCGAGCGAGTAGAAGTGCCGGAAATCGCGCGCGACGAGGTTCTCGTGCGCGTGAAAGTGGCCACGACGTGCGGAACAGATCTGAAAGTGTGGCGGCAGGGCTATCACGAAAAGATGATTCGCCCGCCGGCGTTTTTTGGGCATGAACTCTCCGGCGTGATCGAAAAGTTGGGGCCGGAAGTGCCGCAGAGATTCCATGTCGGCATGCGCGTGGTTCCCGCGAATTCGGCTCCCTGCAACGCGTGTTTTTATTGCCGCAAGGATCAACCGAATCTTTGCGAAGATCTGCTGTTCAATAACGGCGCCTATGCCGAATTCATTCGCATCCCCGGGCGGATCGTGCGCGACAATTTATTGGAAATTCCGGATCACGTTTCATTTGCGGACGCCTCGCTCGTCGAGCCGCTGGCCTGCGTGCTGCGCGGCATCGATGAGACGAATGTGCGGCCGGGCGACACCGTCGTATTGATTGGATGCGGGCCGCTGGGGCTGATGTTCGTGCGGCTTCTGACGTTGCGCGGAGCGAATGTGATCGCAGTCGCTAAGCGGACGAACCAGGCTGAAATCGCCGCGAGGCTTGGGGCACGAATGACATTTTTGTCGGAAGAGCTCATCGATCCAATTGCGGAAGTGCGAAGGTACGCGGGGAACGGTCGTGGTGCCGATGCGGTGATTGAGGCCGTCGGCTCGCCCGCGACTTGGGAATGGGCCATGGGGATGGTGCGGCGCGGCGGGACTGTGAATTTGTTTGGCGGCTGCCCGCGCGACAGCAAAGTTGAAATCGATCCGACGGCCTTGCATTATTCGGAGATTACCATCAAGTCTTCGTTCCATCACACGCCGCGGTTCGTGCGGGAGGCGCTGGATACGATCGCGCGCGGCCAGATCCGCGCACGCGATTTTGTGAGCGAAGAAGTGGCGCTGACTGATCTTCCGAAGTTGTTCGAGCAGATGAAGAATCGCAAGGGTGAGATGAAAGTGGCAATCATCCCGTAGCTCCGGCCTCCGAGTGGAACACGAGTTGTCCAACATGTTGTCTCAAACAGAACTTGAAATCGGCAGACGTTTGCCCCCGGTGAATTGTTCGCTGAAGGAAGCGGAGGGGTACACGCGCTGGCTCGCGCATCATCACTACGAGAATTTCAACGTCGCTTCGTGGCTGCTGCCGCGCAGGTTGCACCAGCATTTCTACAATCTCTACGCGTACTGTCGGTGGGCGGACGACTTGGGCGACGAGATCGCGGATCCCGCGCGGGCGCTCGGGCTTCTGGACGAGTGGGAAGGCGAGCTGCGGCGCTGCTACGCCGGCGATGCGCAGCATCCGGTGTTCATCGCACTGGCGCCCACGATTCGCGCCTGCGACATTCCCATGGAACCCTTCGCGGATCTTCTCGTGGCGTTCCGGCAGGATCAGATCGTGCATCGTTACCCCACTTGGGGAGACATGATCGGCTATTGCCGCTATTCGGCGAATCCGGTGGGGCGGCTGGTGCTCTATCTTTGCGGCTATCGCGACGCCGAGCGGCAGGGGCTTTCTGATGCCACGTGTACGGCGCTGCAGCTGGCGAATTTCTGGCAGGACGTTTCGCGCGATTTGGAAAAGGGGCGGATTTACATTCCGCTTGATCTGCTGGCGCGTCACGGGCTTGCGGCCGAGGATGTCGAGGCGCGCCGGTTTGACGAGCGTTACGCGGCGGCGATGAAGGAGCTGCTCGCCCGCACGAGAGAATTGTTCGCGGAGGGTGCGCGGCTCGCGGCCACGCTGGATTCGGCGTTGCGCGTGGATATTGAGTTATTCAGCAGGGGCGGGATGGCCGTGCTGGACGCGATCGAATCTTCCGGCTACGACACACTGCACCGCCGCCCGTCGATCGGCAAAGGGAAGCAGATGCGGCTGCTCGGGCGCGCGCTTGCTGGCCGCCTGCTTTCTCGCGGCGAGCCTGTTGCGCACGCGGCGCCGGTGCAATCGACACGTCGTCTCGAAGTGGTGCCCGATGGGAAGGCAGCGCACACTCCGGCTGCATCGGTGTCGATGTCTCAATTGCCTCATGAAGTCGCAGCGTCCTACAACGAATGTCGCAACGTGGCGCGCCGCGCGGCCAGCAATTTCTATTATCCGTTTTACCTCTTGCCGCGCGCCAAACGGGAAGGACTTTGCGCACTGTACGCGTTCATGCGCCTGGTGGACGACGCTTCGGACACTCCCGGCGGCGTGGCGGAAAAGCAGCGCGGGCTCGCGCGCTGGCGGGCCACGCTGGACGCCGCCGTTGCTGGGGACGCTTCGGCGCACCCGGTGCTGCCGGCCCTCGCGGACACGATTTCGCGTTTCCAGATTCCCGTTCGCTACTTTCACGATTTGATTTCGGGAGCGGAGATGGATTTGACGGTTAGCATGTACGCGACGTTCGATCGGCTGCGCGAATACTGTTATCGCGTCGCGGGCACGGTCGGGCTGACGTGCCTGCACGTGTTCGGGTTCGATGATCCGCACGCGCCCGACGACGCGGAGAAGCTGGGCATCGCGTTTCAATTGACGAATATACTTCGCGATATTCCGGCCGACTTCGAGATGGGGCGCGTGTATCTTCCGCAGGAGGATCTGGATCGCTTCGGTTGCCGGGCGCAGGATCTCGGCGGCGCGCTTACTCCGGAGTTGCGGGCGCTGTTGGAATTTGAAACCGCGCGTGCCTGGGATTTCTATCGCGAGGGCGCCCCGCTGCTGGGCCGCATTCATCGCGACAGCCGCGGCGCATTGTGGGCGCTGGTGCGCACCTACAGCAGTTTGCTCGCGCGGATTGAAGCGCGCGACTATGATGTTTTCTCCGGCCGGACGCGTCTCTCGAAGACCGAGAAGGCCGGAATTCTGTTGCATGCCTGGCTTGGATGGTTCTCCGAAACTCATGCCCTCGAAGAGCGTGATCGTGATCGGCGGCGGCCTAGCGGGACTCTCCTCGGCCGTCGCGCTGGCTGAAGCAGGTTACCGCGTACGGTTGTTCGAGAAGCGCCCGCATCTGGGCGGCCGCGCGGCCTCGTACGACTTGCCCAACGGCGAGCACGTGGACAATTGCCAACACGTGACGATGGGTTGCTGCACGAATCTCGAGGATTTTTATTCCCGCGTCGGCGCTGCCGGGAAAATTCGCATGTTCGACCGGCTGACGTTTGCCGAGCCGGACGGGCGGCGAGGAACGATTGAGTCCTCGAAGCTGCCTCCGCCGCTGCATTTGGCGCCGTCGTTCGCGGCGTTTCCGATGCTGGATCTATTGGACAAGGGCGCAATTGCGAAAGCGTTGTTGACAATCGCGCGCGGCGGCGGATGCCTCGCGGATACCGGGAACGGCACGACGATGCTGGAGTGGTTGCGTCGCCACGGTCAAACACGGCGCGCGATTTCACATTTTTGGAGCGTAGTCCTGGTGAGCGCGCTCGATGAAGATCTCGACCGCATGGGAGCGAAGTATGCAATTGAAGTGTTCTGGAAAGGCTTTCTTGCGAATGCCACGGGCTACAAAGTGGGGATACCGTCCGTTCCGCTGGGAGAACTGTACGGCGGATGCCGCCCGGCGATTGAGAAGCGGGGAGGGGAAGTGAGGTTTCGCTCGGCTGTGCGGGGAATCGCTGTGGAGGACGGCGGGGTGAGCGGCGTTGAATTCAGCAACGGCGCGCGCGAGACTGCTGATTTCTACCTTGCGGCTGTGCCGCACGATGTTTTGCCGTCCTTTATCCCGGAAGCGATTCTGGCGCGGGAACCGGCGTTTGAAAATGTCGCGCGGCTACGCTCGGCTCCGATCACGGGCGTGCATTTGTGGCTCGATCGGGAAGTGATGACGGAGCCTTTTCTCGCGGTGCTGGATCGCACGACGCAGTGGATCTTCAACAAGACGCTGCTGTCGGGCGCGCGGCCCGAGTCCGGAGAGCAATATCTGCAGTTGGTGATCAGCGCGTCGTACGGTTTGGTATCGACATCGCGGCAAGACATTCTCGCGATGTGTCTCGCGGAGTTGCGGGAGTTTTTGCCCGCCGCGCGCGAGGCAAATCTCGTGAAGGGCACGGTGATCAAAGAAACTGGCGCGACGTTTTCGCCGGAGCCGGGTTGCGACCGCTGGCGCCCGGCGCAAGCAACTTCGATTCCGGATTTTTTCCTGGCCGGCGATTGGACCGCCACCGGCTGGCCGGCAACGATGGAGGGCGCTGTGCGGAGCGGGTATCTCGCGGCGGAGGCGATTTGCGAAGCCGACGGTGCGCGGCGCAGATTCTTGAAGCCTGAGCTGCGCAGCGAAGGATTGTCGCGTTGGTGGGCCGGATAGCAGGCACGGGGAAAATGTACGATTTCGCCGATTGTGGCCGCAATTCCCGCGGTAGTACGGACCTTTAGGGTATGATGAAGATTCCCCCCGGAGGATTTCTTGGACAGAAAGTATAAGCAACACGGCTACATGAGCAGTGATGCGCCGCAGAAGAAGGAAAAACACCAGCAGCAAACGCCCCGCCCCAAGCAAGAACAGTTTGGCCCGCGCACGCCGCGCATGGTGGGAACCATCACGCGGGCGCGCTGCTCGAATTGCGGCGTGGTGCTGCTGTCGGGATTCGATCCGCAAGGGAAATGCAAGAGCTGCGGCTTCGAGTTTCACTGCTGCAAGCAGTGCGCGTTTTTCGACAGCGCGGCTCAATTCGAGTGCATGAAGCCGGTGCCGGACCGTGTGGTCCCGAAAGACACCCGGAATGACTGCACGTTCTACTCGTTCCGCATGACGATTGAGAAGGATACGGCGCCGACCGCGCCAGCCACGTCGTCTATTCAGGCGCATGGCCCATCGCGTCCCACCGACGCGCGCCAGGCTTTCGAGGATCTCTTCAAGAAGTAGCTCGCCAAGTTTGCAGACGTTCGCTCTCCCTCGCGATTCCTGCCGGCGTTCCGCAATCATCTTCACAACGAAATTCGTTTGTCCCCTGCATCAGCGCGGCGGATTGGGGAAGAGCGTGGGTTCCTGCGCAGGCTCGCTCGAAATGGATTCCAGCTCGGGGTAGTGGTGGCGCAGCGGCTCCGGCACTCTGACTTTTTCGCCGGTCAGCAGGTGGATCAACTGCAGAGCGTTCACGATCGCCTTTCCTTGAAAATGATTATTGGTAATCACAAACGTGGTCTTGGAGTGCTCCGCCACTTTGTGGATGCGTTCGGCCCAGGGCTGCAGCTCGTCCAGGCGGTAGAGATAGTTGTAGCGTTCTTCGGGCGGGCTCGCCGGATCGTCGGTGAACCAGGTGTCGTAACGGCGGCCGTGCAAGCGAACGTAGCCGGCGCGAGCGGTGCTGCGACTCGAGGGGCCAAGCGAGCGGCCGATGAGCGGCTGATCGATGTTGCAGAAGCCGACGCCGCGTTCGTGAATCATCGCGTAGAACTCTTTGTCGTTCCAGGACGCGTGGCGAACCTCCACTACGAGCGGCAAATCCGCGAAGCGATCAAGAAGCTGTCCGAGGCGCGCCGTGGTCTCCACCGAGCGATGGAACGAGTAGGGGAATTGCAGAAGCACGGCGCCGAGCTTTTGGGCTTCGAGCAGTGGGCGGAAGCCTTCGCGCACTGCTTGCTCGTCGGCGAGGGAGCCGGCCTGTTCGTGCGTGAATTTCTGCCACAGCTTGGCGGTGAAGAGAAAACGGGGATTGTGCGCCACGCGATCCAGCCAGTGCGCAGCGTGGTCCGGGCGCAGCGGATAGTAGAAGGAAGTGTTGATTTCGATCGTGTCAAAAAAATCGGCCAGATACGCAGCCTCGTGAAATCCCGGAGGACGCCGCGCCGGATACACAATGCCGTTCCAGTCTTCGTAGGACCAGCCCGCCGGGCCAACGCGGATGTCTTGGACTTCGCCGTTTACGAGAGTCGGATTCTTCATGACCTGAGCCTGCGGTGCGGAATGGAGCCTATGCCGCGGCGGCTTTAAATGTCAACGCGGCGCACGAACCGTAAGTTTCACTCGGATTGTTTCACGTGAAACAATGCTTTTCGCGCGCAAACCTTTGAATGGCTTGGAGTTAACGCAGTTGCAATTCGAAAAGGAGGAGGCGCGCGGCCGTTTGTAGGCGAGGGAGCCTCGCGTGGCAAATCCAGAGCGGGCGAACGCATTGCATCGAGTCGCCCTGCTTGTTATGCTGAATGCAGCGATGCTTCAGCGGAATGATCCGCGAGCCTTCGTTCCTTGCCGAGACCCCGTCGAAAGGTGCCCCGATGAAACTCACTTTAAGTTCGAAGAATGTCGAATGGCGCGAGCCTGTCGAACGCGCGACAAAAGTTCGTTCGGAAAAACTCGGCCGGCTTCTGAAACATTTTCAACCCGATCTCGTGCAGCTTCATGGCTGCATCGAAAAGCTTCCGCGGAAGGTGGAATACCAGTTTTCTCTCGCTCTTTCGCTCCCCACGAAGAGTTTGCATGCAACCGGGGCGGCACCAAACATCCGTTCGGCGGTATCGCTGGCATTTCAAGACATTGAATCGCAACTTAAGAAGCACATCGAGTTGCTGCGCGGCGACCATGAGTGGAAGCGAAAACGTCCGCGCGTGGCCGTGGCCTGACGCCCGCCTTGGCGAATTAACTCAAACGATGACGCACTCGTGAGTTGCCGCGTCGGGACGAACCAAGTAGAAGTGCTGCGCGCCGAATCGAAAGGTAGTCAACGTGGACCGACGCAGATTCCTGACAACGGGTCTTGCAGCAGCAGGCGGAATGTTTGTCGCGAGGTTGAAGGGAAAGAGCGAGAATCTGCCCGCGCCTCCATCGGATGCACTTCCCCAATTTGAGACGGACGACGCGAAACTTACCGCAACCTACAACCGGGCGTTGGCCACACTCTCAAAAAATATCGTGAAGGTTGATGAATTTGCGTCGCCGGTTCTCATTGAAGGGAGCGTCTATCGAGGAATTTGGCTGGAGTGCGGGCCGCAGGAAGGGTTGGTCTACAGTTTGTACCAGCCGGAAATTGGCGCCGCGAATCATCGAGTCTTCTTTGATTTGCAACGCGAAGATGGCTATCTCCCCTGCAACGTCAAACTGGATTCCAAAGGTACCGGACAGATTCAGATGGTGGTGCCGATTGCGGCCACCACTTTGGATTATTTTGATCGCTATGGCGGAAACGAATTACTGGAGAAGGCGTATGAGGCTTGTGGACGCTGGGACGCATGGCTTCTCCAGTATCGCAACACGCGCGGCACCGGCCTCTGCGAGGGATTTTGCACGTACGACACAGGACACGACCGGAGCCCGCGCTGGCTGAATATGCCGAACACCTGCGAGAACCGGGACGCGCGGATTTGTCCGAAGGCGCCGGGATTACCACGATTGTGCCCGGATTTGTCCGCGACGGTGTATGGCGGGCGCGTGGCGCTCGGGAAGATGGCGCGAATTCTGGGGAAGGATTCGGACGTGGCGCGGTGGGAGGAAAGCGCGGAAGCGATACGCAAACTTATTCTCGCGAAGCTCTACGTCGCGGAAGACGCGTGTTTCTACGATCTCGACGCGGACAATCAATTTGTCCGCGTGCGCGGGGATTTGATGACGCGTGTCGTGGGAGAGCACGTCGTCGATCAAGTCATGTTCGAGGAGATGTATGCGAAGCAACTCCACAATCCGAAGGCATTTTGGGCGCCGTATCCTTTGGCCTCGATCGCGATGGATGATCCGGCGTTCGTGCGGCCGATTCCCAGAAACTCCTGGGGCGGAGCCAGCCAGGCGCTGGCGGCGCTGCGTTCCACACGCTGGATGGAGCATTATGGCAAGCCCGCGGATCTCGCGCATCTGATGCGGCAGTGGATCAAGGCGATTGTCGCGTCGGGAGGATTCTACCAGCAGTTGGATCCTCTGACGGGCGAGTGCACGACGACGGACCCGAACGACTATTCGCCGACAGCGCTGGTGCTGCTTGATTTTCTCTGGCGGCTGTATGGCGTGCGGCCGGACGGGGATCAACTGGAATGGAATTGCAGGCTGCCCGAAAACTCCACGACGACAATTTTTTCTGTCGCAACGAAGACAGGTTCGGCGTCGCTGAAACATGCCCAGGGAGAAGCCATTCTGACTCTCGCCGGGAAAAGCGTGCTCCGGGTGAAAGGGGTGTCGCGCATCATTACCGACGGGCAAGGAAAACCATTGCGAATCGTGGGAACGGCGGAAGAGCCCGTCGACGTAAATTTGTCTTGGCCAAATGGAAAGTCAAAAAAAGTCCACGTACAACCCAATTCGACTACCTCTGTTTGATTTGCAGTTCCATTCGCACCCGATCACTCGGAGTTCATGGCGGGCTTTAGATCAGATTTATTGTGACTGCGACGAAGAATCCGGCGGGAGCGATCCGGCGGGCACGGCTTCCGTTTCTATGAGTTCCAGCAGCTTGTCGTTCGGATAGTAATGGTCCACATTATCGGGAGTGATGAGCTGGTGCTTGATAAAAACCGCAGAAGGCGCGGATTTGCCATCGAGAATCTCGAGAGCAAGACGAATCAAACTCGGGCCATACTTCTCAGGAAAGTAAGCGACAGAACCGACCAGGCGCGTTCCTTCTTCGCGCAATTCGGCCCGACCCTCCGGCTCGGCGTTGTGTCCGACGACGGCACAGTCGGCGGCGCGGCCAACTTCTTGGAATGCCCGGAGCGCGCCGAGTGCGCTGGGATCGTTTGCCGCACCGACCAGGAAATGCTTGGCGCGAGAATGGCGGAGGTGCGTTCGGACGCAATCGAGGGATTGTCCAAATTGGCCATCGCCGTCCAAATGCAGGACGCGGCAAGAATCGGGCAAAGTCAAAACCTCATGAATGCCCGCCAGCATCCCGCGCATTCTCGCTTGCGGGACAGAACCGGCGCGCGCAAGTTCGATTAGCAGAATTTCATCCACAACGCCGTGCCAGTGTCTGGCGGCCCAACGGCCCAGATGGCGCCCGCCGATGAGACCGGCCTCGTAATTGTTTGCGCCGAAGAACGTGGCTCCAGGGTGCGGGACATCGATGGCGATGATTGGGATTCCGGCTTCGAGATATTTTGCGGCGATCGCCGGCGCGATAGATTCGTTGGTCTGGAATTCGATAACCAAATCCACTTCCTCGCGAATCAATTGGGCCGCGCTGCGGAGTGCGATTTTTGGATCGTAGCGGTTGTCCACGATGACCAACTCCACGTCGGCCTCGCGTGCAGCCTTGATTAATCCTGTTCGCACCTCGCGAGGGAATGAGGAGGCCTGTCCCTGGGAAGCGTAGCCGATTCGATAACGGCGCTTGCGCAAAGTTTCGGACATGATCCGATACTGGTTGCCACCCACCTTTTCAATAAAGCCGCAGGTGTGCAGCGTGTAGAGCAAGCGGAAACACATCCCTTTGTTAAAGCCGGTGCGCTCGACAACGTCGCGCAGGCGAAGCACTTCGGATTTCGAGTGAAAGGAGCCGAGGACATCCGAGGCGTGGAGCAAAGACTTGACGAGATAACGGCTGCGAGAGGAGTGTTTCACATAGCCTCGCAGCCTACGTCCGAAGTGGTAAGGATCGGCCGAACTCGATGCTGCTTGACCGAACCAGCAATCTCCAAGGGTAGCGCCAATCGCTTCAACATTGGGTTATGCAGAGCATAATCCGTACGGGTGACGGGGTCAAGTCGAGCGCCTTAGTTTGACTCTCAAATGAAGAGTAAGGCTCATTTAATCAGTACGATATGCAGAGCAAAGGATGCAGAGTTGTTGTGCCATGTGAAATCACTGATTCGCGGTGTGAAACACTTGACCGGTATTTTGTTTTGCATGTACACATTTCGCGCTCGCCGCGCCTCTGGCCACTGCACCCAGGGCAGTTTTGTAGGCGGTTGATTGCGGTGAAAAGAAGGGCTGTCGATTCGGCGGTTGGCGTGACCACTTCCGCCACGATCCGCTCGTCATGGAGTTGGCCCTTCTCCTCGATTTCTAGCGGCGCACCCCTGGCGCAGCCAGAAGAAGGGTGGGAGGACCGGCAAGCCTCCGCTGGTCCTCCTCCCCACTAGCGACGAATTGCACAGCTCGCTGAGCATCGTGGTCGCCGCACCACCCTGAATCGAATCATCGCAACCATCACGGCGCGGAAGATTCGGCACGGGCGACTGGCCGCGCGATGTGAAGCGCGCGGTTTTCGGGTAATATGTAATTCTCCAAATTAGGGGCGTAGCTCAGTGGTAGAGCAGTGGCCTTTTAAGCCAAAGGTCGTGGGTTCGATCCCCACCGCCCCTACCAATCTCACGCGGGCGAGGGACCTAGCGTCGCGCAAGAAGAGAGAATAGCGGCCCACGGCGTCGGATGCCGGCGCGCCTACTTCGCTGTGGCCCGTTTGACGAAATCGAAATTATTACGGAGGCAGCTTATGCCAAGAGGCATCTACCGTTTATTTTTTGCGTTCTTGCTCGGCCTGGGGATACTCTGCCCGCTGTTTGCCGCCGGAACGCCCATATCTGTAAAAGTTTGGGAAGAACAAATCACCATCCCCACGTATCTCATCGGCCCGCCCGACCCCAACCCGCAGTTTTACTTTGGCGGAGTTTCCCAAGGCGCGCAGCATCGCATCTATCCGTACCCCGCCTACGACAACCTGACGACCACGAAGGCTGACAAGACTTACAAGATTGTGTATCTCGAAAACGAATACGTGAAAATCGGGATCCTGCCGGAAATCGGCGGAAAAGTTTTTGAGGCCGTGGACAAGACCAATGGCTACAATTTTATTTATCACCAGCACGTCATCAAGCCCGCGCTGATCAGTCTTCTCGGGGCGTGGATTTCCGGCGGGATCGAATGGGATTTGCCGCACCACCACCGCGCCACCAGCTTTCTGCCCGTGCAATACAAGATCGAGGAAGGCGCCGACGGCTCGAAAACCGTTTGGGTGGGCGAATTGGAATTGCGCGACCGCATGTGCTGGGCCGTAGGAGTGACACTGCATCCGGGCAAATCCTATCTCGAAGCCTCCTTTCGGATGATCAACCGGACGCCGCTGCCGACCTCCATGCTCAGTTTTTCAAACGTCGCGGTGCACGTGAACGACAGCTACCAAGTCATCTTTCCCCCCAGCACACAGTTTGTGACCTTTCATGCCAAACGCGATTTCACCACCTGGCCGATTGCCACGACTCGGTTTGCCGGCGCCGATTACACTGCCGGTGTGGACGTGAGCTGGTACAAGAACCATCCCAGCGGCACTTCCATGTTCGCCTGGAATTATCAGGACGATTTCATGGCCGGATACGACCACGGCAAAAACGCCGGCATCATGAGCATCACCGACCACAACGTCATCCCCGGCAAGAAATTTTTCACCTGGGGCACCAGCGGCCGTGGCTTGGCGGAGGAATCTCAGCTCACGGATACAGACGGCCCGTACATCGAGTTGATGGTAGGAGCGTATTCCGACAATCAGCCCGATTACAGCTGGCTCGAGCCCTATGAGGCGCGGACGTGGACGCAATACTGGTATCCGTTCCGCGACATCGACGGCGTCAAGCAAGCAAACATTGACGCGGCCGTGAACCTCGAGGTCAAGGACGGCAAAATCAAAGTGGGCTTTTGCGCGACCTCCGATCGTCCATCCGCAACTTTCACTCTGAAACTCAAGGATCAGATTTTATTGAACGAGCAGGGGGCGATCAGTCCGGGCCACGCGTTCGTCCGGGAAATCGCCATGCCCGCTGGCGCGGATGAACATGATCTGCGGGCTGCGCTGCTGGCGGACGGAAGAGAGCTGGTTTCCTACTCCCCAGTGCGATTGCCGAGCGAGAAGATGCCGGCGCCTGTGACCGATCCGCCGCCTCCCGCGGAGATCAAAACCAATGAAGAGTTGTATCTGGCCGGCCTGAGGATGGAGCAGTTTCATTCGCCCACCGGCGATCCCAACGCGTATTGGCAGGAAGCTTTGCGACGCGATCCCGGCGACATCCGCGTGAATACGGTCTTGGGCATCGATGCAATCAAGGGCGGCCGTTTCGCTGACGCGGAAACGTTGCTGCGCAAAGCGCTCGACCGCGCCACCTCGAGTTACACATCCCCGAAGGACGGCGAACCGTTCTATTACTTGGGCCTGGCGCTGAAGGCACAGGGCAAGTTGGACGATGCCTACACCCAATTCTACAAGTCAACATGGAGCGCCGCATGGCGGTCACCGGGCTATTTTGAGTTGGCGGAAATTGCTGCGTCGCGAGGCGATCTTGACGGCGCTCTGACCGCAGACGAACACGCTTTGGAGGCCAACGCTCTAAATGTTCGCGCTTTGGCGCTGAAGGCGGCGTTGCTGCGCCGTAAGGGACGTAAAGACGAGGCGCTCGCCACGATCGCTGCGATCACTAAGATTGATCCGCTGGATATCCACGGGATCACCGAGTCGTGGATGGTCAGCAAATCGCCGGCCAGTGCGGCGACGCTGCTGACCACGGCGACCGCGCACCCCGCAACGATGCTCGAGGCCGCCGTGGATTATATGAACGCCGGTCTGTGGCAGGATGGCACGACGCTGCTCACGCACATTGTTGATGCCACAACCGACAAAACGAAAATATCTCCGCTCGTTTATTACGACCTGGGCTACTTTGCCCGGCAGTTGAACCAAACTGACAAAGCTCGCGAGTACGATCGCTTGGCTCGTCAAGCGTCGCCTGATTACGTTTTCCCCTTCCAAATGGAGATGATCGCTGTGCTAGAAGATGCGATGCGGGCTGATCCAACCGATTCGCGCGCGCCCTACTATTTGGGAAATTTGCTGTACGACTGGCAACCGCAGCGCGCACAGGCACTGTGGGAGACATCCGCTTCACTCGGTGCGGATTTCCCCGTCGTCTATCGCAATCTGGCGATGGTCTACACGCGCGAAGGCAACCAGCGTGACAAAGTGCAAACCGCGTTGGAATCAGCGGTCCGATTCGGCGGCAACGCGACGGTTTTGAGTGAACTCGACAGGCTCTATGAAGAGAATGGCATTTCGCCATCGAAACGGTTAGCGCTGCTCGAAGCGCATCAGAGCGTCATCAACCGCGACGACGCGGTCGCCCGCGAGGCGAATCTCGACGTTGTTGCGGGCAGAGCGGACGCCGCCATTCAACTGCTGCAGACGCGTTTCTTCCGCGCATGGGAGGGTGGCGGACGATTCTCGCTAGGCGACTCCTGGATCAACGCCAATCTGGTTCTCGGCCATCAGCATATGCTCGCCGGGAAATGCGCAGAGGCGCTGGCCAATTATCAAGCGGCCTTGCGGCTGCCGGACAATCTCCAGGAAGCGATCGGAGATGTGAGTGGACGTAACGCCGAGATTTCCTATTGGATCGGAAATGCGTATCAGGCGTTGGGTGATGCGGAAAAGGCCCAACAGGCCTGGCGAGCGGCGGCGGACCCGTCCGCAATTCAGGCAGCGGGCGGACCAGGTGGAGCAGGCGGGCCCGGCGCGCAGGTTCAGCTCCCCGGCCGCGGCAGCTTGGGCGGCGTGGCCGCGGGCGGGCGTGTCGCTGGGGCAGAGCTTTATTATCAAGCGCTGGCCCTTGAGAAGCTCGGCCAGAGCGATCGCGCCGCCACACTGTTTCAACAGTTGATCGACACAGGAACGAAGCAGGTCGCGAGCGGGCCCGACGCGGAGATTCAGAGTGGTTCCCATGCGAGTTCGGTTGAAAGGGCCCACGTCGCGGATGCGCATTATCTGATAGGTCTCGGTCAACTCGGAATGGGCAATGGGGAGAAGGCCCGACAGGAATTTGAGCTGGCGCTCGGAGCCAGTCCCGATCATTTTGCCGCCACGATGACGCTAGCGGACATGAAGCCCTGAGTGCGGGAAGGCCGCCCGGATTCGGGGGGTTGCACGTGAGCCAAAGGGAAGTGTACACTGGCGTGCTTCTTGACGAATGTGGGGGCCCGCGGAATTGGCATGAGCGAAGCTTGGGGTCCGTTCGAGCGATCTCCAGGAAGCTCGAACTAGGTGCGAGACGCGCACTTAGAATAAAATTTACAATATCAAACGAATTGTGCTGCAGGGCGAAACGTCCTGCAGCGGACAGCGGAACGAAGAAAGGCAGGATCATCCATGAAAGCAGCAGTCTATTACGGTCCTCGTGATGTTCGAATCGAGGTCGTGCCCAAGCCGACAGCTGGGCCGGGCGAGGTAGTCCTTCGGGTCGTTCGCTGCTCCGTGTGCGGTACCGATAAGCGAATATTCACTCACGGACAAAAGAACGTTGTGCCGCCAGCCATCACCGGCCACGAGATTGTCGGTGAAGTGTATGAAATCGGTTCCGGTGTCGGCGGAGGGCTGAAGATCGGCCAGAAGGTCGTGGTGGGGACGGTCATCGGCTGCGGGAAATGTATCTACTGTCGACGCAAGCAGTACAACCTGTGCGATTCCTTCACGGCTTTGGGATACGACCACGCGGGCGGTTTTGCAGAGTTCATGAAAGTTCCGGCGGTGGCCGTGGCGCAAGGGAACATTATTCCGTTTCCCGATTCTATGTCCGTGGAACGCGCTGCGCTGGTCGAGCCGCTCTCGTGCGTTCTGAACGGTGAGGAATATCTCAACGCGCAGCCGGGCGACCGCGCGCTAGTGTTCGGCGCCGGACCAATCGGCCTAATGCACGCAGCCATCCTGAAGAGCCGAGGCTGCGATCTGGTGATCGTCACGGATGTTTCGGACGAACGCCTGGCGTATGTTCGCGAGTTCGGTCTGGGGCAAACCGTGAACACTGCCGGCGGCAACGCCGTAGAGATGATTCTGGCAGCGGCGGGCGGCGAAAAATTCGACGTGGCCCTCACCGCGAACTCGGTGAAGTCCACGCAAGCAGACATGATGAAGCTGGTGCGCAAGAAGGCCCGTGTATGCTTCTTCGCCGGTATCCCGAAGGACGATCCGATTGTGCCCATCGATACGAACGCCATTCACTACAACGAAATCTCGGTCTTCGGATGTTTTGCTTCCAACCTGCAGCACTACCACCAGGCCCTGGCGATTATCCAGCGAACCGATCTGCCCTGGGATCGGTTCATCACGCACAGATTCCCTCTAGTCGACATGGTCAAGGCCTTTGCGGTGATCGAAGCCGGACAGGGAATCAAGACGATCATCAACACCGAGTAAGAATCCTGGACAGATGGACGCAACTTCCCTTTCCCAGTTGATTGAGATCTCCCACGTCGTGGGGGCAAACCTGGAGTACGTCCAGGCGGCGGGCGGCAACACCTCGATCAAGTCCGCCGACTGTAAAACGATGGCCATCAAGGCCAGCGGCACCGGTTTGACCTCGATGAGCGAGACCGTGGGCTGGGTGGAAATGGACGTCGCCGAGGTCCTGCGCGTTCTGGACCGGACGGATCTGGCGACGCTTCCGGCGAAGGCGCGTGAGGCCCGCGTGCTGGAGGCGTTACACGCAGCAGCAATCGGCGGACGCGGCCGCCCCTCTGTGGAAACTGCGCTGCACGCCATGCTGGAACGAGTGGTGATCCACACGCACGCGGTGGCTTCCAACGCCTTGAACTGTGGCATGGGCGTTGCGGCGCTGAAGGCGATCAGTTCGCCGGGAGAGCCGCCCCCGTTGTGGATCCCATACACCGATCCGGGCTGGTGCCTCGCCGCGCTGGTTCGCTCCGAGGCGCAAACCTACCAGAAGTCGCACGGATGTCTCCCTGCCGTCATCTTCATGGAGAATCACGGGCTGCTTGTCGCGGCATCAGGCGCGCAGGAATGCCTGGCCCTGCACGACGAGTGGGTCGCTCGATGCGAGCGGTATTTCGCCGGGGCGCCTGCCATCCAGCCCGCGCCAGGAATCAATTCAGTCGACCTCCGCCGCACTCTGGTGGAGATCCGCCGCTCGTGGCGCGAGATATTTGGCGCTTCGCCCTTTGCGCGGTTTACCGAGAACAAGGAACTGGCTGGCGCGGCTTTCGGCGATGCTGCCAAGTTGTTGGCGGCGGGCGCACTCACTCCCGACCACATCGTCTATACGGGTGCGCATGCCGTTGTGGCCGAATCGCTTAAGGATTTGCCAGCGAAACTTGGGCCGGCCTTGAAGGAAAAGGCGCGCCCCCGCGTCGCCGTCGTCAAGAACATTGGGACGTTCGTAGTCGCCGAGGATTCCCTAAAGCTCGAGGCGGCCGAGGCGCTCGCAGTCGCCGGGGCCAAGATCATTCGCCTCGCGTCGGGCCGCGGGAGCGCTCACAATCTTTCGAGCAGCTCCGCCGATTTCATCATCAACTGGGAAGCCGAACATTATCGCGCTGGATTGTTGGATGCGCAGCGGTTGCCGCTGGCGGGGAAAGTAGCGCTGGTTACCGGCGCAGGGTCGGGACTTGGATGCGGGATCGCGCTCGGACTGGCTGAGGCCGGGGCCGCAGTGGCCTTCGCTGATATTGACGAAGCCGGCGCAACTGCGTCAGTTGCCGTCTCAACAGATCCGCGGCGCGCGATACCTGTTCGCATGGACGTGACCGGCGAAGCCTCGGTGAGCGCTGCGTTTGACCGCGTGTTGGCGCATTGGGGTGGAATCGACATCGTGGTTTGCGCGGCCGGAGTGGCGCCGCCGTTCGAACTTGTGGACATGCCGCTCGACAAGTGGCGGATGGCTTTGGAGATTAATCTGACGGGCTACTTCCTTGTGGCTCGGGAAGCCGCTCGCATCATGCGCGCGCAAGGCGATGGCGGAGCCATGGTGATGATCTCCTCGAAGACCGGGCTCGACGCATCCAAGGCCAACTCCGCCTACAACGCCACCAAGGCAGGTGAGCTGCACCTGATGCGCGGATGGGCGCTCGAATTGGGTCGCGACGGCATCCGTGTCAACGCTGTTGCGCCGGGCAATGTGTTTGAGGGTTCGAAGATTTGGAATCCCGAGTACATCAAGGTGGCGGCTCGTAAGAAGGGAATCAAGCCTGAGGAAGTGATTCCTTACTACACCTCGTTGACCTCGCTGAATCGGGAAATCAAGCGTTCGGACGTGGCGGCATCGGTCGTGTTCCTCTGTTCGGACAACGCGCGATGCATCACGGGACAGACCCTGGTCGTGGATAGCGGACAGGTCATGGTGCGATGATCGATTTGGAAGCGGCTCTCGAAGGCGGCACGTTGGAGAGCAGGCTCGCCGCGCTGCGTGAGGCCTGCGCGCACCTGGACAAACGACAGATTCGCGGCACGAACTGCCACATTCACACGAACGAATCTTTCAGCGCGTTTCATTCGCCAAGCGAAGCAGTGTGGCAGGCGGCGCGCGAAGGCGTGGCGGCGCTGGGTATCAACGATCACTACACCCTGGCCGGACACGAGGAGTTTCGCGAGGCATGCAAGATTGCCGGCATCGCTGCGGTTTTCTCGATGGAAGCTGTGGCCATGGACCGCGCGGCCGAAGCTGCGCACTTGTTGCTGAATGATCCCGACAATCCCGGCCGCGTCTATCTCTGCGGAAAGGGAATTACGCGGACTCTTCCCGATTCCTCCGTGGCCGCGAAAAATCTTGCGCGAATGCGGGCCGCGCTGGAGCGCCGCACGCGCGAGATGACGGGGAAAGTAGCCCAGGTATTCCTTGACCGCTTGGACGCAAAAGGGCCCACGTGGGACGATGTGCTTCGTTTGACGCCGCGCGGCAACGCTACCGAGCGGCACGTCTCCTTGGCTGCGCTCCGGCGGCTGCAGGAGTTGGCCGACGAGCGAAGAGTGCCGTTGAGCCAGGTGATCGAACGCTGCTGCGGATCTGCGCCGCCATCGGATGCCAACGACGCGGCGTTGCAGATTTTTCTGCGCTCCAAACTGCTGAAAGCCGGAGCGCCCGGGTATGTGGCCGAAACCCCGGATGCGTTTGTCTCGTCTGAAGAGTTGCGGCAAATGTTTCTGGCGATGGGGTCCGTCCCCACCTATCCAGTTCTGGGGAATCCTGTGACTCCGGGCGAAAAAGATGTAGATGCGCTGCTCGACCGTCTGGACTCGATGGGATTCTACGCGATGGAGGTCATACCGCATCGCAACACGCGAGAACGCCTGACAGAGATTGTCTCAGCAGCGCGGCGCCGGTGGTGGCCGGTATTCAACGGCACGGAGCACAACACGCCCGAGGCGCGGCCAATGCTGGACCCGTTCGCGCTCGACCCGGAATTCGAGGAGTGGTTTCGGCTGAGCACCGCGGTGCTGCTCGCGCACCAGCTTCGGGCGGGGCGCGGGGAGCCGGGGTTTGTCGGGTCAGACGGACGTCTCACAATTTCGGACGCGCGAGAAAGGTTCGAGTATTTCAGCAGTCTGAAGTAGTATAAGGGCTGTCTTAAGCAGCAAAAACCGGGGAAAGCATTCTGAGGAAGAGACCTCGGAGTCTCTTGTTCGGCGAATTTACGGACGGAATAAAATTCTATTTCGAGGAGCACAACCGAAGTGGCTAACGCAGAAATGTCAATTGCAGAACCCAAAGGGAAATTGGGCGTTTTGACCGTGGGGCTAGGGGCCGTGGCCACCACAATGATTGCGGGCGTCGAAGCCGTCCGCCGCAAGATGGCGCTTCCGATCGGCTCGATGACTCAAATGGGAACTATTCGGCTGGGCAAACGCACCGATAAGCGCGTCCCGAAGATCAAGGATTTTGTCCCGCTGGCCAACCTCGAGGATTTGGTGTTTGGCAGTTGGGACCTGTTTTCCGACAACGCTTACGAGGCGGCCATCAAAGCCGGAGTACTTGAGAAGCAGCAAGTGGAGCAGCTCAAGGACTTTCTCGTTGGCATCAAGCCCATGACGGCGGCCTTCGAGCAGAAGTGGGTCAAGAACCTCCATCCCAACAACCTGAAGAAGGGCGCCACCAAGATGGAGTTGGCCGAGCAGGTCATGGCCGACATCAAGCAGTTCCAGAAGACCTCTGGAGCGAGCCGCGTCGTTGTCATCTGGGCCGCATCCACCGAGATGTTCTCGGAACCCCGTCCTGTGCACCAGACATTGGAATCGTTTGAGGAAGGGCTCAAGTCCAACAGTCCGGACATCCCGCCGAGCATGATCTATGCGTACGCGGCCTTGATGTCGGGAGTGCCGTTCATCAACGGTGCGCCTCACCTGACGGTGGACATCCCTGCGTTGACGAATCTGGCGATCCAGAAACACATTGCCATTTGCGGTAAAGATTTCAAGTCCGGCCAGACCTACATGAAGACTCTTCTCGCTCCCGGGTTGAAGCTGAAGCTCCTGGGCCTGAAGGGCTGGTTCTCGACGAATATTTTGGGGAATCGCGACGGCGAAGTGCTCGACGATCCGGATAACTTCAAGAGTAAGGAAGAAACGAAGTCATCCGTTCTCGAATACTGTATCCAGCCCGATCTGTATCCCGAGCTCTATAAGGGCTACTACCACAAGGTGAGAATCGAATACTATCCGCCGCGCGGCGACGCGAAGGAAAGTTGGGATAACCTGGACATCTTTGGTTGGCTCGGTTATCCGATGCAGATCAAAGTCAACTTCCAATGCCGCGACTCGATCCTCGCGGCCCCCATGGCTCTGGATCTGGTCTTGTTTGTAGACATGGCTCAGCGCTGCCCCGAGATGGCTCGCAAGGGAATTCAGGAATGGCTGTCGCTCTACTTCAAGAGCCCGCAGGTGGCGCCCGGCCTCTACCCGGAGCACGACGTTTTCATACAGGTGATGAAGCTGAAGAACACGCTGCGTTACTTGAAGGGTGAGGAGCTGATTACTCACCTGGGGTTGGAGTATTACGACTAGGAGATCGGTAGGAAATCAAAAGGGGCAGGCCGCGAAATCTTGTGGCCTGCCCCTTTTGCATTTACACGCCGAGGCGAGTGCGCCTCAGTAACTCTCCGAGCGATTGGTTGGTCTGCGGCTGATACCCTTTCAACGGCAATATCCGTTCGTGAATCGCATCCAGAAGCCAGCTGGGCTGCGGGAAGAAAAGCGCCTCCAGCTCCGCCGCCGGCGTAATCCAGTTGCGTGAACCGATCACCACGGGAGGGCCGTCCAAATCGTCGAAACAAAGCTGCGTCAAATTAGCCGCCACAGTCTGCATAACGCAGCCGCGCTCCACCGCGTCGCAGACCAGCAGGACCTTGCCGGTCTTGCGCACGGACGCTGCCAGCGGCTCGTAGTTCAGCGGGTTGATGGATCGCAAATCCACCACTTCGGCTGAGATCCCGAAATTTTTCGCGAGTTCGTCAGCCGCGGTAATCGCGGTGTAAAGCGCGGGACCGAAGGTAATCATCGTCAGGTCCTTGCCTGTGCGCTTTACGGAAGGCTCGGACAGCTCGATTTCGTAATAGCCCTCGGGGACCCCTTTTTCAACGAACATTTCCCCGTAGTCGTAGATCTTTTGGCTCTCGAAGAACACAACTGGATCCGTGCCCGCGAGCGCCGAATTCATCATTCCCTTGGCATCGTAGGGCGTGACGGGGTAAACGACTTTCAACCCGGGGATGTGCTGCGCGAGCGCCGTCCAATCCTGCGAGTGCTGGGCGCCATACTTGGCTCCTATCGAGATTCGCAGCACCACCGGCATCACCAGTTGATCGGCCGACATCGCCTGCCATTTGGAGAGTTGGTTGAAAATCTCGTCGCCTGCGCGTCCCATGAAATCGGCGTACATTAATTCGGCCACCACGCGGCCGCCTTCGAGGCCGTAGCCCACGGCGGCGCCGACGATCGCGGCTTCGGAAATGGGCGAATTGAATAGGCGGTGATACGGCAACGCCTCAGTCAGGCCGCGGTAAACGGCGAAGGCCCCGCCCCAATCGCGGTTCTCCTCGCCGAAGGCTATCATCGTGGGATCGATCGCCAATCGGTGAAGCATGGCTTCGAAGATGCCGTCGCGCACGTTGTACTGCTTCATCTTCGGTACGGGCTTGCCGTCCTGAACGGCCGTGCGGATCTTGCCCTTGATCTGCTGCACTCTCGGGTTCTCCGCCAGGTCCTGCAGGAACTCGGGCTTCTCCTCGCCGAATTTCTCCACATGCCGGTTGGTGAACATCACCGAGCCGACCAATTCGGAGCCGGGTCCCACGCGCGGGCTGGCTTCGAGATCGGTCGCCAGCCGGAACATGTCGAACACAGCCGTTTCGACGTTTTGCCGCGCTGTGTCCAGGGCTGGCTCGGACAGCGCTCCAGTGCTCAGCATCTTATGGTGGAAAGCGCGCAGGGAATCGGCGGCCTGCCAGCGTTCGATTTCCTCTTTGGAGCGGTAGCTGGAAGCATCCGAGGGAGAGTGGCCGCTGATGCGGTACGTTACTGTGTCCAGCAGCACCGGCCCGCGCCCTTCCGCCAGAATCTTGCGCTTGCGGCGGAATGCATCGATGACCGGGAACGGATCGTAGCCGTTGACACGCTCGGCGTGCATCTGGTCCGGGTTAACGCCAGCGCCGATGCGGGCGATAAACTGCACGCCCATCGTTTCGCCAAGCGGCTGCCCGCCCATGCCATAAAAATTGTTCATGCAGTTGAAAATGATGGGCAGCCCGCCGCCAAGGGACTGATCCCACAACTGGCGGTACTGATCCATCGCGGAGAACGTGATGCCTTCCCAGACGGGGCCGCAGCCGAAGGAGGCGTCCCCGATGTTGCAAACGACGATGCCCGGCTTGCGATTCACACGCTTGAACAGGGCAGCGCCCGGCGCAATGGAGCCTGAACCACCCACGATGGCGTTGTTTGGATAGATACCGAACGGCGCGAAGAAGGCGTGCATAGAGCCGCCCAGACCGCGATTGAATCCTGTTTCTCTGGCAAAAATCTCGCTGTAGGCGCCGTACACGAAGAATCGCAGGGCCAGGTCTTTCACGCCGCCCTGGAAACTCTTTTCGACGGGCCGCAGGATTGCGCCATCGCGGTAGGACTTCATGATGTCCATCAGTTGCGCTTCGCTCAGTTTCCGGATGGCCGAAAAGCCCTTAGCAAGAATCTCGCCGTGACTTCGGTGCGAGCCAAAGATGTGGTCGTCGGCCGTCAGGGTGAACGCCATGCCTACAGCGGCGGCTTCCTGGCCGATCGACAAGTGGGCGGGGCCGGCGTGATTGTAGGTGATTCCCTGGAACACGCCCTTGATCTTGATCTCGTTCAGAATCGTCTCGAAGTGGCGAATGGCGCAGAGGTCTTCCCAGATCGCCAGAAACTCCGCAGGCGTGTAGCCTGCCAATTCTTCTTCGGTGGACTTCTGGTAGGCGTTCACCGGGATGTCGGACAGGTGAATCGCGCCTGTGGCAAAAGCCTTTTCCGGTTCAATGATGATGGACTTGGTCATTCCGCCTTGCTCCTAGTGGACTCCCAAAATCGCCTCGCGCAACGCTTCGGAGACGGTGGGGTGAGGAAACACAATTTCGCTGGCCTCGGCAACGCACATTTCAGTTTCCACCATCACGGCCGCGGCAATGATGAATTCACTCGAGCCGTCGCCGATGGCGTGGACGCCCAAGATTTCGCCGAACCGCGCCCCGGCCAGCACTTTCACCAATCCGGATTCGCCTTCATTCTCAACGAGGAAGCGGCCCGAAACCGCCATGGGCACAACCGACTTCCGGTACTCCACGCCCAGGGTCTTGAGCTCCTCTTCCGTCCGGCCCACCGAGGCAACTTCGGGATGCGTGTAAATCACCGCAGGAATCGCGTGATACCGGATGCGGTCCTTCTTTCCGAACATGTTATTGACGGCGACGATTCCCTCGCGCACCGCGGCGTGCGCCAGCATCCGGCGTCCTGTGACATCGCCGCACGCCCATACGCCCGCGACGTTCGTCTTGCCCATCTCCGAAGTCTTCACGCCCCGCGGACCAAAATCGACTCCTACTTCTTCGAGGCCAAGCCCGTCCACAACGGGCGCACGCCCGGTGGAATTCAGAATGCACTCGGCGGAGATGCTGGACTCGGCTCCCTCGGCTGAGTAGCGAAGCGTGTTGCCTTCGATACCCAGCACCCGGGCGGAGAGATGAAACTCGATTCCTTTTCGTTTCAGAATTTGCAGCAGCCGGCTGGAAATTTCTTGATCGCAACCCGTGGCGATCTGAGGCAGCATCTCGTACACGTTTACTTTGGCGCCGGCCTCGTTGAAGAAGCAGGCGAATTCCAAGCCGATGTAACCGCCGCCGATGATGGCGATCGTTTTCGGAATCTTGGTAAGGCCAAAGACGGTGTTGGAGTCGAGGACCTGTTTTGAATTTATTCCGGGGATGGGCGGCACGGCGGGGCGCGATCCGGTGGCGAGCAAAATGTTTGCGGCCTCATAGCGCTTATCGCCCACTTGGACGGCATTGCGCGCCACCAGCTTTGCCTGGCCGGAAATCGTCTCCACGCCTGATTTCTTGAGCAATCCTTCGACGCCCTTGACAAGCGTGCCCACCACGCGGTCCTTGCGCTCCACCACTGCAGGCATATCGAATTCGACGGAGCCGAGGCGCACGCCGAACCGCGCGGCCTGTCCGCACTCGTGAAACAATTTCGATGAGCGCAGGAACGCTTTCGCCGGGATACACCCGACATTCAAGCAAGTTCCGCCCACGCGTTCTTTTTCGATGAGCAAAACATTCTTGCCCATCCTCGCGGCGTGAGCGGCTGCCTCATATCCACCGGGCCCCGCGCCGATCACGATCAGATCGTACATAGCGACTCCACGTTTTCGATTTTCTCTCTCACCACTCTTAGAAATCTCGCTCCGGGAGCGCCGTCAATCACCTGGTGATCCAGCGTCAGCGACAATCCGATGGAATCGATGAACTCGATTTTTCCGTCGCGGCGCACGGGCTTGACCTGAATCCCATCCACGCCGAGGATGGCCACTTGCGGCGGATTGAGAAGCGGCGTGAAGGACTCGATTCCGAAGTTGCCCAGATTGCTGAGCGTAAACGTTGCGCCGGACAAATCGTCCACAGCGATCGAGCCCGCGACCGCGCGCGCAGATAAATCTTTCATCTTGAGCGAGAGCTCGCCGACGGGGAGAAGATGCGCGTCGCGCACCACGGGCACCATCAGTCCGCGCGGCGTGTCGCAGGCGAACCCGATGTGAATCTCCGCATGTTTCTGGATCTTGCCGTCGATGAATTCCGCGTTGAGTTCCGGCACTTCCATAAGCGCCTTGACGGTGCAGAACGTCACCAGGTCGTTGATGTTGATATCCGGACCGCCCTTTGAGGCTTTCACTTTGGCGCGAACCGACAGCAGGCCTGCCGCATTCGCCGAGGCGTTCAACGTGTACTGCGCGGTTCCCGCCAGAGATTCGCGCATTCGCCGGGCGATCTTTTCACGGATGCCGGAAATGCGCGTGGCCTTCGGGCCGAGATCGCCTGTGAGAATCAGGCCGGCCGCTCCCGAACCGTCGCCGCGAGCCTCTTCGCCAGCCTCGATGCGTCGCTGTGCAGCAGAGGATGGGCGCGCAGAGGTGTAGTACTGCTTGCGCAAATCGTCTTCGAGAACTCTGCCGGCTGGACCAGAACCACTGACCGCAGCGGGATGAAAGCCGCGCTCTTCGGCAAATCGCCGGGCCCTTGGACTGAACGCCCCGGAAGATGCACTCGGAGCAGTTGAGGTAATTGCAGTGCCGCGCTCCGGTTCGGCTGGGGCGGATTCAGCTGCCGACTGCTTGGGCGCCGCAGTTTGCGCGGGCGTGGCCGATTTTGGCCGGAAGGCATCCACGCTCTCTCCGGGCTCGCCAATCACAAAAAGGTTCGTGAACACCGGGACGAGCGTGCCCTCCTCAAAAAATGTATCCAGGAGGATGCCGTCTAACGGCGCCGTGAGCTCAAAGGTGGCCTTGTCCGTCTCAATCTCCGCCACTATTTCCCCAGCGCTGACGCGCTCGCCTTTCTGCTTGCGCCACTTGGCGATGAGGCATTCCTCCACGGTGTTGCCCAGTTTTGGAATTTCCACGGCAGTCGCCATTTATCTGCAAGCCTCCATCATCGGCGAGGCGAGAGCAGAGCCCCGTTTCAACGCCTAAACTCCACTGCCTGTATTGGGGGCGCCCCTGAAAAGACGTTTCGTCCGTACGCCCTGGCGGGTCACTTTATTGTAAGTCATCGCAGAGCAGGCCGTCAAAACCACGCGCGGAGCATCAGCGCCTCCGACAGATGTTTTATTTATATCCGCTAGCTCTCCGCCGGCCCGAGCAAATGCTGGGGCAGGAGCGTGGCCAGGCCATCCGTCGCCGCGACGGGCTTGACCACGATTTGGACGCTCGCCGATTTCAAACCTGGGCGACTAGCGGTCACCGTGATGGTTCCAGCGGAGCGAGCAGAGCGCACGGAGACTCGGTTGATGCCGCACTCCGTATTCAGATAGAGATTGTTCGTGGATTCGACGATGCCGCTGTTGTAGCCACCGCGCCAGACGCCTGGCCCGGAACACGTAAAGTCAATCCTCGCATCGTCGGTCGGAACCCGTTCCCCCTTGGCGTCCAGGACTTCGACATCGATAAACGCGACATCCTGTCCATCGGCCTGCATTCCCAGCCGGCCCACCGTGGGAGTCAATTTAATCTGCGCGGGCGGACCAGCCGTGGTCAACACTTGCTCAGCTGCCGTCGTTGCGCCGTTCCGGCCGACAGCCCTGAGGCTGCCCGGCACAAACTCGACGTTGGGAAATGCAAAAACAAATCCATTATCCGGCGCCGAATTCACGCCGAGCGATTTGTGGTTCAGGAACAGCTCGACCGATTTCGTGTTCGCGACGACGTAGATGGTCTTCACGGTCTTCTTCGCATCGGGACCTGTGGGATAACTCCAATGGCCCAGGATGTGAAGTGCTGGCTCGTCGTTCTGAATTACGCGATGCGCGAAATAAATTTCCTTCGGCAGACGCACCGCGTCCACCTTGCCGCTCACGCGGCAGACTTCGCTCGAATCCTGCCGGCCATCCGCATTGGAATCGGAGAAATAAATGGAGGCGTAGCCCGACCACTTCGAGTGCGCCGGGTCCGGATTCGAAATGCGATTTTCCCAGTACGCCCAATAGCGCTTGATTCCGGCCAGCGCGAAACTCTCGGACGTGAATTGCCAAACGTCGTGCGGCCCTTTCTTAAATCCGTAGTACGGCGGCGAATAATCGTCCCAGAATCGCCGCGCGCCTTCTTCGCGGAAGTCTTCGGTCTCGATCAGCGGGGCGCGGTCGCGGCGCTCGGCGCTATAGGCTCGGAACATCGCAGTTGGCCCGGACAATGCATCAGTTTGTGGAGCCTGGCCGATCATGATCCCGTAGTACTCCGCAACGGGGGTGAGAGCGGTATTGGCCGCAACGTCGTCGTTGCCGCGCGCGCCGACCACGCGCCCACCGTACGGATCCCACTGCTTGCGCAGCGCAATCAGCTGCTTCATCTGATCGACGGTTACGACCGTGTTGCCTGCTTCCCAGAAGAAGATGCTGGGATTATTCCGGAAGTAGATCATCGAAGCGCGCATGACTTCGACGCGCTGATCCCACTGGCGGCCGGTGACATCACGCTCTTTGTCGCCCGCGGGACAAACCTGAATGATGCCGTAGCGGGCAAGGGCATCGGCGTCCACGCGCTGTGGCGAAATATGCATCCAGCGCATGTAGTTGGCGTGGCAGTCGCGGATCATCTTCGCGGTGTAGTCGTGCATCCAATCGGGATAGGCCTGCCCGAGGCCTTCCCATTCGTCGCTGGCGCGCTGGGCGAAACCCTTCAGGTAAATAAATTTGTCGTTGAGATAGACGCCGCCCGTTCCCGCACCGCCTTTGAATTCCGTCTTGCGGAAGCCGGTGACGGTCTTGTTGACGTCCACCGTTTTCCCTCGGACTTTCACGATCGTGTAGACGTTATACAAGTACGGATCGGCCGGGCTCCAAAAGCGGGCGTACTTCAGCGCCGCTGTGGTGGTCAGAACAGTTTTCTCGCCGTCGGCGATTTCACCTGTTACGCCGGGCAGTCGTGCGCACACCCGTCCGGCGTGATCCACGATCACGGCCGAAAGTTCCACAGTCGCCCGATCGCCTGAAGCGTTGCGCACTTCGGATTCCACCGTTACGTCGGCGGTTCTCCTTGCAATGTCGAAATTCGCGGCATGCACGTAAACGCCTGAGCTCTCGAGGCCGTAATAGAGCGGCAGGGTCTGGTGGATTTTGTCTGCGACGTGCAGCCAAACATGCCGGTTGATGCCGCCAAAGTCCGGATTGAAATCGTTCGCGTTCCACTCATACACGACGCCCGAAGCGCGTTCGGGATACAACGTCCGGTTGTCCACCTGGACGGCCAGCACATTTTCCTCCGCGCCGAATTTCACCTTGTCGGAGATGTCCAGGCCATACGCGGTGATTCCGTTCTCGTAAAGTCCGATTTCCTCTCCGTTCAGAAAAATGTCGCCGGCCTGGCGCATGCCCTCGAACTCGAGAAAAATCTTGCGCCCTGTGTAACTGGCAGGAAGCTTGAAGTGTTTGCGGTACCAGGCCAGGCCCTTGTAGGTGCCGACGTCGCCGCCGCTGTGGACGATGATCATGCGGAAGGAGTCCACGTCGTTGAACGTGTGCGGCGTGCTGATGGTCGCCCAGTGGGAGTCGTCGAAGGCGGGCTCTTCGGCGCCCTGCGCGTTCTGGGGAATGAACTTCCAGTCCAGATTGAAGTTCAGCGTGGCGCGCGGAGATTGCGGCGGCGCGTAGGCCCCGGTCTGAACCGCGGCCAACGCAGCAGAGCCAGTTCCGAATATGACCGGCAATCCCGCAGTCGCGACCGCTGCTGCGCTCAAAAATTCACGGCGCGATACTTTATGCTTCGACATTGGTTTTCCTCGCTCTGAAAAGTCACACGGCGCCCGCACGGCCTTAAATCAGGATGTGCCGGCGTGCGAGCGCCGTGATATTCCCGTTTAAGTCCCGCGTCCGGTTAGCGATCGATCCGCAGCGTCATCTTATCGAGCGCGTTGCGGTCGAGCGGATAGCCCAAGCCCGGCTCCGTCGGCGCCGGAATGTAGCCATCCGCGTCCGGCCGGAAATGGTATGGCTGATACGGGCGGTCGGCATACTCCGCAGGGAACGGCATCTCGAACCAATAGGCGTTCGGCAGCGCCAGCTCGACTTGGAAATGCACAGCCAAGTCGAACATGTTGCCCCAATTGTGCGGCGTGCACTCCATCCCGAACGCATCGGCCAGCAGGCCCACGCGCATCGAGCCGGAAATGCCGCCGACGTTGTCTGCAATTAGACGCACCACACTGAGGGCGTCGCGCTTGATGTACTCCGCGAAATCCGCGATGGAGGTCAGGAACTCGCCGACGTGAATGGCGAGGTCCAGTTTGGAGCACAGTTCGATCAGGCCTTCGGTGTCGGTGGTGCGGACCGGATCCTCAAACCAGAGATAATCGAGTTCGTCGAGGAGACGCCCGACTGTCAGCGCCTCAAAACGGTTATAGCGCTGCACGGGATCGTGCATTAGAACGTACTCGTCGCCAACAGCCTTGCGAATTTCCCGGATCTCTTCCATATGCCCGATGTAGGAGGGAATGGGGGGCCCCTGCTTGTGCTGGCCGCCGCCGGGATGAATCTTGTAGCCCTTGTAATTTTGTTGCACTGCCCTGGTCACGTCAGGGACGTAATCCTCTATGCTCGGCAAATGCTGCGAACTCGCATAAGCCATGAGCTTGGTGCGTGCACCGCCGCCTAGCAATTTGTAAATCGGCAGGTTGACCGCCTTGCCGAGAATGTCCCACAGGCAGACGTCGGCGGCCGCAGTGTAAAAGTTCGGCCAGGTTCCGCCGCCGCGAGTCGTCAAACCCGATCCAAAAAGGCCTGTGCCGCTGCCGGCCGGCGCCATCCCCGGGCCCGGAGGCGGGCCTCCAGGGCCGCCCGGTCCGCCGGGGCGCGGGCCCATGCCGGGAGCGCCGGGCGTTCCGCCGTCAAATCCCGCGGTAGCCTTCATGCCGGAGGTTGCCGTGAGCGTCGGCAGAACGTCGAGAATATTCTTGCCCACAAGCGACGGCTTGGCCCAATCCAGCCAGTGTTCGGTGCGGCCGCGATTGCCGAGCGTGTAATTGCCCTCGAGGCCGTCCTCAGTGACCACCGAGATGATCTCTCCCGTCTCGCCGCTGTTGAGCTTATGGAGGCCGGTCATGTCAGTGACGTAAGTCTTCACTTCTTTAATCGTCAGATTGGGCAGATCGCCGGGCTTCACGCCCACGGCCTGCGCCGCGGCGAGCCTCGGGTTTGCCAGCGCGGTGAAGGCGGACGTCGCCCCTAGCGCGGTTCCAGCTGCAACGCCGACTGCGGAATGATGCAGAAAGTTTCGTCGTGAGAATTTGCGGTTCTTCATTTGTTCTCCTCCGCGCTTAAGCTGAATCACTTCTGGTGCAATGCGAACGACAGAATATTGGCCCCCGATGCGACCGCCACGTATTGTCGCCCATCGACCATGTAGGTCATGGGCGACGCCTTCCACGGCTGATTGGCCTCGAAATGCCAGAGCGATTTCCCAGTCTGAGCATCGAGGGCGGCAAATCCTCCGCTCGTTTCTCCAAAGAACACCACACCCCCGGCCGTGGCCAGCACGCCGGAGTAGTTCGTTTCCACCGGTCCGATCAAGGGCACTTCCCAGGCGATTTTTCCAGTGTCCACTTCGATCGCGCGAAGATATTTCATCGGCGCATCCGCGGGATCGTTAAGGCGCTGGTAACCGCCGTTCTGTGCCTTGTGATAGATGTTGCAGTCCTCGACCGACATGACGTAATAAAAATGCGTTGCGGGATCGAACGCCGTCGAGTACCAGTTCGTCGCGCCGCGCACCGCTGGGCAAGTCTTCACGCCTTCCACACTGGTGTTGTTTGCCGGCAGCAGGATCGGGCGGCCATCGGCTCCGATTCCGCTGGCCCAATTCAATTTCTTTACGAATGAAGTCGCGAGTAGCAATTTTCCGTTCGTGCGATCGAGCACGTAATAAAAGCCGTTGCGATTGGCATGCAGCAGCAATTTTCGTTCTTGTCCCTGGAACGGCGCGTCCACCAGGGCCAGCGGCTCCGTGGCGTCCCAATCGTGAAGGTCGTGCGGCGTGAATTGGAAATACCAAAGCAGCTTTCCGGTTTTGACGTCGAGCGCCAGATCGCTGTTGGTGTAGAGGTTGTCGCCGCCGCGATCGTCGCCATCGGTATCCGGATAGGGATTCCCAACG
>Ga0181538_10000410_pt1 | contig 49958 bp, 58 predicted proteins | sample PEATcosm2014_Bin_40_FD_119773 | JGI IMG/M metagenome (GOLD analysis project Ga0181538, IMG submission 119773) | Peatland microbial communities from MTU Mesocosm Facility, Houghton, MI, USA - PEATcosm2014_Bin23_30_metaG | ecosystem: Environmental > Terrestrial > Soil > Wetlands > Peat | place...
ATAGTATTGTAAATTAACAATACATTTATATAAACCTTTCGGTCATATTCCTATACTTTCCCGACGTAGAATAAGTTGTATTGTAAACTATTCTGAACTCGAGTTCAGAAAGCTAGGCAATAATATTAGGTAATATAAACCTATAAATCTATGCGGTTATAATTTAAATCTTGCAGGTTATAATATAAAATGTGGTTTTATGGATTTAACAAGAAGTAGAAATGGAATTAGAATAAAAAGGGAAGACTGTTCAAAATATTATATGGACGATGGCAAAAATAGAGTTGATCTTGAAACTGCCATATCTGATGCAGGAAATCATATAGTTTACAAAAGATTTATTAATAAAAGAGTGTCTGACAAAGAAGGAAATGTTGTCGGATATATTACAGATCTTACCTTTAATAGTAACGAAGGAAAACAGTTTGTTCAAGAGGTTGCATTAAGCAAAGAAAAACGAGAAGGATATTAAACTTTCAGGGATCGACCTAAGAACATATCGCCCGAAGCAGGCAAATGCGTCAGGTTACTCCCCTTCCTAAATTATTAAGATCCAGTCTAAGTAATGAATGTATATCAACCAGGAGCTAACTGCCAAGATTTAAAAGTTCTTTTATCTCCCTTGCCATTAGTGGATTTAGCGAAACCTGCAAACCATAGCTTGTTGGATGTGAAAGCAAAAATCGCTCTTTTATAAGTCTGTCTGCCACTTCCTTTGCGATATGACGAAAATCTTTAGGAAGACCTTTTTGCAAGTTATCATAAGAGGTATGCTTTGCACCCCATATGCTATGATTAACTAATTTTCTAAGTATGAATACTCTCACATTTCTGTACACTTCATCTGAAACTTTCATACTTTCACTTTTTAATTATTAATCATGCAAATATTTATATTTATCTTTTCATAGTATTTATGATTATTAAAGAATTTATAGTGATCAGATGGATGAAAGTATATTTATAAAATTACTTGGAGACTCGCCACTAACTAAAGTTTTGGATTTTTTGCTAACTGCAAGGGAGTTTGACTATTCTAAAAAAGAGATAGCGGAAAATGCAGAGATATCATATAATACACTTAACAGTTTATGGTCAAATTTGCTTGCAAACGAGATAATTATAAAAACAAGGCGGATAGGGAAACAGGACATGTTTAGAATAAACGGCGAAAATCTGTTTGTAAAAGAGCTAATAAAGTTTTACGACTCATTGCTCAAAAGCTCAATAGAAAAGCACATGCTTATGATTAAGCAACTTGCATAGTTCTCATAAGCAGGCGAATGCATCAGGCTACTCCCCCGATTTCGACTGCGACACGTCAACTAGACGCCCGAAGCAGGCTGTAGAATTTAATTATGGCGCCGTTTCGATAGTGTTTAATAGTGAATGACATTGATTAACCCCAAAAAGATATAAGTGTTAGTGCCTTTTATTAATAACTATGGAAGAATTGCTAAAGCAGTGGAAAAGGGATGAGAAGGCGTCCTTTAAAGGTTGGGACTTTTCTTACCTTGAGGGTAGGAAAAAAGAAGATAAGACGCCCTGGAATTATATTTCCATGGCAAAAAAGCTCGTGAAGGATAGCTACAAAGTTCTTGATATAGACACTGGAGGGGGAGAAGTCTTATTTAAAATACACCCTCCAAAAGGCTCTTTTGCTGTTGAAGGGTATAAACCAAATGTGAAGATTGCAAAAGAATGTCTGAAAAGAATTGGTGTTAACGTAATTGAAGCTAATTCTTCACGCAGTCTACCTTTCAAAGATGGTTTATTCGACCTTGTTTTAAATAGGCACGGAGCAATAAATGCAAAGGAGATATACAGAGTTCTTAACAACAATGGAACTTTCTTCACCCAGCAAGTGGATGCCTCAACAAATCTGGTTGATTTAATTAGCTCATTTAAAGGAAAACCAAAATGGACTTTTAATAATCTAAAATATAGGAAAAAAGAATTGGAAAAGTTAGGATTTAAAGTAATAAAAGCAAAAAGCAGAAAAGGTAAAATAGTATTCAAGGATGTCGGTGCTATCGTATATTTTCTTAAATCAATACCGTGGCTTGTTGATAACTTTAGCGTAGATTCGCACATAAGATATCTGAAATTATTACAAAAACGGTTAGATTCTGGGGAAAAACTTACATTTACATTAGGGAATTTCATTATATTGGCAAAGAAGAGTAAAATCTAATTTGTCCCTAATTAGGAACTAACCCGAACTTCAGACGACAGAATAAGTGCTAGTATATGCTATTCGACGACAAGATAATTTTACGCCCGAAGCAGGGATCGAACCTGCAACCTATTGGTTAACAGCCAATCGCTCTACCATTGAGCTATTCGGGCATAAGTATCTTTTGACGAGGCCGCATTTAAAAGTTTTCTTTTTGATAAAACCTTTTTCAAAAAGCTTTAAAAGAAAGGAAATGGTTTCTTCAGGTTTATAACTCTTATGTAGACAACCGATTTATCCACAAAGGAGTTTACTGGCTCTATTGTGTCATCTGTGTAATTATAGCTCAGCGCCCCGAATTTCTCCTTTTTGTCTGTAATCGCATAGGTGAATATCCTTGCGCTGCTTTCGTGGAATAGATCGAATGTGCCTATTATGTGCTCATTCCCGTGGAAAAAGGCATAGAGCCTTGGTACCGATTCCTCCTCCCGCGCATAGTTTGCAGTCGACTTTACCAGCGAATCTGGGCTTTTCACCTGTATCTTTATCACTCTGTCAGCCTTTTTAAAGTCCCTTGCCTCCTTGTACGGGTCGGACATCAGCTCCATGACTGGGAACTTGTAGGACTTGAAGTCGTAGCCCCCCATAACAGCATTCTTCATCTCGAATATCTCCTTCGAATCTGAGCCGGGATTGTAGATAAGGAAATTTGCGATCTTCTCGATGTTCGAATAGTAAATCACCCTCAGATCCCCAAACCTTTCCCCATTCGCCATAAGCCTGTAGGCGCCTCCGCTTTTTATGGCATTGATATTCCCCTGTTCATAGCTGGATGCCTGCCTCGCAAGGTCCAGCGGCGAATCCAGTTCCATATAATAAGCGTAAAGCTCTTTGCTTCCCTTTTTCTTCCTTCCCTTTTTACTTTTCATCATTATCACTATTCTATTTTTCCCTTTCTATTTTGTCTTTTGGGGCATGCAAGGCTTAGATGTACTTTGCTATCAGGCTTATTATGTACATTACGGAGTACGCGGGTGCATAAATTATCGGGAATACGGGTGCCCCCTGCCCTAGCGCAGAATAGTCGCTGCCTATTGTCGCCTTGGTCGTTAGGGTTATGTTGCTCTGCTTGTATATCAGCTGGCTTGAGATCGAGCTTACATACAGCTGCACATGGTAAACGCCGGGCTCGTTCTCAAAAATCGGGTATGCGAACCTGCCAGTTGTGTGGTGCAGTGCTATTACAGTCTTGCTGTAGTTCCATGCGGGCAGGCCGTGCACTGTTATGTTGAACGGGCTGTCAGAGACTCCTGTATTGTTTATTGTAACATATACCTCCGCCGGCACGCCCGGGCCTTCGCTCAGGCTTGAGGGCGAAACCCCCAGCTGGAAGACATCAGGCGTGACATTGACATAGGCCTTTATTTTCACGTCGCCAAGCTTTGAGTAATTCCCAAGGTTTAATGCGGTCAGATTGAATGCATAGGTGCCTGTTGCGGCGCTCGGGGAAACTGTTATCTTTATGCTTGGGTATGCGGCATAAAGCGGTGAGTTTGCAGTAATCCATCCATTGGGCAGTGAGCTTGCAACCAGCTCATCCCAGCCTATGTTTACGGGTGCACCTGTGCTGTTTACTGTTGCAGCCGAGATTGTGACATAGAATGTCTGGCCCGGTCCCACCTTTCCTAGATATATGCTGGAGTTCTGTTGTATTGTTGCTGTATAGGGCTCTGTCATATTGACATAGGTAGCGCCAGCCACCGCAGCCAATGCAAGAAGCATCACCATGGAAATAAGTACAGACCTCGCTTGCAAGCTATTCACCCTGATCGGTATTTCCTATTGGATGCGAAAATATAAATATTACATGCAAGCCTGCGCCCACTGCCTGGCCTATGCATATTTGGCAGTGAAAGATGCGATCTGCTGGACCGTATGCAGGTTGCTGGGCAGGTTTGTAAATGTATAATTTATCCATATTATGCCGCTGAATGAGTTCCCGATATTCCCATTTGCAATTCCAGAGCCCCCGTAGCAATTAATGCTGATTCTTGTCTGGTTGTCGGAATAAACCAGAAGGCTGTTCTGCAGCGCATTGTTCGGATAATAACTCGGCCTGCTGATATAAGGCAATACATGTATGTTTCCATATGCAGGCCCAAATACGGTGGAATTTGCCGCGCTTGAGCATGCAGCCCCTGTTATGTCTATTATGCCGCCGGTGGACTGCGAAAATGTTATTATGGCCTGACCGGAACTGCTAAGCGTTACGCTCCCGCATACGAAAGATGTTGATGACGAGCAGTATTGGGGCGCAAGCCTTGAATTGAAAATCCCCAATTGGACTATTATATACAGGGCTATTGATATTACCAGTATCGCGATGCTGTAGGAGATAAGCAGATCAATGGATGCCTGCATTTTTTTTCTCTTGAATGCCGGTTTCAGATTCACTTTTCATCATCCTTGTCCTTGCTTACCTGCAGCTTGACGCTTTTGTTGTCCCTTGTTATCTTGATATCCAACGGGTCATTGCCGAACATCTCCCTTATCTCATCATAGGTGTAAAGGCCTATGTCGCTCTTGGATGTTCCCTTGTTCTTCAGTATCTGGTTCCTTCGCTCCCTTATCCTCTCCTTCTTCGATTCCTCGTATATCAGCGAAAGCCTTGGAACCTCTTTCGTCTCAAACAGGTTCTCTATGTCAAGGCTTATGGATTTGTAGCCCTCGTCCTGCAGTATGAAGGGCAGCACAGCATCGAATTCCTCCTCTATCTGCTCCACCGCGGAATCCACATTCCCCTTCTGTCCGGCTATAACGAACACCTCGCTGTCCAGAAAGCCGACAAATATCTTTTCGGAGATGTTCTTGGCTCTGTCCTGCAGAAGCTGCGATATGAGCCTTAGTATCACCATTGCCGAATCCGAGCCGAACCTTTTTGCATATTCGCCAAGCCCTCCGACCTTTATAGTACCGATGGAGTATTCCTCGCCCTCCTTTATGGAATGCTCTATCTCGTCAGATATCCCTCCCTCATCCGGAAGGTCTATCAGCGGGTCGAACCTCTTCCCCTTCTTCTTCAGGAATATTGTAACAAGGCTCCGCATCTCGTCCGGGTCAAATGGCTTTTTCACGTAGTAATCTGCGCCATATTTTATGCCCTTGAACCTGTTGCTTGTGGGGTCCATAGCGCTTACTATTATTACAATCGTATTGCTTACGCCCGGATCGCTTTTTATCGTCTGGCATATATCAAGGCCGTCCTTGTGGGGCAGCATAAGGTCGAGTATCACAAGATCCGGCCTGTTTTTCCTTACAAAAGATATGGCCTCCCCGCCGTCATAGATCTGGCTTATCTCAAAACCCTTTCCTATGGAAAGCGCCATCAGCTTGTTTATATTCCTGTCGTCCTCAACTATCAGCACCTTCCTGATGGAGCCCTCCTGCAATGGGTAGTAGGTGAGCACGCCCCCCCTGCTCCTTGAGGCGATCAGCTTGCTCTTTTCCAGGTCGTCAAGCGCCCTCCTGAGCTTGGCCTTGTCAACCCCCATGCTGAATGAGAGGTCGCTCAGCTCATTGAAGGATATCTGCTGCCTTTTGTTTATTATGTCGAATATGTCGTTTACATTCAAGCTGCCGGGACTCTTGCTCTCTACCAATTAATCACCAATACTTCATAATTGGAGCAATAAATTATAATACCATTCCATTTGGGGATTTCCGGCCGCAGCGCAATTTTCAGTTCAGTATTTAAATCTTTTCTGTATAATAATTGTGATCAGATGGCCTTATTGGGAAAGAAGAAGCAGGCACCGCTCTTCAAAAAGAAACCAGAGTACAAGCAGAAGGACAAAAAACCCAGCATGAAATTGAAGGCTGCCGCAATCTTAATAATAGTGGTGGCTGCAATAGCCCTTTATGCCTTTTTTGTGCTCCAGGTAAATCAGACCGTGGTAAGTTCCCCGACAATAATAAACATAACACAGCAGGGCGGCGTTTACAGCATAAACTCAAACCAGTACTTCATATCGCTTTCAAAGGTCTCACTTACCAATGACAATGTCTACATAACAATAAACAAGCTGCCCGTATTCATAAATCCGCTGCTTAACATATCGCTCACTCTCAACAATATCACAAAAATCAATGTCGGGACAAATTATTCGAATATCGGCATACAGCTGCTTTCCATAAGCCCCACAAGCGCAGAGATAAAGGTGTCACCGCTCTTCCCAAGCCTGCAGATAGCTCCGGATTCTGGTAAGATATCTACAATACGTACTACTCTATCAAATTCCACAGCAGGCGCCCAGCAATCTGGCAGCACCGCCGTCCAAACCACCCAGACAACTACCATATCTGCAACAACCGCAACAACAACAGCAGCCACTACCACCATAGCAGCCAACGAGACCGCCCAGAAGATTTCAACAGCGCTAAAGCATAGCAATGTATACGGCCTGATGCTCAATTTCAGCATAATGTATTCAAACACTACAAAATGCACGCCCCCGATCTACAACACCAGTTATGTAAAGCAGTTCGGCCATCTGCCAAACGGACCAAACAGCTATGCGAACATAACGAGCTATGTTCCATACAACCTCTCAAGCAATATCACCTATTCTGGCAATGGCAATTACAACATGGTGTACAGAACAAAAACGGCCAATCAGTTCTTCAATAACGTGGTTGCATTGAGAATGAACATAAACGTATCATCTCAGACTGTCACATCCACGAACTTCACCGGCGCATTCGAGGGGCTAAACTACCAGCAGCTCGCAGTAAATTATGCAACTGCGCAAAACATAGGAGGGCCATGCGCAATCTCAATACCGTAACTTTCAGGAAAAGTTTTATTCTATGCCTCTTTTTGTAAGGCCGCATTTTGCCCTCTGCCTGATGCCTCAAATGCCTGATCTGAAAGTGCGGAGTATGCTTTTGCTGTCCTTAGTACTGCATCGGTACCTGGCAGCCGGAGTCCGCTTCTTTTAATAATTTCATGTATTCTCTCCATATTCCTAGCAGCCACACGGAACCCCTCCCCTGCAAGTGCCTTGTCATGTCTTAGGTATTGAATGGCCGTATTAAATGCAATGGTACTTATTTCCTCCCTTGAGATAATCGCAGTAAGAAATCTTCCTTCCCTTTCTGCCTCTTCAGCATCCCTATAGTGTTTTTGCACATTATCTATTTCCATTTAACCACTCATTTAATTCTCTTCTGTAAGGTATTTATAATCATCTTTTGGACTTCTACTTCTTCCTGTTAGGCCCCTTTATCCGCAAAGTGAAGGAGAACTTGCTCCCTTTTCCTGGCTCCGATTCGCAGGTTATCTTGCCGCCGTGCAGCTCCACTATCCTCTTTGTTATCGACAATCCCAGCCCTGTGCCCGATCCCTCCTGCTTTACCAGGCTCTTCTTTGTTGGGGCCTCATAGAATTCCCTGAAGAGCCTGTGCCTGTCATCCTCGCTTATGCCAACACCGGTATCTATCACGTCGCATTGCACGAAGAGCCTTCCCTTTTTAGATATTTCAACCCTGATCTCGCCTTTGTCGGTGAACTTTACCGAGTTTCCGATCAGGTTGACAAAGACCTGTATCAGCCTGTTTGTATCTGCAACAACTGTTGGCACATCGAAGCCGACCTTCCAGGAGAACTGCAGCCCCTTCCCCCTTGCTGATTCCTTCATGGATTGTATTGTTGAATTGTTCTCCAATTCCTTCAGGTCGACCTCGCGAGTCTCAAGCTTCATCTTCTCTGATTCAAGCTTTGCCGCATCGAGCACCTGCTGTATTATCAGCATAAGCCTGTCTGCCTCGTCTATTACTGTCTCGAGATAGCCAGCCTGCTCCTTGTTGAGCTCGCCGAAGTCCCTGTTATAAAGCAGCTTGGAAAAGCCCTTTATGTTTGTGAGCGGGGTCTTGAGCTCGTGGGATATGTTGTAGATGAACTGCGACTTCAGGTCGCCTGTTGACCTCAACTTGTTTATTGTGCTCTCGGCCTTTTCCAGCCTGTCTTCGAGATCGCCGAGCTTTCTCTTGGTCTCAAGCTCCTTTATGACAATTATGTAATCTATAGAGTCCAGGCTCCTGAAAAGCCTTATGGAATGCGTGGCATCTATCCTGCCATCCTTTCCAATAAGCGCAGCATAGGAATTGTCTATCTTGCCGCCATTCCTGACAAAGGCTATGTTCTTCTCAAGCGCATCCTGGTCAAAATACAAGGACCTCAGATCCTTGCCGATCAGCATGCTCTTCGGGTATCCAAGAACGCTCTCAGCCTGCATGTTGCAGTCCTTGATATACCCAAGCGCATCCATCGTTATCACTATATCCGAGGTGCTGTTTATGAAATCAAGGAATGCATTCCTTATGCCCTCTATATAGTTCTCCGCACTCGCATCCGCAAAGAGCATCACATACCCGTTCTCCGACTTGGACAGCACAAAGCGCAGGTTTGCCGGAACCCCGCTCTGGCTGGCAAGGGATATATCGCCATGAATCCTTTCGCCCTCCTTTTTCTCGAGCAGCTCCTTGAACTCCCCCCTCTGCCTTTCTATGATCAATTCTATTATGCTCTTGTTGATTATCAGGTTCTTGTCATAGCCTATCACATTTTTTATGCTCTCTGTAGCGCCGCTTATCACAAGCTCCTTGTCAAGGTAAAGCGCGCCTATGTGCGACTTGCTGTCCATGGAGTCCACAATCTTTTGGAGCATCTCTGTCTCTGTAACATCCTGAAATGCAATGTGCAGAAGCCCGTCGCTTGCCCTTTTGGCGATTATCCTGTAGGGCCTGCTTGTTCCATTCCTCTCTATCGAGACTTTTGCATTGTTATTCTTCAGGGCGCACAGCTGGTCGAATCCCATGCCCAAAATCGCCTCTATGCCTGATTCATCAATGCCCTTCTGCGGCAGCACCGCCCTTGCGGCCTCGTTCGCTTTTGCTATCTTTCCATCAGCAGATACGAGCAATTGGGGTATGCCGCTCTCAAAAGCGGCATTGAAATAGCCAGCCAGCTTAAGGCTCCTCTCGTTTTCGTACCTGTACAAAAGCGCTATGCCGGAAAAGTAGGCGCCGAATGCGGCGCTGCCCACCAGCTCATTGGTGAACTTGTTCTCAAGAAAGGAGAGCATCTCGATTATCGATACAACCCTGCCGCCCAGAACTACAGGCACTATGGCACAGCTCTTGAATCCCCTGTTCTTGTACTCTATAAGTTCGGGGAATGAGGAGTATTCACTGAGCTGGTTGTCCACATAGAGTTTTTTTGTATTCAGTATATAACCAAAAAGCTCATTATTCCGGGAATCGCTCCCCTCATTCCTGTACAGCCTTATTATGGAGACCTTGTCTATCCCGAACAGGAGGCCGATGGTCTCGGAAAGCTTCCTTTGGGTCTCATCCTCTCCCAACACATTGCTCGTTGTTGCTATCAGGTCTTGGAAAAGCTTATTAACAAGCAAACTCTCAGGCACATCAATCACGGAATCGAGTATAATTTTCTACTGGAATAAACTAATGGCGATTCAATTATACTTATAAACAAGGAAAATATATAAAGCCACATTGAGAGTGGTTAGCGGGTGAGGTAAATGAAAAAAGTAAGGGAATTGGTTGCAAAAGCGTCGCAGGATTTTGAGCTGGCGAAAACGCATGCACGGGTAAGGGAGTATGCAACGGCAACGGTTCTGTACAACAAGGCAGTTGAAAAGGTATTGAAGGCACTTTTCATAAACAAGACAAAAAGGGAGCCGCCTGCCAACGCATCCATAGAGTATCTTGCAAGAAGGACGGGAGTTCCGGAGGAGGTCTCTGCCTACATCAACTCTCTTGATGAAAACACGGACACCGCGCAGGAGGAAGAGTTTGCAAGCCTCTATTCCAAGGAGCTCCAGAGCGAGAAAAGCGCACAAAGGCAGGCATTGTATATGGACGGCCTGGCAAAAAGACTAATAGACTACGTGAGCGCCTACGCCAAGATCTAAATCTGCATATTGATAGTCCGAGCCGCGCAAACCTAGCTAGGCTTTTTATTTACCGATACCCATACTAAATGCAGCAATGCAGATATGGACTGGTTGAAATGCAGCCGAAAAAGCTCTTTGACGGTGTTTATCTTATCGATAACAAACTCGCAACTGCAAGTATCGCCAAAGGCAGGAAGGTCTACGGCGAGGATCTTGTTTCTGAGGGCGGCACCGAATACAGGCTGTGGAATCCCTACAGGAGCAAGCTTTCAGCCGCAATAATAAACGGGATCAGGCACATGGAAATCTCAAATGGCAGAAAGGTCCTTTATCTTGGCGCAGCCACAGGCACGACAGTCAGCCATGTGAGCGACATAGTTGCAGCCAAAGGCGAGGTATACGCGATCGAGCTTTCAGAGCGCAATCTGCGCGAGCTGCTGAAATTATGCGAAACAAGGAAAAACATACTCCCGATACTTTCCGATGCGAGGATTACAGAGAACTATGATGATGCCGTTCCGTTGTGTGATGTGATATACCAGGACATCTCGGCAAAAAACCAGGCAGAGATCCTTCTTGCAAACATCAAATTCCTGAAGAAGAATGGCTATGCATATTTTATAATTAAATCCCAAAGCATAGACATATCCAAAAACCCGAAAGAGGTATACAAAAAGGAGCTTGAGGCGCTGAGGGGGCATTTCGAGCTTGTTGAAAGCACAAGCCTGGAGCCCTATGACAGCATGCACCTCTTCGCCATACTCAAAAAGATATAATTTGATACTATGAAAGCGGAATATACACGTGCCATCTCAGTTCTCAAGAATTCACACCAGATGGTAATCTGCGAATATTGCGGCACAGAGACGCCATCCATAAGCGAAACCTGCATCTGCTCGAATTGCGAGTGCCTTGCCAGTACCAGGAGGCTGCTCCTTGCAAACCGGGACCATCTTTTACTGGAGAGTCTGGATAGCATAAAAAATCTGGCATTTGATAGTAAGTATGCGGAGGCGATATCAATCTACGATAAGCTGATATCGGAGAGAAAAGACCCGTTCTTGATGTACGCCGAGGCGCTGCTCTACATCCGATACTCCAATTACGAGCTCTCAAAAATAACCTATGACAAAAGGGGCTTCATGGATGAGAATACGCTCAGCAGGAACAGCGCATCAAAATTAATATCATCCTCAAAAAAGCTCCTTGAAAGGGCGATAAGCACAATCGAGCTGGAGATCTCAAAGGGCAACAAATCCGCGAATATGTTTTACCTGCTTTTCCTATGCCAGCTAAAAATGCAGAATTACAGGGCCGCAAGGCCGAACCTTGAAATATTGAAGATGATCCCAGATGATTATCTCTACAGCTACGCGTCCATGATATTCAATATGCACATCCAGGATTATAAGTCAGCAGCAGCATTTGCGGAAAAGCTCATTTCAAAAGAAAATTTCTCAATAAATTCATTGTACTATACTGCTTTTATGAAATTCAAGCAAAGGGATTTTGCAGAGGCAAAGAAGCTGCTTGACGGCCTGAACCAGCTAATCCCGAACAAGAATGTTGAATTACTTCTCAGCGAGATAAGATGAATCTTTGGATGGCATGTTAAAATGGGCGAAGCCCCTCATGTAATTAAAACTATTTCGATATTAGTATGAACTGCATTTTTTCCTTATTGTCTAAAACGCAGAATCCAAACCTCTCGAACTGGACTATCTCCCTTTCATTCAAGCCCGCTGCACATGATTCAACGTACCCCTCGTTGACCTGCAGGCTCCCCTTTTTGAAATTTCCCTCATCATCCAGCGGCGCCCCTGGCACAAGCACGCTGCACTTCACAAAATTTCCGTCGCAAACCCACTGCACCCTCTTTTCGGTTTCCGCATCGACAATGCTGCCCATCCAATAATCCTCTCCCCTGTTTACCCTTACTGAAAAGAGCTCCTTTAGCTTTATGATCTCGTTTTCCTTCAGCGATGTCGCATCCTCCCCGCTTATGTAAAACTTGTTCCTTGCCGTGTATTCCCTATAGCCAAGCTTTTCTGTTGGGTGGAAATTCAATCTGACTGTTTTGTTCTCAAAATTATTTACCTGGAGATCTACCGGTGCAGGAACATAATAAAGCCGCCTGGATTTCTGGTCTATCAGTTTTTTATTCTCGCTTAAGAGCGGTGCAAGGCCTACACTGCTCTCCACCTTTGTCATCCCTACGCTCAGGACAAACTTTTTTATTGCCCCCACCTGAATGCCTCTTCTCCTCAATGCGGCAATTGTTATCAGTCTTGGATCGTCATAGCCCTTGATAAGGCCATCCTTTACAAGCTGGTTGAGCTTCCTCTTGCTTGTGATGTTGTCTTTGATTACGAATCTCGCATGCAAATGCAGTCTTGGCTTGCGCAGGCCCACAGCGTCAAGCACCATGTTGTAAAGCTCATCCCTGAGCTCGTATTCCTTTGTCCTTATTGCATCAGTGACTCCATTTATCGAGTCATTGATTGGGGTGCTAAAGTCATAGGTTGGCCACAGGACGTATTTTGTGCCCTGCCTATAATGCCTGCCCTTTTTGATCCTAAGAATCGTCGGGTCGCGCAATGCGGTATTCAGGGATTTCATGTTCCCCTTGAACCTTATGGATATTTTCTCTTCCTCATACTTGTTGGCGAGCATCATATCGAATTTTTCCAAATTCACAGAAGGATCTGAATCCCTGTGCTTGCATTCATTACCTGCAAACCTGTCCTTCTTTGTCTGCTCTGCAGGGCATTCGCAGGCATATGCTTTCCCCTCATTTATGAGCAGCCTGGCATACTCGTATATCTTTTCAATATTGTCGCTTGCATAGAATTCCCTGTCAAACCTGATTCCAAGCCAGTCCAGGTCCTTTTTGAATGCATCCACAAACTCCTGGCTTTCCTTTTCTGGATCCGTATCATCAAAATAAAGGAACAGCTGCCCTCTGTACATCTTTGCGAATTCTTGGCCTAAAAACGCAGCATTTGCATGGCCGATATGCATGTACCCTCCGGGTTCGGGCGGGAATCTTGTTGCAAAATCGCCCTCTTTTGCGCCTTCCAATACCATCCTCGGCTTGGAGCTCGCCTCAGCCCTCTTCTCATATTGCGCCTCAAATTCCTTCTCATAATTGGAGTACTCTCTTTGCAGTTCGTCCTCCGGCAATGAGTTTACCTGGGCTACAACCTGCCCAACAAGACGCTTTAATTCCTCTATCTCTGTTTTTGGCACCTTCCTTATCGCCTTGCCAATCACATTTTCCGCTCTGGCACTGCCATACTCCACCGCATTCTTAATGGCGTATTTTTTTACCAGCTCCTTTATCTCATTTGAAAGCATTGAATCAACCTTCTGTCTGAGATATCCTTATCTGGTTGTTAAAAATGCCGCCGTTGGACATAATGAGGGCAGATACAGTCACATTTATTTTTGTTCCTATGCTCTTGATGCCGGTCAAGAACAGTGTATAGTTCCTGGAAGGAACAGCAACGCTGATTGAGGGGCTGCTATTGGAGTAATAAAGGTTAACGCTTTGCGGAACTCTCAGATAAGCGGTTGCACCCACAGATACCATATTGCTGGAATTGAACCTGTTATAAATCAATTGCTGCAATCCGTAGGCGGAAAGGTTCGAGAGATAGACCTGGTAGGTGTTGTTTGTAAGGGCATAGTTCTGAATTGTGCCGTTTTGCTGGAGCAGCGATACAAAATCGTTCAGCCTGCTCTTTGAGGAATTGCTTAGGTTCAGGGGCGTTATGTATGCCACCTCACTGTAATTCACTATTGTTGCATTTGTCTTTCCCGTGGCAAAATATGTCTGCACGTTTTTTACTGTGGTGCTTGATGAGCTCCCATTGGAGGTATTACGGAGGGTATTGTTGCCGAAGGCCGCATATGAGGTTAGGAATATGACGCCAACAAAGAGTGCGCCTATGAAGAATATCAGCTTTTTGGTTTTTTGATCCATTATATACACTAAATGCAGTTGAATATCTAACAAAAGTATTTTATTGCTACAATATAAAGCTATTTTGCTTATTAATGGTAATTTTATGGCGTTCAAGGACGGAGACTTCCTGGAAGTGGAATACAGCGCATGGAGCGGGGCAGACAACAGGCTCATCTCGACCACCGATGAAAAAGCGGCAAAAGCTGCAAACATATTCGACGAACATACGAGATACGGCCCTGTGCTTGTGGTCCTCGGCACCAGCAGCGTAATAAAAGGGCTTGACAGATCGCTCAAGACTATGAATCTGAATGAGCAGAAGAGATTCACATTCAAGCCGGACGAGGCATTCGGCGAGCGCATTCCCGACCTTGTAAGAGTGATGCCGCTATCGGAGTTCAGGAAGCATGACATAGACCCATATCCTGGCCTTCAGGTCAATCTTGACAATGCAACCGCAATAGTGAAAAGCGTAAATTCCGGCCGAGTGATAGTTGACGCAAACCATCCCTATGCAGGGCAGGAGATAACCTATGAGATAAGGATAGTAAAGCAGCTTGCATCGGAAAAGGAGAAGGTAAGGGCGCTGGGGCGCACATACAATGTCGAGCCGAGCGAGGTTGAAGCAAAGGAAAAGGTGCTCGAGATAAGATTCAACAACGAGGTGAAGAAGAATTCCGACTATTTCATAGGGAGGGCGAACCTGATCGCAGCGGTATTCAGCTATTTTAAGGAGTTCGAAAAGGTAAAAGTAGAGGAGGAATACCTAAAGCCGAAGGAAAAGGAGCAGGCAAAGGCCGAAAGCCAGGATTAAAATTTCTCATTCAGCGTTATAACTAAGGGTTCTCGCCCCTCTTCGGCGAATTTATTTTTTCAAGGCCAAGAATTCTTCTGGCGTTAAAACTAGCATTTTACTTGATGCAAAATCTTTTTTGTTTCTAGTTATTAGAACACTGCATTTGCCTTTTATTGCTGAATTTAACTGTATTGCATCTTCAAAATCTTCCAACTGGCTGGAAAAAGAAGTATTTAACATTTGTAGATTGAGGGGCATTATTTTGAAGTATCTAATAAGTGATTCTATTTCTTTTAAAAATTTCCTATTTTCCCCCATTACATACCATACTATGGGTACGGTAAACGCAGATAAGCAACCTTTTTCCTTTCTATCTTTTATATCCTCCAATATTTTCGAGCTAGCTATGTAACCCTCTCTAGCACTAAGAATGTCAACAATTACATTAGCATCAAGAAATATCATCCGATCATCTTTCTTATAATTGCGTGCTTAATAAGAGATTTTTCTTCTTCTAAACTTATTTCTGGTATAATACCAAGCAGGTCGACAAGTTCCTTACTTATTCCGAGTTTTAGCAATTTTTGTTTTTTGCTTTCCAATGATTCGTCACTTTCCTCTTGTTCGATGCTGTTACTTAAAAGCCTATTTATTATCTCATCATAACTCTCCCTTTTGGCAAGAGCTATTTTTCTCAATCTGCTTCTTGTGCCCTTTCTAACCCTTAATATCGTGATCTCTTCTTGCTTCATATAAACACCCTTTCTTGATAGCGTATATGTTATGTATATGCAGCGTATATTATTAAAGCTTTCTATCATGAACATCGATACATAGGTCTTCCTTACACCATCACAAAGTCAAAATCGGGGCGTCAAACCTTTATTGCAAATCCCCTCGGTCTTGCTCTACTGCCTTAAAAGTTATGCGCCTCCATCTGAAAATTAATTTCATTATACGTAAGTGAGCCATTGCTCAAATTCCCTGTTTTTCCCATTCACTACCTCTGTGTATTTGTCGGCAAGCATTTTTGTAATCGGTCCCGGCCTCCCGCTGCCCACCTTCCTTGCGTCTATCTTTGTTATGGGTGTCAGCTCTGCGGCGGTCCCTGCAAAGAATGCCTCATCACAGGTGTAAAGCTCCTCCTTGTGGATGTTCCTTTCAACTACCTGCAACCCTATACTCTCAGCTATCCTTATTGCCGAGTCTCTTGTTATGCCCATCAGTATATCTGCCTCTCTTGACGGGGTGACGAGATTCCCTTCCTCAACTATGAAGATGTTCTCCCCCGGGCCCTCAGCAACATAGCCATCGATGGATGTAAGTATCGCCTCATCTGCGCCTGCCATCCGTGCGTCTATGTTTGCGATTATGGAGTTTACATAATTGCCGCTCGCCTTTGCCTCTGGCGGCAGGATAAGCGAGTTTATCCTCTGCCAGGATGATATCTTGCATGATATCCCGGTCTCCTTTCCCTTCCCGAAATAGGCGCCAAACGGAACCGCGGCTATGAATACGCTTATCTTTTTCCCAGACGTGCTGATTCCTATATTGTCATCATTGTAGAATGCGAATGGGCGTATGTAGCAGCTTTCAAGCCTGTTGTACTTTACCAATTTCACCACAGCCTCACTAATGTCGCTTCTAGAGTATCCAAGGTCCATTGCATATATTTTTGCGCTCCTGAAGAACCTCCTAATATGATCATCAAGCCTGAATATGGCAGTGCCCTTATCTGTGCTGTAGGCGCGGATGCCCTCGAAGATTCCACTTCCGTATTGCGCTGAATGGGTAAGTATTGGAATTACCGCATCCCTCCTTTTTATTATTTTACCATCAAGCCAGAAATGCAGGTTGTCTTTTTTCATCTTCACACCAGATAATAAAGTTAAGACGAGCTTAAATAATTTTGCTATTAAAAATTAGAATGTGGGGACGAAAGAGGAGATCGAGAGGAAGTTCCTTGTCGAAGAGGTGCCGGATCTGAAAGGTCTGCCCTTTTATAATATAAGGCAGGGATACCTTGACCATAAAAGGCTGAGGCGAAGGTCAGGCGATTCCAAAGTGGAATATTTTCTTACAGTGAAGAAAGGAAGGGGCATGATACGGAAGGAAGAGGAGCGCGAAATAACCAGAAGAGAGTTCTACCAATACTGGAAGGAAACGGAGGGGCGAAGGCTGAAAAAGAGAAGGTACCTGATTAAATCCGGCAGGCACACAATAGAGCTAGATATATTTGGGGGTGCACTTAAAGGTTTAGTACTTGTAGAGGTTGAATTCAAGACGGCGACAGCAGCAAGACATTTCATACCACCGATATGGTTCGGCGCGGAAGTAACAGACGATCTAGATTATACAAACAGGAATCTTGCAACCTATGGATTGAAGTTCTTAAGAAAAGAAAACCTGCGTGCTGCCTGATGGACAAAAAGATAATCCTGCAAAAGTTGAATAAATACGACCTTACCGAGTTCCAAAAAAGGGTGCTTCTTGCAACTCTTTCGATAAAGAGGGGCCAGACAAGGACCTACAAGGAGATTGCGGAGCAGATCGGAAACAAAAGGGCGTACAGGGCGGTCGGCACGGCCCTGAGGCTAAACCCGCTCCCGATTCTAATACCCTGCCACAGGGTCATAAAAAGCGACGGATCCCTTGGCAATTACAGCGGCGGTGGAACCGCGAGAAAGAGATACCTACTGAAGAGCGAGGGCGCAATAGAATAAATATGAATCAGCTAGCAAACTGCTAGCTGACCCATTCCCACCATATCACCCAGGCTAAGCTTGTCTGTATTGAGCGTAAATCCCGCTAATATAAGGATTTCTTTCCCTCTTCTCAAAGCCGCTAAGGAATGAATTGCTGAAGCGCATTATGATCTCGTTCCTGCCTGGCTCTACCCTTGCAAGCTCTGTCAATCCCTGGCGGGTAAGGCTCAGGGGTTTGCCTATCTCATCCTTGTTTGCAAACTCCACAAGCCCGAAGTCCCTAAGCCTGTTCAGGCAGTACCAGACAGAGCTTTTGGAGAAGCCGTACATGTCCCTTATGTAGTCAACGAAGCTTGAGGCGGTGTCTATCCTGTCCCTGCCGATTTCGAGCAATAGTAGTTGCTCTCTCCTGCCAAGTTTTATATCCTTATAAACTCTACTATATACCATTTGTGCCACATAAACCACCAAAACAAAAAGAAGTTGTTTATGCAGCAAACAAATCTGTATTAATTGGTGACTTTACAAGCATATATGCGCAAATGCCTATGCTACCTGTAAACCATGTAGCGTGCTGTCTCAAGCTTTGTGGCATTTGCATTAGTACACCAACTGAGTATTGCTGTGTGAAGTTATATCCCCATACATCTATTTAAATCTTTTGTATAGAATGTTGTTGTCCATAGAATATCACTTGTCCGTAAAGTATTAATTTTGTCTATAAAGTCTACGGCATATATTTTTTTGCTCTTTCCTTAAGAGATTCTTTGCTTTTTGGACTGAGCGTTGTGATGTGTGCAAGTAATTTCAATGTTATATCTACGAGCTCCTCTTTTGAATAACTTTCAAGTTTTGCTCTTGTGGCGTCTCCGAATTTAGTCAAGCCCGTATTTTTCTGTGCAATAGCATATCGCACAAGTGTTATTGCTTCATCTTCAGTATTTACTTTGAGTTCTTTTGTTGGCATAGGCATATAATCACATAATTATTACGAAATTCATAATATTTATACCTGCTCTTTCCAACCTTGTGTCTCTATCTCTTCATCTAATTTCTTCTGCACCAATATTATTTATGCTGATTTTAAGAAATTCTATTCAAATCGTCTACTCTCTATTCACTCAATCCCCCAAAAGCCTTTTGTCCGAAAAGAAGATAAGGTGTCCATAAAGTATGACTTTCGAGATACTTCTTGGACAAAGCAGTATAGAATGTTGTTGTCCGCGCGATAAAGTTAGATTAGATACCACTCATATTTTATAGCTATATTAAAAAGCCATATTGGGGGTAGAAATGGCTGATTATATTTTCCAAGCGTACGATGGCGATCCCGGAATTGCCGTTGAGGAATTTACGGACGAGGAAAGCAGGCTTCTCGAGCCGCATGTAACCAATACCAACAGCAATGTATTCGCCTGGAAGGTATCGGATGGCATGAGCCTTGAGCAAACCGGCGCGCTGCTTTCCAGATACAGCAGGACATCTCTCACCGGAAGAAGGCTCTTCCTTAAGGAGTTCTACCCGAACAAGTCGCGCGGCAGGGAATTCTTTGATGCATGGCTTGTTGATTTCGGCGACGACTCGATACAGGAAATGGTGGGCGGCCTCCCGTCCGCATGCGAATTCGTCTCCAATGTTGCGGTCAAGGAGATAGAGGACTGCAGGCTCGGCTCCTATATAGAGAAATCAACAAGATATGTCGCGTTTGACAAGAGGCTACCGAACAACGAATTCATGTTTTACAAGGATCCTGACATATTGAATTCAAGGTATGGCGACAACTATCTGGAACTCATGAGAAGTCTTTTCGCCTCTTATTCCGGCAATATAGAAAAGATGTCAAATTACATAAAGCAGAGGAACCCGCTGGAGAATATAAGCTTCAAGATAAACGACAGGTTAATAAAGATAGGCGAACTTAGCAAGGAATTGGAGGAGCAGTCAGGCATAACTGAAGCGGATCTTGTAAAGGCCTACGACAATTCAATAAAGGCGAATGCCCTCGACTTCCTTAGGGATTACCTCCCAATGTCTGTACTTACGCATGTTGGAATATCGATGGACGGCCGCTCCTATGAGAACCTGCTCAACAAGATGCTTGCCTCGCCCTTATCTGAGGCGAGGTTTATAGGGAAAAGGCTTAATGTTGAACTTGGGAAGATAGTCCCATCGCTAATAAAGAGAATAGGCGAAACGCACGGCCAGGCATTCCAGAGATTTATAGGTGAAAGGAACAGCAAATCCCTTGAATTTACGAAAAGGCTTGCATCAGGCATGGTTGACAAAGGCGAGAGCGTAGAGCTCATCGAATACAAGGGCCAGAACTCTCCAGACCCTGACAAGAGTCTCCAGGTTGCAATATTATCAGCAATACTCTACAGGTTTTCCAATGGCGCAAGCCTAAGCCAGCTGATCAAGAAAGTTGAAGATATGAGCAGCGACGAGAGGAAGAGGCTAATTGCGGAGTATGTGGGCGCCAGAGCAAACAGGAGGCACAAGCCGGGCAGGGCATTCGAGAATGCGGAATACCTTTTCGACCTGAAGGGCAGGATAGGGATATACAGGGACATACAGAGGCACAGGATCGGAACCCAGGAAAGGCAGAACTTCGGCACCGAGCTTGGCTATGATACAAGAAAGGAGTTCGATGAAATAGGGATAGTTGACGATTACAGGAGCAAGATGGCGGAGGTTGATGACTTATACAAGAAGCTAAAGGAGGAAATGCCATACCAGGCGCAATATGTGGTCACATTCGGCTTCAATATAAGGTGGTACTACAGGATGAATGCAAGGCAGCTCTACCATCTCTGCGAGCTAAGATCATCGCAGCAGGGCCACCCAGACTACAGGAAGCTGGTGCAGCTGATGGCGATGAAGGTAAAGGCGGTGCATCCCACAATCATAGAGCACATGAAATACCTTGACATGAGCGACAAGACACTTGGAAGGCTTGATTCCGAGGTAAGGATAGCGGTAAAGAAAGGCGAGCTCCAAAAATCCTCAAAGAACTGAATGCCAGTTTCTTTTATTGTAGACTGATACTAGCTATTACTTCACTATCTTTTGTTCGATCCCGATCAGTGTCAAACAGACATGCCCTGAACGCTTCAAAACGCATAGGTATTTATATTTTACCTAACTTATATTATAATATAATTTAGGTAATTAAATGCAGGAGCCTATCGAGGTGAGATTGAAAACAAGCAGGCAGGTAGCCATGGCAAGGCTGCAGGACTCTATCGTCGAGGCCATGCTGGAAGCGGATACAGACATAGTAATGCACGGCGGCACCGCAATCTGGAGATGCTATGGCGGAAACAGGTTTTCTGACGACATAGACATATACGCAACCGAGAGCCAGGTTAGGAAAATCAACAATAATCTTACCTGGTCGCTCTCAAAAAGGGGCGCGCAAATGGATTACCCTGTATATACAAACAGGGTGATCACCATATCTGACAGCTTTGCAACTACAAAACTGGAGGCGATGGTTCCCCAAAAAGGCATCAAGACGGCGCAAAAGGAGTACGAGCGCGTAAACGGCTCAAAGCTTGTTGTAACAACACTGCAAATAAGTGACTTTATAATGGAAAAGATAAACACTTACCAAAAGAGGCAGTATATCAGGGACCTGTACGACATATACTATCTTGTTTCTCTAGCTCCGCTTGCCCCAAAATCCAAAACAGAATTAAAAAAGCTGCTCAAGAACATGCAGCGTCCTGCGGATGAATCAAAGCTGAATGATTTGATATACTCTGGGGTTGCCCCCTCTTTTGAAACGATGCTAAACTACATGGCGGGCAGGCTAAAATGAAATACATAAAACGCCTTAGGGAAAGGTTCGGCAGGCCAGATTTCCCGGTTTTCAAGGTATCAGATGTAAAGATAGCATTCAGGAAGGAGGGCATAAGCAGTGGCTACATCCATCTCATGCTTCACAACCTTCTAAAGGGCAATGAGGTAACTAGGATAACAAGGTCGGAATACACATTCCACAGCGATGCGGCAGTTGTGGGTTTTGCATTTGAGCCTTTTTATTACGGATTGGAGAACGCTCTTTCCATAATGAGGATATCTGAACAGGGTACAAACTTCATAGTGCTGACCGTAAGGAATGTCAGGGCAGGCGTCAGGTCATTCAAGGGCAGGAACTACAGGATCCAAAGGATACAAAAACAGCACATGTTCGGATACCGGCTTTTCAAGTATGGTGAATTCTGGATACCTGTATCAGACCTTGAAAAGACAATCATTGATATGATATACTTCAAGGACCACATAAGAAAGGAATTATGGCCGGTGCTGCTGAAGAGGCTGGACAAAAGGAAAATAGAGAAATACCTTGAGAATTACAGACTAGGATTTAAGAAGAAGGTGAAGTCTCTAATAAAAGAAGCTAGTTCAACCCAGGCTCATCGCAAAGAGACGATCCCTGTTGGCCTAAATTAACGCGGCTTACGCAATCGACGCTATGTCCTTGAATGCGTGCAGTTGCTCCCCAACCTCATCCATAGAATTGATTACCTCTATCTTTACACCTTCCTTCTCTGCCCTTCCGAGTACCTGCTGTATTTTTGGATCCCCAAGGACATTATCATTTACCAGGATCAGGCTCGCGCCCGCATCCTCGAGCGCTGACCTTACATTTTCTATTCCGTATTTTGATTTTCCGGTGCTCAGGTTTGTGAGGAATTCCTCAATCAGCTTGAACTCAGCCCTTATGCGCTCCTTCTGCAGTATCATCGCGAACTTGTCGCTCTTTATCAATTCATAGACCCCTGACCTTTCGGAGTTGCTCACATTCTCAAAAAATAGCCTCTTGTTTAATCTCTTAAGGAATCCGGAAGATTCGCCATGGGCCTTCAGGTCATCCTTTGTAAAGCCTGGCCCGGCTATCACTACCGTATCCACAACCATGTCCTTTATCACATTTAGGATCTCGTCATAATACTTCCTCTGCTGTTCCTGGAAGTCCTTCTGGCTCATCCTCTTGCTCAGTCTGCTGTATATCTCATTCCTGAATTCCATGCCATAGCCGAGCATATAGGCGGGCAATGCCTTCTCCTCGTCCAAGACTATTAGTCCAAGCCTAGGCCTTTTTGAATCCGAGACCGCATTCCTTATGACACTAATTATGTAATCGTGCCATTCCGCTTTTATTATCTCGAATATATCGCCCGGCGCTATGTTTAGGGTGTGGTAGCTGTTGAGCCGTATGTACTCCAGCGGCTTGCCCTCCACTATCCTGCCTAAAACCCTGAGCCTCTGCGCATCCTTGTCAAGCTCGGTCTTCTCTGTCTTCAGTGTTATTACAACCTTTTTCAATTCCCCCTTGTCTGTCTCATTCGATTTGAATTTTCTCTCGCTCTCGGACTTTACAAGGTCGTTTGGGAATATTATGCGCTGCGCTGTCCAAAGGTCCTCAAGAGTGTCTACCCTCAGCTTAAGCGAACCGCTGGATTCATAGAACTTTATGATTTTCATGCATCGCACTTCAATTATAAATCAAGTCTAATCACAAATAAATAGCTATAGTCTGTGGACTAAGGAATTCTCTCTGAATTAATAGAACTATAAAAAGTTTATTCTTCTGGTGTTTCTTCGAAGTCTTGTCTGTTTCTTACTAAGTTTGAGAGCATGGCCCTGTCTTTCCCTCTGAAAAGCCTAATGATTCCAGTTCCGATATCATCTACTGAATTCATAGCCAAAAATCTCCTTTCAGGGATTCCTTTTTTTGCTTCTCTAGCTCCTTTTATCTCTTTTCTAAATTTATCACAGTTATTACTCATTAAAGTCACTTTAAATTTCGATGATAATTTTACACACTAAATAATATTTATAGGTAACCCCGATTGCGGCTTTGCACATAAAATAGGCGTTTGCACATTTAATGTCGTGTTTGCACAATTAAACTTCTTTGTTTTTTGAATCGATTGCGTATATAACCCGTTTAATTTCGTCTTTATATCTTTCTGCAAAGAAATCTCTATATTCTTCGGATATGCGATAAAGTCTTGTTCTACCACGCTCTGAACTCCTAAATTCAATTATACGTGATTCTTGGAGTGGGACTAGAGAATTAATAACTGCGGGTCTACTAACATCTAAAACTTGTGCAATTTCTTTTAAACTACACTCGATACTTTTTTGCATAAGAGAAACAGCACTAATTGCATATAATACTCTTTTTTGCGGTGGTGTAAGCTTTTCAAATGTTTCTTCAATCTGTTTTGTTGTTTTTATGTCATGTTTTAAAGTATATTCAATTACATTAGTTCCAGTAAATTTCTTTCTACCTACCTGTGCGTTTTCAGTAAATATTGCAGATGCATTTTTTAGAAGCAATCTGGGGTTACCATGAGACACTTTAGTAAGCTCTATAAAAAATGAATTATCAAAGAGTGATAAACAATATTCTAAATCTTTTTGTTCGCAACTTACAGTAATTCTCTTTTTTAGAACTTCTATTTCATCGTTTTCTTTTAACGAAGTAAGACGAATCTCATCAAAATCCTCTGTAATACTAGAAGGTTCTATCTGTGGCATATCAATTATTATAGACTCTTGCCAACAACTAACAGTTTTTATTAATTTATTCTTATAAAGGGGATTTGTTGTATCGGGAAAGTAAAAAGGCAACCTAACGAAATAAGCATCGTCAAGGAATATATAAACTGGTTCTTTTAAGTCTTTGAATTTTTCAGCAAGCCAGCGATTACAATCGTTAGGGTCTCCAAAGAAAAGAGGTTCTGGTATGCCCATTTCACTGTGACTCTTAGAAACTTCGTCAAAAAAGTATCGCAACAGATGCGATTTACCTATGCCCCTCTTGCCTGTGATAAAGACATGATTTATTTCCCCTTCGGTTAATTTTAGAAAGGAATCAACAAACTGTGCCCTTTCTTCCTTACGGTTAGCTAAACTCTTTACTGCCGTCTCAGGCTTATAAGGCGTAAATGGATTGCAAAGAAGCTTATATCCACCAAACTGCGAAGAACGTTCAGCTCTCCGTTTATTGATTTGGTCTATCAAAGTTTCATTAGTTTCATTTATCATAGTTACACTACTATTGTAATGAATGTAAGTATATAAATACCTTTCGTTACAATAACTTATAGGGCAGATTTATGATTGAGGGAAATTCTATGACAGGAAGACAGCCCCTCTACCGATGAAGAGCCTATGAAGCTCTGAGGGGTTCTGTCCGAATATAGGTGCTATGTGCCAAGGTGGCTCGAATCTGGTAAGGCTGTAAGATTGTTGACCTTACAATTGCTAGCAGCATATTTGGGTTCAAATCCCAACCTTGGCGCACCTACGAAAAGAAGAAACGAACTTGATAACACCTTCATGATATAATGCACCTAATTAGATATTTAAGCATTTCGTTATTAATAACTATTAATGGCTGTTGCGATGTTTTAGACCCTTCTTAATTAACTTGGCTACTGCCTCATTATTGTTCTTTAGCCCCTCATCAATCTTATACTTTAAGACCTCTTTCCATGTTTCCTCGTCTATGTCGAGTATAAGTTTCTTCGGCATTAAAACCCCTTAACTTCTATTAATAGTTATTAATAGAAAGGTATATATACCTTTGCTTACTAATAGTTATTAACAACTATTAACAAGATGGTATATATGGATAACAGAAAAACAAAAGGCTATCAAATAGCACAACAAAAACAGGTCAAAGAAACAAAGGACGGCTGGCTTGTAAAATCACAGAGCAACGGAGGGTTCTATAAAGTTTCAGATACATTTATATGCGACTGTCCAGATTCAGAACTACATAATGCGACTTGTAAGCACGCTTACGCAGTCCGCTATTATCTGAACATAGAAAAACATACCCCAGAGGGGATAAAAGCAGAGAAAGTTAGATTAACCTATAAACAGGCTTGGAGTGTATATAATGAGGCACAAACAAATGAGGCAATACTCTTTGATGTATTGCTAAGAGACCTCTGCCTTAGCATAAGGACTAATCAAGAACCACAATTAAGGGGCAGACCGAGAGTTATTTTGGGAGACCAAATATTCGTAGCCGTAAAGAAACTCTATTTTATGATGTCGGGCAGGCGTGTCCATTCACTATTCAAAGTCTCAGAGCAAAGAGAGCAGATAACACATACTCCACATTTCAACACATTATTCAATTTCTTTAATGACCCAAAGACCACCCCAATACTGCATCAGCTAATAGCCATAACCTCAGCACCACTAACAATAGTAGAAACTGAGTTTGCGACAGACAGCACAGGTTTCAGAACAAGCTGTTTTGGTGCTTATTGTGAAGATAAATATCCTTCTACAAGAAAACATAAATGGCTAAAACTACATGCAACTTGCGGGGTAAAAACCAATATCATAACGGCAGTAAGAATAACAGGCGAAGATGGTGCAGATAGTCCTCAGTTGATACCCTTAGCACAGAACACAACAGAAAATGGATTTGATATTGAAAAGCTGTTTGCAGATAAGGGATACATAAGCAGAGACAACCTTGATTACATAGACCAGCTTGGGGGAACTGCATATATACCATTTAAGCAAAATGCGACTGGTAAGTCTAAAGGCAGTTCAACTTGGCGCAAAATGTATTTCTATTTCAAGATGAACCAAGAGGAATTTCTGAAAAGCTACCATTTGAGGTCTAATGCAGAAAGCACCTTTTCAGCTATGAAAAGAAAGCTTGGAGAGACCTTAAAATCAAAGAACTATACTGCACAGGTTAATGAACTGCTATGCAAGGTTATCGCATACAACATAATGGTATTGATTCAAGAAATGTATGAACTTGGCATAAAGCCTAACTTTCTAAATGGTGTATAAATGATAAGATATATATCCCTTAACCTTCATAATATCGCTTATAAAAATGCGGTTTGGCATCGCTATACAAACAGTCGGCGTTTTTTGGGTTTATTGATAAAGGACTACTGTTAGCGTATGCTTTAATAATTTGGGTGTTAATATGGAAATGACAACTATGACAAATATACTTTATTATGGAGATAATCTAGACATACTGAGAAAACACATCAACGATGAGTCTATAGATTTAATTTATCTTGACCCTCCTTTTAATTCTCAGGCAACTTATAATGTTCTCTTTAAAGAACCAACTGGAGAACTTTCAAAATCACAGATAGAGGCATTTTCAGATTTTTGGCATTGGGATACTGAAACCCAAAAGACCTTTCAATATCTTACAAGTAGTAGCAGAGTTCCAGTAGCACTCTCTAAGCTAATTAGTGCCTTGCATGATTTTCTTGGCAATAATGATATGAGTGCTTATCTGGTCATGATGGCAGTAAGACTTGTAGAACTTCATAGAGTTCTAAAATCAACTGGTTCTATATACCTTCATTGCGACCCTACTGCAAGTCATTATCTAAAGCTGGTTCTAGATGCTATTTTTGGCAAAGAGAACTTTGTCAATGAGATTGTATGGTGCTATACTGGTCCAAGAAAATCGCCGAAGTCTTTTGCGAGAAAACATGATATTATCTTATTCTATTCTAAATCAAGTGACTACTATTTTAATGAGCAAAGAATAGCACATAAGAGCGGAGTGCATAATACAGGGCAGGTTTTTGGCTCTGATGAAGAAGGAGATATAGCAATAAAAGAGGAATTAGAGCAGAGGGGTAAATTGCTAGAAGATTGGTGGATAGATATTTGGGCTACAGAAAGATATAGAAATGAATTGTTGGGATACCCGACTCAAAAACCTCTTGCATTACTAAAAAGGATTATAGAAGCTTCAAGCAAAGAAGGGGACATTGTATTAGACCCATTCTGCGGTTGTGGAACTGCAATTGATGCAGCGGAATTTCTCAAAAGAAGATGGATAGGAATAGATATAACGCACCTTGCCATTAACCTTATAAAAAGAAGGATGAAAGACAAATATTCGCATATTAATATAAAAGTTATTGGAGAGCCCGAAGATGTAAAAGGGGCAGAAGAATTGGCAAATCAGGACAAATACCAATTTGAGTGGTGGGCTTTGTCCTTAGTAGATGCACGACCCATAAATAAGATGAAAAAAGGTTCAGATAAAGGCGGGGATGGCATAATAATCATAAACAGCCCAAATGAGATTATAAGTGTAATAGTGCAAGTTAAAGGTGGCAAGCACATAAAGTCAGGAGACATTCGGGACTTGAAAGGCACCGTAGAGAGCATGAAAGCACAATTTGGGTTGTTTATAACATTAGAAGAGCCAACAAGAGACATGAAGGATGAGGCAACTAAAGGTGGACTTGTTAAAGTTCCATTAGTAAGCGAAGAGATACCAAAGATTGAGATAATAACAATTAAAGAACTATTAGAAGGCAAGAAGCCCAAAGTCAATTACATACCAAGAGAACAGATTACATTTCAAAAAGCAGAAGCCGTAAAAGAGGATAAAGAAAACAAGAAAAAAGGTCAAAACAAAAAACTCTAAGGCTTTTAGATAGCAAAGTTGAATAAATGGAAATTTTAATTAAACACCCCTTCATAAGTAAAAAAACAGGACATAACTGGACTGGAACTAACATGACAACAGAAAGATATACCGAATTTGAACAAAAATTAAAGGGAGCAATTAAAAACGGACATCTCAACGAGATAAAATCCTTCTTAGACGATAAAAAAAGATTGTCTATAGAAGTTAGAATTTATGGAAAAGCTAATAGAATCAAACTTTTAGACATACACGATGCTGTTGTCCAAATAATAAACAAAATAACTGATATGGCATTTCCAAGAGAACTACATAAACCAAGTCCTCAAACTAAAGATAGACATTTTTGGAGAATAACTGGCGAAAAATTCATAGATAATAACGAAAGAACTTGGATAGGAATTACAGAGTTATAGACTTCTGCACAAATAATATTTATCCTGCACATTTAATCGGTCAAAAAATGATTATTTGTGCAAAGCCCCCGATTGCAAAATCATTGGATACTATTGTTTATTTGCTACCTATAGCTTTATTTCCTTGTACAATGGAAATGCATTGCACAATTCAAGGACCTTTTCCCTGGTTTGCTTTATGACCTTGTTTGGCTTGATCTCCTTGTAAAACCTTTTCATGTATTCCTGTCTTTTTTCCTTCTCATCAGGTATGCTGTAGTGCTTTACCTCCTTGATAACATCAGCCATGAGCCCTGCAATTATCTTCATCTGCTCCTCCTTCATGCCCCTTGATGTTACTGCCGGCGTTCCGATCCTTATGCCGCTTGGATAGAAGGGGCTTGCCGGCTCGTTTGGGATTGTGTTCTTGTTAACTGCTATGCCTGCAGCCTCAAGCGCTTCCTGCGCAAATACACCATTCCCCTTTCCAAATGGCGTTAGGTCTATGAGTATCATGTGGTTGTCAGTGCCGTTTGTCACAAGCCTGATGCCATTCTCAATCAATGCACTTGCAAGCGCCTTGCTGTTTCTTACTATCTGCGCCCCATAATCGGCAAACTCCGGCTTTGAGGCTTCCAGAAGAGCAACTGCAATTGCGGCTATCGCATTCTCGTGCGGCCCTCCCTGAATGCCAGGGAAGATCGCCCTGTCTATCTTTTCAGCAAGCTGTGGGTCCTTTTGCAATCCCTTCTCGGTAACCATTATCATCGCGCCCCTCGGCCCCCTTATCGTCTTGTGGGTCGTGGTAGTCACTATATGCACGTAATCAACAGGGCTCTTGTGGACATTTGCAGCAACAAGCCCTGCTATGTGCGATATGTCTGCCACAAGGTAAGCGCCGCATTCATCAGCAATCCTTGAGAATTCCTCAAATGGGAACTCCCTTACATAGGCGGTTGCGCCTATCCATATCAGCTTCGGCCTGTTCTGCATTGCCAGATCCCTTACCTCGTTCATGTCTATATAGCCGTCGCTTTTGACATGGTATGGTATGCTTTTGAAGAACTCGCCTGTGACATTCACCTTCCATCCATGCGTAAGATGCCCGCCATCAGTGAGATTCTGGCCCATTATAGGGTCGCCGGGCTTGCACAATGCAACATAAACAGCGAAGTTCGCCGTTGACCCTGAATATGGCTGCACATTTGCATGCGGCACCTTGAATAGCCTTTTTGCCCTCTCTATTGCCGCGCTTTCCACTATATCAGCAAACTCATTGCCGGCATAGTACCTCTTGTTCGGATAACCTTCCGAATATTTGTTGTTCAGTACAGTGCCGAGCACATTCAGGACATTGGCGCTCGCATAATTCTCAGAAGGTATCATAACAAGCGAATTCCTCTGCCTTTTCAGCTCATTCTTAACAGCCTTGAATATTTCCGGATCTGCAGCTTTCAGATTCTTCAATGCCCCCACATAAAAACCCCAAAGAAACAAATTGCCTCTTTAAGCAGTGCATTATCTTATTTCTACATATTTTTATAACTTGCTTTCCATAATATACCTATTAAGGGGCCTTCCGGCCTCCTAATTGGTGCTGCCGGTGGGATTTGGGTCAGTATCTCAACATCCATAAGAGGAGTGCTCTTTCTAAGTCGCCTAAATAGTCAAGGTATTAAAATGCTTTGCTGCCATTCATAACTAATAATATTTTTCGAGTAATTGCATGATATTTACATTGGGCATTGTGAGCCTCATAAGCTCGCTCATATCTAATTCCTATGCAGCCATCAACATGCTCATAAAGAGCTACGGCTACCTTGCGATTTTCATACTTATGGCCATGGAGAGCTCCTCGCTTCCGGTGCCTAGCGAGGTGATACTTCCGCTCGCTGGGTTTTTTGCAGCGCAGGGAACAATCAATTTTGTGCTTGCCTTCATTGCAGGGATTCTGGGCAGCATAGTAGGTTCCCTTGTTGATTATGCAATAGGATACTACATAGGTAAGGACATAGTCTACAAGCATCTGAAGTTCTTCCATATAAAGAAGGAATCGCTCGACAGGTTCGATGCCTGGTTTGAAAAGAACGGAATGGCTGCAATATTCTTCACAAGGCTTGTCCCGATTGCAAGGACATTCATCAACTTCCCTGCCGGATTTGCAAAGATGAGGTTGAAGGAGTTCCTTGCATACACAATAGCGGGATTCTTCATATGGGACCTTGTGCTGATGCTCTTCGGCTATTACCTCCACACGGTTGCGGTTAACAGCGCAGTGACCGCGCTGGCAGCAATAGGCGTTTTCGCGATACTGCTCTATGTGGTATACAAGGTCGCAATGAAGCGCATGAGGAAATAAAATCAGAATTTATTTATTTGCGTTTTATTATACTGATAATACCTCTATTTTCCTTCCTGTAACATCCAATTGCTATGGTATAGGACCTCTCCAAGCATGAGCCTAAAATTGTATTTTTTGATCAGGTCTGCGACAATGGAATCAAGCGCATTTCGGTGCTCATCCAATTCTGCGCCTTTGTATATTGAACGAATATCTTCTGGTTCATTCTCTATTACCTTCCATAATCTCTCCTTGATGTATGGCTTAAGGTTGATGTGCTCAACATATATCGATTTTGTCCCTGTCGCGGCTATGTCTTTGAAGAGCATTTCCAACAGCTCTGGTTTGTATCGGAAATGCGGTAAAAGAGGCCCTATGAATGCATAGGTCCTTACTCCCTGCCTGTTAAGCTCTTTCAGTGCCTCTATCCTTTTGCTGCCTGTTGGTGCTCCTACCTCCAGGAACCTGCTAAGCCTGTCGTCTGTTGTTGTAATTGTCATGCCCACTTCGCTGTTCTTTAGCCTCTTGAACAGGTCTACATCTCTCAAAACAAGCGGCGACTTTGTAAGTATGCCAACCTCCCCTTTGTAATCAACCTCAACCAGGCATTCAAGTATGCCTCGTGTAAGCTTGTAGGTTGCCTCGACACCCATATATGGATCGGTTACAGAGCTAAGGAATATGGATTTATTTTTATCCTTCAGTTTTTTTATCTCATTTTTGAAAAGTTCCACCGCATTTGACTTGACGTAAACATAGCTTCCCCAATCAGCTATCTGCTCATTCACAAACCTGCCCATAAAGCTTGCATAGCAGTAGGCGCAGCCAAAGGAGCAGCCGGTATACGGGTTTACCACATAATCCGCATCAGGCAGCCTCGATGGTGTTATTATAGACCTGGCCTTTATCTCTCCTATCTTTATCCTCATTTCCAGACCCGATAATAAGTATTAACACAATAAAGTTATAAGCTGGATCTTTCATTAATTGCACACACACAAAATAAATCCAAACCTTTATATATTTATAAGTGCATATAATTACAATAAAATGTAATAATATACATTTATAAATGATAGTATGTATATCAAGAACAATGAGCAGCTTGAGAAGGCAAAGCTTGAGGACACAATTGTAGAGTTGCTGTACGGTAAATATGGGGATCTTGTGCTTCATGGCGGAACGGCGATATGGCGGTGTTATTCGGGTAATAGGTTCTCGAGGGACATAGACTTTTACCAGAAAGTATCTGAAAAGGATAAGCACTCCAACTACAGAGAAATTTCCGAGTTTCTAAAGGATTGCGGATTTTCCATAAAAGAAAAAGGCTACAATAATGCAACAGATACTATGCATTTTCTAGTTGAGTCAAATGCCAAAATGAAGATAGACATAAATTTTAAATACAAAAACGGCATACCGGCAGAATACAAAAAGGTAGATGATAGCAGAATAATGGTATTATCACTCGCCCCAGAAGAGCTGCTAAATGAAAAAATAGATGTCTACAATTACAAGCTTCAAAACACCAGCAACCAAAATCAACCGGAGGTGCAGGACTTATATGACCTATACTATTTAATCACATTAATAAAAGGGAAAGAAATCACAAAGAGAAATCTGAGGGAGTTACTTAAGCATATCAGAAAGAAACCACCATCAAACATGCGCAGCCTTGACCATCTAATATTGGCAGGGCTTCCACCAACATTCGAATTTATGATTGAAAAATTAATGGAATGGGCAAATGACAATCAATAGCGAAATAACAAAAAAATTCTCCGGGTATCCGGTTTTCACCTATAGGGATGTAAAAACATATTTCAAAGTCAAAAAAGGATCAAAAGGCAATATGGCAAGATTATTGTCGTACATGAAAAGCACCGGAAAGATTCAGACTATTAGGAGTGGAGTTTATACTTTCAACAAAGATGATATGGTCTCTGGATTTGCCTATGCACCATTCTATTATGGGTTATTGTCAGCACTGACAATAAGGGAGCTGTGGACCCAGAATTCAAAGCCTGATATAATTACAATAAAGAAGCCGAGGGGCACAAGAAAGAGCATTTTCAATGATCCTGAAAATATTATATTTTTACACCACATACCGGTAAAATATTTCTTTGGATTTGATGTTATGAAATATGGCAAGCTTATGCTTCCGGTATCAGATCCGGAAAAAACCATTATCGATCTCTTTTATTACAGGACAAGGCTGGCGATCCAGAATTATGATGGCTTGTTAAGGGCGATAAGAAGAGTAAAGCTTGCCAAATATCTGGAGAAATACGATAAGCACACAGCAACTGCCGTAATGAATTTTGTCAAGAAGTACAAAACGCTTGCAGATGCCGGGAAACTCGAAAACCCATATTAGATTCTGGCCCTATGCAACCTATTTATAAACGCTATGCCTATAGTTATGAGTGATGATTGAGGTAATCGCTGAGCTATTTGGCTATGAAGATAAGTAGGCGGGCTGAAAATGAATTTCCCGCATCAAACCCCAGGTGTTACAATAAGCGTTTTGAGTGATTTGAAGAAGAACAGCATACGCGCATCCGACATCGCGGCGCAGTACTGGTGCGAGCGCCAGATGGAATACAACTACAGGTACGGCAAGAAGATAACTGCTGAAATGAGGCAGGGCAAGGTCACACATGAGGAGCTGGAGAATGAGGTTAATGTCCCGATAATACTGCAGCCGCGCAACTATGCAGATGCGCTCTACAGGGACCTTTACAGAAGCTACATGGCGGCAATCGCCCTAAAGGAGAGCAGGCGCGGCAGGGAGATAAGCATATACGGCTCTTTGAACGGCTATAAGATTGTTGGGAAGATAGACGAATTGTACATTGCAAAGGACGGCAGCGTTGCAATCCTTGAGGACAAGACAAAGCAGAATGACAATCTGCCATCTGAGGCGACAAGCCTTGTGCACAGGGTGCAGATAATGCTCTATAAAAAACTGATCGATGATATCGTTGATGGGTCCTACACCATTACCAATTTCTCAAAGGCCTATGGGGTAGAAGGGCTTGTTCTGAGCAATGAGTTCAAGAGGCAGCTCGACGAACTGAAAATCAGGCCAGAGCAGCAGAATGTAGGCCAGATGGCACGTATGTTCTTTGAAACCATTGCGGCAATGGGCACAATAAGCAGCAGTTTGCATATACGCTACATGAACCAGTTTACCGGCAAGGAGATAAAAGCCCATAGATTTGATTATAGAAAGGAGGAAATGGATAATATTATAAAATATGTATTGAAATATTGGAATGGTGAACGTGAATCAATGCCGGTCCCGGAAAGCGAGAGATGGAAGTGCAACTGGTGCATTTTCTTTGGCAAGGAATGCAAGGTATGGTACAAACAAAAAGGATTGTGATGGTTATGCTGAGCAAGGATGAATTAAGAAAGGACTTTTCAAAGGAGCCCTCAAAATATTACACAACAAAGATATTTGAGAAGGAGGGGTTTGAGAGAAGGAAGTGCTCAATCTGCGGAAAATACTTCTGGACTGCAGACAGCTCAAGGAAGCTTTGCGGCGATCCGGAGCATGAGCCCTATACTTTCATGAAGGAAAAGCCTAGAACAATCAGCTATTCTGAATTCTGGAACAAGTTCTCAAAGATATTCAGGGATGACGGCCATGAGATAATAGGGAAATATCCTGTAGTCAGCAGGTGGCGCCAGGACCTGTACTTCACAATTGCAAGCATACAGGACTTCCAGAGGCTGGAGAACGGCAAGATGAGCTTCGAATACAATGCAAACCCGCTGCTTGTGCCGCAGATATGCATGAGGTTTGTCGATACTGTGAATGTTGGGCTTACCGGAAGGCACCTTACCTCGTTCATGATGGCAGGACAGCATGCGTTCAATTATCCAAAAGAGGGCTATTGGAGGGACAAGACAATAGAACTGAACTACAGGGTCCTAACAGAGCTTGTCGGTGTAAAGAAGAAAGAGCTCACATATATTGAGGATGTATGGGCCATGGGGGACTTCTCGGAGTTCGGCCCATGCCTTGAGAGCTTCTCCAACGGCAATGAACTTGTCAACAGCGTATTCACGCAGTTCGAATATGCGGAGGGCAGGATAGAGGAATTGAAAGGGAAGGTTGTGGATGTAGGCTGGGGATTTGAACGATTGCTATGGTTTTATTGCGGAACTGACACGGTATATGATGCGGTATTTCCGAAAGAGCTGGAATACATCTACAAAAGCACTGATATGAAAATCAACAAGAAATTATATTCAAAGGTTGCGCCCCACTTCAGTTCCCTTGACGCTACGGAATCGCGCAATATAAAAGAGCTTGAGCTTAAGGTGATGGAAAAGGCGGGCGTGCCAGTGCAGGAATACTACAGCACAATAAAGCCAATGCAGGCAGCCTATGCGATAGCTGACCATGCAAGGACCCTGCTATTCGGCATTAGCGACGGTTCGCTTCCGAGCAATGTCGGCGGCGGATATAACCTTCGCGTAATATTAAGGAGGATCTTTGACTTCATGGACCAGTACAAGATGGATTTTGACATAATGAAGCTGATAGAGCTGCATGTAAACGACCTGAAGCCGCTTTATAAGGAGATTGATGAAAGCCTAGAGGAGATCAAGGAGGTGATCTCGACCGAGAGAAAGCGCTACGAGAATACAAAGGAGGCGGCGCTCAAGATCGCATCGCAGATTGTCACAAAAAGGGATGAGCTGACCAACGAAAAGCTCAAAACCCTTTACGAGAGCAATGGCATAACGCCTGATTTCATAAACTCTGTTGCCGAGTCAAAGGGCATAAAGCTGGAAATCCCAGAAGAGGCCTATACGTCAATCATGAAGGGGGACTTCGCCGGAAAGAACAAGGAAAGGAAAAGGTTCCCCATGAAGACTGAGGGCCTTCCAAAAACAGAAAAGCTGTATTACAGCAAAAACCAGGCAACGGAATCAGACTCGAAGGTTGTTGCTACCTATGGCGAGTATCTTGTGCTTGACAAAACGCCATTCTATCCTGAGGGTGGCGGCCAGGAGAATGACAGGGGCACAATAGCGGATATGCAAGTAATTGATGTGCAGAATATCGATGGTGTCATAGTGCACATAATGGACAGGTCTGTCGTTGACCTAAGGAAAGGCTCAACTGTGCACTGCAGTGTTGATATCGAGAGGAGGACAAGGCTCATGGCCCACCATACAGCTACCCATCTGGTGAGTGCGGCGGCGCGGCTTGTCCTTGGAAAGCATGCCTGGCAGGAGGGCGCGCATAAGGGTCCGAACAAGGCCCATATAGACATATCGCACTACGAGCGATTGAGCGATGAGCAGATATCAAAGATAGAAAACATGGCGAATTCATACATAACCCACGGTATAAAAGTATATGTTGAGGAATTGACAAGAAATGAGGCTGAATCAAAATTCGGGTTTTCAATATACCAGGGGCACGGGGTTCCAGCAAGCAGATTGAGGATAGTAGAGGTAAAGGACCTTAACGGGAATCTTATAGATGCTGAGGCATGCGGCGGCCTTCACCTGTCCGGCATGGAATCAACTGTTGGACTGATAAAGATAATAACCTGCTCAAGGATACATGACGGCATCAACAGGATAGAGTTTGTAGCAGGGCCTGCATGCCAGGAATACGTGAATCACCTAAGCTCAAGCATAGAGAGCCTCTCAAAGCTTGCAAATATAGACAAGGACAAGCTGACTACAGGGTTTGCATCCAAATTCGAGGAGCTAAAGCTTTTCAGGGAGCGCTACGAAAAGGCGGAAGAGATGCTAAGCAGATACATAGCCGCAGACCTCGGAAAGGCAGGCGAGAGGAAGGTATTCAGGACACTGGATTACGACAAGCCCATGCTTAGAAGGATTGCTACAGCATTCATAGAATTATACAAGGACAAGGCGATAGCCCTGCACAATAACGACAAATACCTGCTTGTGCTCTCTGGGCCGGATTCAAAGATCCCTGCAATAGATTTCGCTGCGGAATGCGCAAAATCAGAGAAGAGCGACTTCAGGGGCGGAGGCTCGAAGAGGATGGCGGAGGGCAGGATGATAAAGCTCTGAGCAAACTACAAGAATCTTTTTGTCGCGCCCGCGGCTTAGATAGTAGCAAGCTTAATATCCCTTCTTTACGTAATATTATAACTAAAACCAAAGGGTGATAAGCTGAAATATACTGTATTAATAGAAAAGGATCAAGACGGTTACTATGTGGCTGACGTTCCCGAACTTCCCGGATGTCACACCCAGGCAAAAAACCTAAATGATCTTAATAAAAGGATAAAAGAGGCCATTTCTATTTACTTGGAAGCAAGTAAGGCAAACAAGCTGCATAAGAGGCATCTTGTTGAATTTTTGGGAGTCCAACTTGTAGAGGCCTGAAACCATGGCCAAGGAATTACGGCCACTGGCTCCAACAAAGATAATAAAGGCATTATCAAAGCTGGGATTTAAGCCAGTAAGGCAAAGGGGCAGCCATCTTGTTCTACAGCATTCTGATGGCAGAATGACGGTAGTGGTAATGCACGGCAATGAAGAGATTGGGAGAGGACTGCTACTTAAGATAATAAAGGATGGAAAAGTATCAAAAGAGGAGTTTCTTGATATCTTAGATGAAATTTAAATACCTACCCTGGGCGATACCTTGTATGCTAATTTTATATATCTGACATTTCTTTATCCAATAATATACATATTCCCAGCCTATGCGGCAAACGGCGCACCCATACTGTTCGGCAGGGGCAGGCCGCTTGACGGCGGCAGGAAGCTGAAAGGAAAAAGAATATTCGGCGACAACAAAACAGTACGTGGGACAGTTTCAAGCATCATATGCGGAATAGCGGTTGGTATCATTGAATACCCATTCCTCCACTATATGCTGCCGATTGCGATTCTTCTGACAATAGGCGCAAATCTCGGTGACCTTATGGGCAGCTTCATAAAAAGAAGGCTGAATTACACCCACGGCGCCAGCTTCCCGGTCATGGACCAGTATGGATTCTTCATCCTGGCTATTCTGGTGGCGCTTCCGTTGGGCCACCTGCCAAATGCGTATGGGATTATCTTCCTTATCATACTTACAGGCATAGCCCATATCTTCACAAACAGGGGCGCCCACAGGCTGAAGCTGAAGAAGGTTCCGTGGTAATAACAAAACGTCTAATCTGGGTTCAAATCTTAACAGGAGCAAGAGGTCAACGGGGTTATATTAAACGATCCATTTCACCCAATAAGACCACCTCGTCAAAGTTCAACGTTCACCTCTACTTGAGCTTACAACTGCCAATTCGACAAACGCGGTTCTCATCTCACTGCTTTCTTCACTAGCGCGGCAATCTTCGCTTCTTCCGTAGAAGTCAACTTCTTCAGCGCGAATACGACAGGCCACATAGAGCCATCGTCTAAATTTGCCTTGTCGCTGAAGCTGAATGTTGAATATCTGGCCTTGAATTTGTTTGCGTCAGTGAACCAGCAGACAACCTTGTCTTTTTTAGAGTAAGCAGGCATCCCATACCAGAGCCTTGGCATTAGGTCTGGTGCAGTCTTCATTACGATTGCATGAACACGCTTGGCCATGGTGCGATCGGGCTCAGGCATCTTTTCGATTTTCTCAAGCACGACACCTTCACCTTTCACTTTGCCTGAGTTTCGCTCTGCGATGGTCTCCTTCATCGCAGCTATTTCCCATTTCGTTAATCCCTTAGATTTCTTGGTTGTAGACATAGTATTTTTCACCTATTCATTTTAATCTTGTATATTTTATGTTAAAATCATGCTCCCATTCTTTCCCATCAGTTGATTTTTCCCATTCTGCGGTTATTGTGTTACGATTTTTGCTTATGACACCCTTGTAACGCTGTGAGAAGTGAGGAGAATTTCTCCATATCTTCAATACGTCATTCTTGAAACTCATTTCATATACTCTTGAAACTCCTCTTGCATCGAAGTATAAGACTTTATAAAAATTGGTTGAATCGTCCCTCCCAATTAACCATTTAGCCTGCGGTGTGCCTTTATCGCCTTGACACATAATCAGAAATGCACCATTCTCGATCCACTTGAAAGATACTGGGCCATGAACCTTGGCTTGAGGATTCGGTAGGAACGAAGCTCCCGAAATCTCCATATCCCAATCTCCTACAAGTACCTCAAGCTGCTTAAGAGCAGGATTGAGCTTTAATTGTTGCTGCTTAGCCATGTTCGCACACAAATTCTGTTTGTTTTCTGCCTATTTATGCATTTCCTTCAGATGAGCTTTGCTCATAAATTCGATTACACAAAAATTAGAGCCTGACGCTTTAGCAATCTCATTATTTTCCCCCGAATACCCATGCTATCAAAAGGGGTGTTTTTACGGTAGCGGGGTGAGCTTAGCATGCCTAACGTCCATTGGCATGCTGCGCCTTTCGAATGTCCTGCCACCAGGTATGTTATTTATGAACCCGCCATCCACAACCACGCAGTTGAGCTGTGCCTCAAGCTGCAGCACCTTTGCGATGACATTCGTGCTGTTTGTTGTATAGCCCATAAGCACCCGGTTTTGGAATTTGGCCAGCTCCTGGAGTGGCATATCAAGGAGCGAAGACAGGCTGATTGACTCTATCAGGTTGTCCGGAATAGAGAGCATGGCCGCAACGCTCTCCTTTTCTTCAAAGCCGAGCCATAGGATCTTCTTCTTCTCTTCTGTGCAAACCTCTATCGCCCTCTGGACGCTGATTTTTTCCGGGTCTTTTATGGGCGGCGGAAACTGGTATGCCACTATTATAAGATCTATTATCTTTGCAAGTTTTTCTGCATGCTCCGTAAAGAGACCCTCCATGATAATGCTGTTTTCCACCCCCTTCCTTTCTGAATGCTTAATGTCCTTTGTCTTTATCTCCAATGTTGAGAGAATGTTTCCTTTTCTGATGGTAGCACCGGTTATGCAGCGGTACGGGACAATGGTCTTGTAGGTCGATGAAAATAATCTTATACCAGAATAATAATACCAGAAGGAGAAATGCAATGTTATTACATTTGCATCGGTTATTATGATAAAAGAGGGTGTCAACGCAGCCATGTGGCTTTGCTTAAGACACATTATTATGTCTTCGGTAGAGGATAATATACCCTCTATTTCGACACGTAAATTTACCATTTACTAACCCACATCCATATTAATCTATGGCACGACAAAAAATTAATAACTTCCCATTGCCTTCCGCCAGTGCCGAGACGAAGCCGCAAATGCGAGCACAAACACTGCCGGTTCATAAATAATATATTAGAATGATACTCTTTAAGTGCCCATACAAAAGCAATCAGGAAACATAGATAATATATATCTGCGCTGGTATATGAATTTGGTAATTCTATGGGAAAGGAACGAGCACAATCTGCCATGGAATATCTCATGACATACGGCTGGGCGATACTCATAATAGCGCTTGTTGCTGCGGTTTTATTCGGGCTTGGTCTGTTCAATAACGACTTCTTCCAGACAAGGGCTTCAGCCGGCAGCTGCCAGGTTTACAGGCCGGACGGGCCAGGGACAATCACGCAAATTGCGCTGATAGGGACGTGCAACAATGCTCTTCCGAAGTTCACCATGATATCAAAGGGCATAGGGGATTATTTTATTGTGAACAATTCAAATTCCATAGCAAGCCTGACCGATATAAAAGGCAATGAGATTACCATAACCGCATGGATATACGTCTTTGGGTCGCCATACCACGACATAGTTGACAAGGAAAGCCAATACGGCATGAAGCTTGATTATAACAATATACCAAAATCAAACGCAAACTGCCCTGGTGGCATGTGCCTTGAATGGGATACGGCAAACGACTGGAACGGTGTAAGTTTTCCGATACCAAATGGGGGCTTCAAAAGATGGATGTTCATTGCGGTCACAAAGGACGGAAATGAGAAATACTGGTATGGGAATGGGCAGCTGATAGGCAATGAGATATCCCCAGGAGGCATTTCCTATGTAAGCTCAAATTTAACAATAGGCGCGATATCCCCAGGCTATACCGGCTTTGGCAGTGCGGAATGGTTTAACGGCTCCATATCAAATGTGCAGATTTATAATACCGCTTTGCCATTAAGCAGCATAGAACAATTATATATGGAAGGCATAGGTGGTGACCCCCAAAGGCTGCAGAATCTTGTTGCCTGGTGGCCTTTAAATGGAAATCCGGTAGATTACAGCGGCGACAATCTTAACAGTTACATAGAGAATGACATCTATTCCGGCACCACGTGGTTCAACAATTATTCAACTTAGTAATATTGCGGTTATGGATTGGTGTGATCTGCACATGCGCCAGAATAGAAAGCAGGTTAATTATGGATAGTCATTCCTGTATCTTTTTATCAGTAACTTAATGAGCAAATCTATTCCTCCCTTTTCCTTTGCATATTTCCTATTCAGTTTTTCTACTGTTTCGTCCTTTTCCAGGCCGAGGTATTTGGTGACCCCCTTTTCTCTTATTATTTTCCCAATTCCGGTTATCTCCTGCGTCTGCATCTTTTTAAGCCTCATGTGAGAGTTGTACACCTCCCGCATGTCCGAAGGACTGCGCACCTCCCCGGTATTTATCCCTATAACAATGTCTCTTAAAAGCAGGATTAATACGTTGGTATCTGAAAAGAGATCCATTTTATTGTAATATCTTGCATGCCTCAGCTCGTCCAGGTGTTTTATGTATCTGTTCCTGCCCTGCAGGCTGCCAAGCCTGCCATGTATCTTTGGGTGCTCGTGCGTTAAGCCTAAATATTCAAGGCTGCCCTTCCTGAACAGCCTTATCTGCCAGGTGTAAAAATTATTTACCCTTTTATTATTCGGGTAATTCTCGTATCTTTTAATCCTGAATACATCGCACTCGGCAGAGTCTATTATCTTTCTGAGGTTCCTTTTTAGACCTCTTGACAGTCTCTCGTCAGAATCAAGGAGGAGTATCCATTTGCCACTGCATTTTTTTATCCCGTATGTCCTGTAAGGTTCCGCATAGCCAAGCGCAACAGCCCTAAAAACTTTTAACCTCTCAAGTCCTTTCTCCTTTTTTGTTTTTAGGAGCAGATTGTGGTTCCTTTCGCTGCTTCCGTCTATAATGACAACCTCGTCAACAAGCCCGTACATTTCATTAACAAGCGCCATTACCTCCTTTTTTGACTCTATGGAAAATATGAGCAATGACAATTCCATCAGATTACCTGTCTCTTTTGGCAAATATCGTGCCGCCGTACATTTCCTGGTTTTCAGTATTTGCATTTTTCATGCGCTCAGGATTTGTATGCCTTACCATAAATGCACATTCTTTCAGTTTTTTCTCAAGCTTCGGATAGCCATAGTGGTACTCTATAAGTATATTCTTAAATTTATTTAGCGTTTCCCTTCTTGAATTGAGTATTATCCCGTACTCGCAGCCCTCGCAGTCAATCTTCAGGGCGGCACCTTCCAGGTGATATCTTTTTGCTATTGAATCAAGCGGCATTATTGGTATTTTCTTTCCGGATTTGGATGATTTAATCTCACTGCCCGCCAAATTCTTATAGGACTCATCTATATTTATGCTGCCTTTGCCTGCCCCACACCCGGCATTTACAACGGTTATCTTTTTCTCAAGATGGTTTGCGGCGACATTCCTCTTTGCAAGCCTGTAAGAATACGGGTAGGGCTCAAAGGCATACACATGCCTTGCGCCGTTCAATGCAAAGTATATGGCCGTGTCGCCTATGTAAGCCCCGATATCAACAACATCCCTCCCATTTACATCCAACTCGGAATGCGGCTCGTCAAAGAATTCACCTATGATCATCAGAACCGCATGTATCTTTTCCTCACTGGTTCCATAATGGAATCTCAATCTTCTGTTCTTGTAATTAGATTCAACAAAATCCTGGGTTATCCGCATATTATAGCGCTTTCCATTTCTCAGCTTAATGGTAATACTTTTCTTTGTGCCAGCCAGCATTAGCAGCACCTCATGCCAGTTGCTCACTGTCTTGTGCAGGAATCTGAGCGACCCTGAATTATCATGCGAGAGCTTGGCCAGCAAGTCTACAATTAAATCCATCAAATCAATGATTTATCCCTTTTAATCGAATCAATTCCAAAATATTTTAATATGGTGGGATTCACTTCAGATAAGCTAAGGTCTCTCTTTTTTATAAGTTTTATCTTAGACCTATAGGGTCTTATCCCAAATATCCCTGTTTTTGTGTGCTCCCCACGCCTATTTATCTCAGGCTCTGTATATAAAAGATTCTCCCTGTAGCCGGAATAGTCCGCAGTATAACCATCCTCAAGCTCGAAAATAATGTCTGGAATTATCAGACTGTTTGATTTTGAAAAGAATTTTGGGCCATCATATACGCCTTTGATAAGGTTTCTGCCTTCCAGGTCCTTTATTTTTAACAATTTTTGAATGATCTCCTTTACCAGCGCACTCCTTTCATTTGCCGGAACGCAAGGATTTGAAAATCTTGAATCATTTACCCATATCAGCCCCATTGGCCCAAATGAAACGGAGCAGAAGGCCCTTGTTTTTGGCATGTCAAAATCCGATTCCTTTATCCTTATGTATTTCCCTTGCGATTCGTAATCGAATGATTCCTCTACAAAGCTCTCCCCAAGCTTTTGCAATGATTTGGGCATTTTGGTATATATGGTCCTTCTTAATTTGCTCTCTACAAGTTTATTGACTATCTTGCTTTTTACTTTTGAAATCGGGTCTTTGTTGGATTTGAAAATTCCACGTTTGTATATGCCGCTTTTCAGATTTGCATAGCCCTCATTTATCATCCAGGAGTTGGAAAGGAATTTATGGTGTATCTGTTGGCTGCCGTGATCGGATACTATCATTATTACAGCATCCTCGCCCATTTTTTTTATTCTTTTATCAAGGTATTCTATGAAATTTGATATCTCTTTATAAACCGGTGCAACACACTCCTCCCAATTATCCAAATTCAGCGAATAATGCTGTATCCTGTCAGTCTCTGTAAAGCATATGAATGCCATGTCATAATCGTATCTGTCAATCAGATACTTTGAAACGTCAGCCCTTGTTTTTGTGCTCTCGGACCAGATCCTGGATGCATCTTTGATTGTTAGTTTTCCTGTGTTGAGCTGGTTTCCTATGTCTGGCTCTCCCTCGTATTTGAATTTTTTACATACATCTTCAATCTTTTGCGAGCTGTACTTTGCACCAAGCGGCCAGCCAGTTATCATATCCACATTCTTGTATTTGCTCTTCTGTAGAGTAACTGCAGGAGTGACTACAAGGCAGCTGAGTCCCTTTTCAGCAAGCGTATCCCAGAATGGCACGTGCTTGTTTGTGTCGTAGTATGAAATATCCTTCTCATAATTTTTGTTAATAGAGGAGAAATCAATTATCCCATGCTCCTTGGGCTCTAGCCCTGTGTAAATGGTAGGCCATGCTACGCTGGTAACTGGAGGCACTGTTGATTCCATCTCCATCAGCGAACCATCCTTTAGGAATGTTCCAAAGCCTCGCATACCCGACTCCTTTGCCAGTTTTTTTATTATCCATAAAGGTGCAGAGTCTATCCCCACAAGATAAAGCTTTCTATTTTTACCATCCATCTAAACCATCAGACAAATTATTTTAATGAGACCCTCCATTTATAACTTTACATATCCATATACCTAATAGAATTATACATTAGAACTAAAAAGTTAAAAAACAAACAAAATTAGGCAAAAAGCTGGTATGATGGTAAGAATAAGGATGTCAGAGCCATTTATAGGGAAAGAGGAGATCAATAATGCGGCCGAGGCAGTGGCAACCAAGATGAGGCCGAATGACCAATTTGTACTGGATTTTGAGAAAGGGTTCTCTAATTACATTGGCTCAAAACATGGCATCTCTGTAATAAACGGCACAGCCGCGCTGCATCTCGCGCTTGCCGCATTGGGGATAAAATCTGGCGATGAGGTGATAGTGCCGACTATGACCTCCATAGGCTGCACCAATGCAATAGCTTATACTGGCGCAAAGGCGGTTTTTGCAGATTCCACTGCAGACTATTGGTGTGTGGATCCAGAAAGTATAGAGAAGAAAATAACCAAAAAGACAAAGGCGATAATGCCAGTCCACATATACGGACATCCTTGCGATATGGATCCGATACTTGAAATTGCAAAGAAGCACGACCTTAGGATTGTTGAGGATGCAGCCGAGGCCCACGGCGCAGAATACAAAGGCAAACGCGTTGGGAATTTATCCGACATAGGTTGCTTCTCCTTCTACGGTAATAAGATAGTCACAACTGCGGAGGGTGGCATGTGCCTTACGAACGATCCTGAACTATCTGAAAAAATGAAAATACTGAGAAACCAAGGTACAAAACCAGAATACAGGAATAAATATTATTACGACATGATCGGCTTCAACTACAGGATGACAAACATGCAGGCTGCGGTTGGGGTTGCACAATTAAAGAGGCTTGATTATCTGGTGGGCAAAAAGCTTGAGATGGCAAGGATCTATGATGAACTGTTCAGATCAAGATCCAAGAACATAGTCCGTGCGCCAAATATGGAATGGGCAAAGAACACCTACTGGTATTATTCAATACTCGTGCCAAAAGGGATGAGGGATGCTGTTGTAGCAAGGCTGGAGAGCAGGGAAATCGAGGTCAGGCCCTTCTTTTATCCGATACACATGCTCCCGCATTATAATACCGGCGAAAAGATGCCGGTTGCAGAGGACATAAGCTTCAGGGGGCTGAATATCCCTTCAGGGCCTTATCTGACCAATGAGCAGATCGAGGAAGTGGTCTCTGAAATATCAAAGATAACTGGATGATTGCAAATGGGCAAAAAAAACAGGCTGAAGAATATACTTGCCGATATCAGCAGGAATTTCGATGCGCGCGGCGAGGTGGTGAAGATAATAACCGTGCAGAAAGCGGGCTGGCCGGCCAGGGATGTGATTGCGGTTTCAGTGAAACCAGGAGTGGTGAGGGGCAATCACTACCACAAGATCAAAGAGGAGGTTTTTGTAGTGTTATTGGGCAGGTTGCTGGTTACCCTGGTTGATGTGAAAACTGGGGAGCGGATGAAAATGCGGCTGGACGGTAAAAGCAGGAAAATGCTTTTTATACACCCCTTCGTTGCGCATTCCGCAAAGAATATAGGCAAGGATACTGCCTGGTTTATGGAAGTGCAGAATACTGATTACGATAAAAGCGATGACTATCGGTTTGATGTGTAAATCATCCTATTTCTGCTTCAACACTCTTTTGTAGATCTCCAAGGTTTCATTTGTAACCCTATCCCAGGAAAAGCCATGTATGTAATTGACCATCTTCCTTTTATAATTCTCGTCAAATCCCATGCTGATCAGCCTCTTTATTATCCTTGCTGCATCAGCCTCATTCTTCGCAACAAGGCAGTATTTTGTCACCTCTACATCTACCTTATTCCCTTTGTATATGATCACGGGCAGCCCTCTTGATTGCGCATTAAGCATCGGCAGGCTTGAACCCTCCTCAGTGGTGGGGTAGAAGAATATGTTAAAGCTGTCATACATGCCCAAAAACCTTTTTTGAGGTGGAAACTCCAGTAATTCAAGGTTGTCAAGCCTGTTTTCATCTTTGTAGGCAAGGATCCTTTCCTTTTCCGGTCCATTTCCATACATCCTGAAATGCAGGTTCCTGATATCCTTTAAGAGGTTTGCAGTATGCGCTACGAACATCGGATTTTTCCAGGGGGCAAGTGCGCCCACATATCCAACAACTATCTTTTCTTTGGTTTTTTTCTTTGGCAATGGCGTTGTCCGGAATTCCTCCGACGGGCCCAAGAGCGTTGTTCCATGCCGTTTCAGTATGTTGCCGAAACGTTTTTCCGCGTCTTTTGTCACAGTGCTTGCGCTTGATATCACATAATCAGAGTACCTAAAGCAGTCCCTTATGCTTCCTGCAACCAGGGTGTTGTAAAACCTTTGGAGAGGATCATCATAGGAATTTATATCGGCGCGCATCAGGTCATGTATTGAAGTTATCACTTTTGCCTTTGTGCCCGCATTTTTCAGCACCTTTGCGGCAAAGCCCAATTCCTGGTTTGTTATGTGTATTATGTCATAATCCCTTTTTGCCGCAGCGCGTACTTTCAACTTGAAGAGCGTGTTTGCATAGACAAATGAGACCTTGTCAAGGCGCTTTGACACCGGGGTTACATAAAGAATATCAACATCATGTTTCCTGCTGAGCCTCTCATATATCTGGTATGCATATTCTGTCATCCCGTCCCGGCTCCCCTCCTGCGGTTTTATTACATTAACAATCAGTATTTTCATTCTTCCACTCGATAATCCATCATGTAGATAAATGAAAAGGAAGCTATTTATAGCAAGCAGAAAACTGCCTGGCCTTTTATTTTCTGATCATCGCATGTCCAGCAGCTTTGATATGAGCTCATCCCATTTCCTGCCAACAGCCTCTGGGGAGAAATAGGCCTCCATGCCCGTGCTCGCATTTGCCGCCAGCCTTGCTCTTGATTCTTTACTATTCAACTCATTTATCCAGTAAGGGAATCCTGCCGGATCCGGCTCTATTATCATATCCTTCATATGCACCGCGGGATAGCCTTCAGCCCCCTTTGGCGTTGTTATTATTGGTATTCCAAGGCTGATCGGGTCAAGGAACTTTGTCGATATGCCTGCCCCGGACATCACTGGCGCCACATAGACATCAGAATCTTTTATGAGCTGCCTTGTATCATCCCTAAAATCAAGGCAAACCACATTGCCCTGCCTGCACTCAGCCAAATCCGGCCCTGCAATAATGAACACTACACCCGGAACTCGCGGAGCTATAACATTCTTTATCATTTCAATAGTCACGGCATTGCGCAAATGCCTTGGAGTGCCAACAAAGATGGCCTTTTCAAGCTTTTCCCTTGTTTTTGCCTTTTCCACCCCAATATCAAGCGCTGGCTGTATTCTCAATAGCTTTTCCCTAACCCGCGCAGGGTATCTTCCTTTCGCAAACTCCAAGTCCTGGTCTGTATAGAAAACAACAGCATCTGCATATGCAATCATTTCGGAATAGATTGATTTAACGCTGTTGCTGAAATCTAGATTAACCGAAGCTAAATCCCCGTTCTCGACTGCGCCCATCCGAGAAATGAACCTCTCTTTCTCGGTTTCAAAGAAATCGGATACCGCTCTGTAATCTGCCGTCAATATGATTAATTTAGGGGCCCTTCCGGATGAATTGAATGTGTCCATTTTGTATTTTACAATTGTATCTAGTATATCAACGACATGCGGCATGTAAAAGTTTGAGGTCAGTATTATTTCAGGCTTCTCCTCATTCAGCCTATTAATCATTTCTGGTTCTGAGTTCAAAGCTCCCCTTTGGGCGATAAACCGCTCAACCAGGCTCTCCATTGATGCCCTATAACCCCTTACCTTTTTGCCATCTGCATGAGTAATGATGTCCGGTGTCCTTCTTATTACAGTTTCATGATACCCGTTTTCGCCGGCTATCTCGTATGCCCTATCGCCAATAGACAAAACCCTTACATCATGCCCCCTCCTCAACAGCAATTCAGAGATGTTGAATAGCATTCTTGCCTCTCCAAACTGGGGCCTGTATATGGGGCTTGAGAATGCAGTCACTATTTTAGCCTTCCTTGTATTTTCCATCAGATCATTTTATCAGGTTTGTCTTTCAAGTATCTGCTGTTCTGAAATGAAGCTTAATCCAGAGCCCAGACCCAAAGAATTAAGCTGCATCATCACAGCATTATCTCTTTTTAAATATTTATAACTGCCTTTTGTGGTTGATTCCTGCATAAAAGCGCCTTATACAAAACTTATATATATTTGGCCAAGTAATAGAATACCAGTACTTGATTGTGATCCGTATGATAAAAACAGCAGTTATAATAGCCGGCGGCGCAAGCCTGAGGCTAAGGCCGCTCACGGAAGACAAACCAAAAACACTTATGGAGGTAAACGGAAGACCGATCCTCTACTGGATTTTAAAATGGCTTAGGAAAAACAACATAGAACATGTGGTAATCGGTGTTGCACACAAAAAGGAGAAAATATACGAATATATGCGCCTAAACAAAAACTTCGGGATGGATGTTGATTTTAGCGAGCATACTGTTGAGGGAGGTACAGCCCAGGCTTTTAAGCTCGCCATTGAGAGATTTGTAAAGGATGACGACTTCCTAGCCATGAACGGGGACGAGCTTACAAATCTTGACATATCCAAATTATGGGAAGCCCATAAGAAAAATGATGCAGTGGTCACACTTGCGCTTGCCCCATTCCATTGCAGGTTTAGCGTCATAGATACTGATAACGATGGTAAAATAGTGGGATTTGAAAGGGACAAAAAGCTTCAGGACGCGCTGGTGCACATAGGAATAAACATATTCAATAAAAGAATAATCGGGATGATCCCCGAAACCGGCAATATAGAGGAGATAGTATTCAAGGGGCTTTCAGAAAAAGGCGGCATATTCTCATACACACTTGCGCCAGATGAACAGTGGATGAGCGTAAACACCCAGAAGGATTTGGAGGAAGCCAATCTTTATCTGACGGAGCTGCTTCATGAGCCCGAGCAGGCGCATCCGTAGAGTCGCATTTGATTCCACTAAAAAGCCAGCCTTCAACTTTTATTCATGCTCTTTTTCCAGAGGTCTATTGTAACTCTAAGCCCTTTGTCCAGGCCTATCTCCGGCCTCCAGCCCAGCACTCTTCTTATCTTGGTGGAATCTAAATGTATGAACGGCTGGTCTGATTCAATCGGCCTTGTCGGATAGTCTGGCGGGTATTTCCCAAGAATTATATTCTTTTTGTCAAATCCCATAAGATCGGCTATCCTGTATGCTACATCTTTGTTTGATATCATATTCTCTGTACTTGCATTGAAGGCCTCCCCACTAACATCTTTCTTTTCTATGGCTTTTATGTAGGCATTCACATGGTCCGAAACATACATGTAGTCCCTGAGCGAATCAGGTGCCCCTACGTAAACCTTCTCTTTCTTCAGCATCGTTGTTACAAGGTATTCTATGAAGAATGATGTATCTATTTTGCGCCCGTAAGAGTTGGTGCATCTCATTAATGTTACATTCAAGCCATACACGCGTGC